>Ga0210040_10008944_pt1 | contig 11746 bp, 12 predicted proteins | sample CryGeyCG12114_NA_FD_185462 | JGI IMG/M metagenome (GOLD analysis project Ga0210040, IMG submission 185462) | Groundwater microbial communities from aquifer - Crystal Geyser CG19_WC_8/21/14_NA (SPAdes) (version 2) | ecosystem: Environmental > Aquatic > Deep subsurface > Groundwater | place: USA... | reverse complement strand
GCGGTGTTCCAGATGGTCGCCGACCTGGGCGCGGTGGTCGGGCCGCTGGTGGCCGGCTGGCTCACCGACGCCTTCTCCTTCCAGGTCGCCTTCGCCGTCAGCGCCGCGGTGCTCGGGCTGGGGCTGCTCGCGGCGCTGGCGATGCCCCGGACGGTGCGGCCCGCCTGACCCGGGCGGGACTTCCGCCGTTCATCCGCAGCGGGTTGGATGGAGACGCCACCGTGGGCCCGCCCGAGAAGGACCCCGTCCTCCCGGCGACCCGACGGCTCCGACCGGAGGTGCTGTGCCCGCTCGACCCGTCCTGCTCACCGTCGACGACGACCGCGCGGTCAGCCGCGCCGTCGCCCGCGACCTGCGCCGTCGCTACGGCGACCGCTACCGCGTGGTCCGCGCCGAGAGCGGCGCCGACGCCCTGGCGGTGCTCCGCGAGTTGACCGCCCGCGGCGAGGTCACCGCGCTGCTGCTGGCCGATCACCGGATGCCGGGCATGACCGGGGTCGAGTTCCTCGAGCAGGCGATGGACCTCACGCCGACGGCGAAGCGGGTGCTGCTCACCGCCTACGCCGACACCGACGCCGCGATCCGCGCGATCAACGACGTCGACCTCGACCACTACCTGCTCAAGCCCTGGGACCCGCCGGAGGAGAAGCTCTACCCGGTCCTGGACGAGCTGCTGGAGTCCTGGAAGCGGGCCGCCCGCGCCCCGTTCGACGGGCTCACGCTGCTGGGCCACCAGTGGTCGGCCGCGACCCAGGAGCTCAAGGAGTTCCTGGCCCGCAACCAGGTGCCCTACCGGCACCTGCAGGGCGAGGACGCCGCCGGCATCCGGCGCGCCGCCGGGCTGGAGGACGACGCCGTGCTGCCGGCCACCCTCTTCCCCGACGGCACCGTGCTCAGCCGGCCCACGCTGCGCGAGCTCGCCGAGACGTGCGGCCTGGCGACCACCGCCGGCAGCCCGTTCTACGACGTCGTGGTGGTCGGCGCCGGGCCGGCCGGGCTCGGCTCGGCGGTCTACGCCGGCAGCGAGGGGCTGCGCACGCTGCTGGTCGAGCGCACCGCCACCGGCGGGCAGGCCGGCACCAGCAGCAAGATCGAGAACTACCTCGGCTTCCCCCGCGGCGTCTCCGGCGCGGACCTGGCCCAGCGGGCCCGGGACCAGGCGGTGAAGTTCGGCGTGGAGGTGCTCACCGCCGCGGAGGTCACCGCGGTCACCCCGCGGGGCGACGGCCGGGTGGTGCGCTTCGCCGACGGCAGCGAGGTCACCGCGCACGCGGTCGTCCTGGCCACCGGGGTCGAGTGGACCCGGCTGCCCGCCGCGGGCGCCGAGGAGTTCGCCGGCCGCGGCGTCTACTACGGCGCCGACCCGCACGAGGCGCTCAGCTGCCGGGACCAGGTGGTCCACCTGGTCGGGTCGGCGAACTCGGCCGGCCAGGCGGCGCTGCACTTCGCCAGGTTCGCCAGCAAGGTCGTGATGCTGTGCCGTGGGCCGGACATCCGGCGCAGCATGTCCGAGTACCTGGTCGCCCGGATCGAGGCCTCCGACGTCATCGAGGTGCGCACCTGCACCCAGGTGGTCGCCGTCGAGGGCGAGGACCACGTCGAGCGGCTGGTGCTGTCCAACGCGCTGGACGGGCGGACGGAGACCGTCCCGGCGTCCCGGTTGTTCGTCTTCATCGGCGCCCAGCCACCGACCGACTGGCTGGGCCAGGCCTTCGCCCGCGACCCGCACGGCTTCCTGCGCACCGGCCCGGCGCTGCTGGACGCCGACGGGCGCCCGCCGGCCGACTGGCCGCTGTCCCGCGCGCCGTACCACCTGGAGTGCTCGGTGCCCGGGGTGTTCGTCGCCGGCGACGTGCGCGCCGAGTCGGTGAAGCGGGTCGCGGGCGCCGTCGGCGAGGGCGCCATGGCCGTCACGCTCGTCCACCGCTACCTGGAGGCGATCCCATGACCGCGACCACCCCGCAGATCGGCGTCACCGAGCTGCGCACCCTCTTCCTCTTCGAGTCCCTGGCCGACGAGGACCTGCAGCAGCTGGCCGAGCGCTCCCAGGTGCGGGTGTTCGACGGCGACGTCGTCGTCTTCACCGAGGGCGAGCCGGCCGACGCGCTCTTCGTCCTGCTCGACGGCGGGCTGCTGCTCACCAAGCACGCCGACGGCGAGGACGTCGTCATCAACGACACCACCCACCGCGGCGCGTACGCCGGCGCCGTCCGGGCCTACGCCACCGGGCACCCGGAGGAGTACCAGACCACCCTGCGCACCACCCGGCCGAGCCGCTTCCTGCGGCTGGACGCCGGCTCCTTCGCCGAGCTCGTGCAGCAGCAGTGCCCGATGGCGGTGCACCTGCTCGACGGGATCTACGAGGGCGTGCGGGCCACCGAGTCCGCGATGCGCCAGCGTGAGCACCTGGTGCAGCTGGGCCACCTGTCGGCCAACCTGGCCCACGAGCTGAACAACCCGGCGGCCGCCGCCGTCCGGGCCACCGAGCAGCTGCGCGGCCGGTTGAGCGGGATCCGGCACAAGCTCGGCCTGCTCGCCGGGGGCGGCCTGTCCCCCGAGCTGGTCGCCCGGCTGGTCAAGGCCCAGGAGGTCGCCGTCGAGCGGGCCGCGAAGCCGCGGGCGGACCTCACCGCGCTGGAGGAGAGCGACCTGGAGGACGCGATCGCCGAGCGGCTCGAGGAGGTCGGCGTGGACAACGCCTACGACCTCGCCCCGGTGTTCGCCACCGCCGGCATGGACCCGCAGTGGGTCGACGACGTCGTGGAGCAGGTCGACTCCGGCCTGGAGTGGAGCGCGGCGTTCGGCTGGCTGCGCTACACGCTGGAGACCGAGACGCTGATGGACGAGATCGAGGAGGCGGCCACCCGCATCTCCTCCCTGGTCGGCGCGGTGAAGCAGTACTCGCACATGGACCAGGCCCAACACCAGGACCTCGACGTGAAGCCCGGCATCGAGAGCACGCTGGTGATGCTGGCCCGCAAGCTCACCGGCATCGAGGTGCACCGCGAGTGGGCCGCAGACCTGCCCACCGTCCCGGCCTACCCGGCCGAGCTGAACCAGGTGTGGACCAACCTGATCGACAACGCCGCCGACGCGATGGCCGGCGGTGGCGTGCTGACGCTGCGCACCCGGGCCGACCGCGAGGCGGTGTTCGTCGAGGTCGCCGACGACGGCCCGGGCGTGCCCGAGCCGGTGCGCGACTCGCTCTTCGAGGCCTTCGTGACGACGAAGCCGGCCGGGGAGGGCAGCGGCCTCGGGCTGGAGACCGCGCGGCGGATCGTCGAGCGCCGGCACGGTGGGTCGCTGACCTACACGACCGGGCCGGAGGGGACGACGTTCTGCGTGCGACTGCCGCGCAGCCGACCCCGCGGATGAGCAGCTGGACGGTGCAGGACGGGCTGCCCTGCACCCACGCGGCCGCCGCCCCGCCGTCGCCCGGCACAGCGGAGGCGTGCGAGGACTGCCTGCGGATCGGCGGGCAGTGGGTGCACCTGCGCCGCTGCCTGACGTGCGACCACGTCGGCTGCTGCGACTCCTCGCCGCACCGGCACGCGACCGCGCACGTCGGCGCGACCGCGCACCCGGTGGTCGCCTCCGCCGAGCCCCGCGAGCACTGGGCCTGGTGCTACGTGGACAACGCCCTCCTGCTGCCGGCGCCCGCCCGGCAGTGATCAGGTGACCTGATCACTCCCTGGCCCCCTGGGGCAACGTTGGTGCGGGCGGACAGTCTTTGATCAGGGCACCTGATCAAAAACGGGCCCCCGGTTCAGCCCTTGACGTAGGGGATGGTCTGCGGGCCCTCCGGGAGGACGCAGACCCGGGCGCCCGGGCCGGCCTTCTCCACCGCCTCCGCGACGCTCGCCGCGATGTCGGCGGTCTGCTCCAGGTGGGCCTCGGCGAGCTGGGCGTCGGTGAGCGCGTCGGTGTGCATGACGACCCGGTGCGCGGACTGGATCCGGGCCTGGATCTGCACCTGCCACTGGTCCGGGACGGTCCGCTCGCGGGCGCTGATCAGCTCCAGCAGCGCCTCCGGCGAGGGCGCCGAGGTGAGCACCTCGCGGTAGGAGCCGTGGTCGGGGAAGCCGTCCTCGCAGGCCGCGGCGCAGATGATCAGCCCGTCGGGCCGGGTGACCTGCGCGGCCGCGGACATGCCCTTCACCGACTGGTAGAGGTTCTGGTCCAGCGGGAACCCCGAGCCGGTGGTGACGACGACGTCGAACGGCGCGTCGACCGGGGCCATCGCCACCTCCCGGGCCCGCTCGATCGCGGTGGCGTGCATCTCCAGCACGTCCCCGCCGAACGCGGCGATCACCTGCTGGCGGGTGTTGAGCACGACGTCGAAGGAGTAGGTGACGTCGGTGGCCCCGGCGATCGCCCGGACGTCGTCGTGCACCGGGTTGCCCTGGGTGACGCCCCAGGTCGCCCGCGGATCACCGATGCGCTTGGCGTCGTGCAGCACCAGCACGGTGTCCAGTGCGGCCAGCCCGGGCGCGACCATCTTGGGCCCGCCGGAGAACCCGGCGAAGAAGTGCGGTTCGACGAAGCCGGTGGTGAGCCGCACGTCGGCGTCGACCCACTGCTCGTTGAGCCACACCGGCACGCCGTCGCCGAAGGTACCCACCCAGCGATGCGTGTCGCTGGCCCGGGAGTCGTGGTTGACGATCCGCACGGTGTCGACGACCTCGTCGCCGAACATCGCCCGCAGCTCCGCCTCGGTGTTGGCCCGGTGCGTGCCGGTCGCGACCAGGACGACGACGTCCTCCAGGCGCACGATGCCGTCGAGCTCCTCGAGCACGGCGGGGATCATCAGGTGGCGCGGCTGGGCGCGGGTGCCGTCGCAGGCGGAGATGGCGACGGTCTGGCCCTTCTGCACCCGCTCGCGCAGCGGCGGGCCGGAGACCGGCTCGCGCAGCGCGCGGCGCAGCTCGGCGGGCACGTCCGGCGCGGCCGGGTGCTGCACCGGCGTGATCACCGCGGCGTCGTCCGGGAAGTCGACCGCCAGTCCGTCGCGCCCGTAGGCCAGCGTCACCTGCTGCACGATGTCCCCCTCGTCGTCGAGGGTCCATCAGACCACCCCCGGACGGAAAGTGCGTCGCCGCGGGGGGACGGCCGACCTACTGTCTGCCCGTGGAAGCCCGGCCGTACCTGGTCCTCGACCTGCTCCCCGGCGTCGCCGCGGTCGACCGGACGGGGATCCGGGTCGCGCGGACCACCGACCTCCCCGCGATGGCGGCGGTCATGGCCGACGCCTACCGCGGCACGGTGGACGACGAGGGCGAGGACCCTCCGGCCGCACTCCGCGAACTCGAGGCGACGGCCACCGGGGCACACGGCCCAGCACTCGAGCACGCGTGGCTGGTGTACGAGGACGACGCCGGGCTGTCCGCTGCGGTGGTGTGCACCCGCTGGCAGGGGCGGCCCCTGGTCGCCTACGCCTTCACGCACCCGAGTCGGCAACGGCGTGGCATCTCCCGCCGGCTGCTGCTGAGCGCCGCCGGCGAGCTGGCCCGGGCCGGGGAGGCCCAGCTGTCGCTGATCGTGACCCGGCGGAACCCGGCGCACGAGCTGTACCTGCGGATCGGCTTCGCCGAACGCCCCTGGCCGGCGGGCACCTGAGCAGGGCCGCTGTCGACGGGTCGACAGATCGACGAGGAGGCTTGTCGAGGTCGCGACCCGGGTAGCGGGCGCAGATGTCAGACAGCGCGAGCTTCGTGGACCGACTGGGCGTCGTCGACCGGACGGCGGACGACGGGACGGCCCACCTGGCGCTGGAGGCGACCGAGGAGCACCTGAACGAGGCCGGCACCGTGCACGGCGGCGTGCTGGCCACCCTGGTCGACACCGCGATGGGCCAGGCCGTGCGCAGCCGCACCGGCGACAGCGACGTCCCCGCGACCAGTCAGCTCACCGTCACCTACCTGCGGCCCGGCAAGCCCGGCCGCCTCACGGCGACCGGGCGGGTGAGCAAGCAAGGTGAGCACCTCACCGTGTGCGAGGCCGACGTCGAGCAGGACGGCAAGGCCCTGGTCCACGCGGTGGCGACCTTCGCCGTCCTGCACCGCTGAGGAGGAGCCCCCCGTCAGGCGGGGCGGCGACCAGCGAGCTCGCGTGCCTGCGCGATCGCCTCGTCATCCAGCGCGTCGGGGTCCCCGGCCCGGCGGGCGGCCGCCTGCTCGTTGAGCCAGCCGACGTGCCGCTCCCACGCGGCCCGCGCAGAGATCCCCAGCGAACGGCCGATGCGCGACCAGTCGGCTCCGCCGCGGAGCGCGGCCCGGATGCCGATCTGACGGTGCTCGTGCGCCTTGCGCGCCACGACCTCGCCGAGCGCGAGCAGCTCCAGCGCCTCCTCGGCGTCCAGGGTGGTGGTGACGTCCTTGATCGTGGTCCAGCCGTCGTCGTCATCGGCGCTGTCGTTCGGCTGGTCGACGACGACGTTGTCACGCCGGCTGAGGAAGTCGAGCCGGGTCACGGCGGTCAGGAGCGAGAACTCCCGCTCGAGCACCTCCGGGGTCGCGGCTACCTCAGGGAGAGTGGTCATGAGGCACGGTGTTTCCCGAACTCGAGCGGCTGTAACCCGGAGTGAGCTGCGTCTCGCGCCGGGCCGCTCGGGCTCGCCCGCCGTGACCGGCTGAGCACAGCACCGGGCCGGTGCCCTGCGAGGACACCGGCCCGGCTGCTGGGACGACAGGTCAGTCGGAGATGCCGACGGCCTGCTTGGCCAGCGCGGCGAGCCGGGTCTGGGTGGCGCTGACGACGCCGGCGCGGGCCTTGTGGGCCTCCTCGTAGCGGATGATCGTGTTCACGTCCGCCGGGTCGTCGAGGTCCTTCACCGCCTTGGCGATCTGCGCGGTGGACATGGAGTCGTAGCCCTGGATCGGCAGCTCGGCGGCGTCCAGGTCACCGAGTTCGCGACGGGTCGCGGCCACCGCCTCGGCAGCGGTGGTGTTGCCCTCCCGCTCGGCGATCCGCTCGGCCCGGCGCAGCGAGGCGACCCGGCCGACGGTCAGCGTCTCCCGGACGGCGCCGGTGAACGCGGTCGCCTTGCCCACGACGTCGTCCACCACGTAGGTGAACGTCCCGCCGGCCTGCTCGCCCGCGCCCTGGATGCTGCCGACGGCGCGGTTGACGGTGTTGGCCGCGAAGGTGACCGGCAGGTTGGCCAGCTTGCTGGCGCCGCCGGCGACCCGCTGGAAGGGAGTGGCCTGCAGGGCGGCCGGGCCGCCGAGCGCCTCCTCGGCGAGGACGACGGTGAGCCACTCGACGGTGGCCCGGTGGGCGGTGATGAGCCGCTCGGCCAGCGCCTTGACTCCTGGCTGCTCGGCCGCCTCGGCGAGCACCTTCAGGTAGGTGGCGCGGTCCAGCAGCTGGTGCTCCAGCGCCAGGTCGCCGAGCAGCGCCTCGTCGATCGGCTGGGCCTGCTCCAGGTTGCCCTTGACCAGGGCCGTGAGCCGGCCCAGTGCTGGCGCGACGACGTCGCCGACGCCGGCGAGCTCGCGGAGCTGGTCGGTGATGGCGGCGGTGCGCTCGCTGGCGTGCTGGGCGTTCTGCTCCAGCTCGCGGCGGACGGCGTCCGTCCGCGCCTGGCCGACGCGGATCCGGGCGATCTGCTCCTCGGTCTGGGTGAGGGTCAGCAGCGCGCGGAGCTGGCGGATGAGGACGGTGGTGTCGGTCATGGGGACTCCAAGGGGTCGGGTGTGACCTGACTCCTCCTCCATGCCCCGTCGACGGCGAGCGCTAACTCCAGCAAGCAGATTGCTAGCAGTGTCCGTCGTCACAGACTTCGCGCGCAGGTCTGCCCCTCCTGGGGTACCTGAGCAGGGCACCCGCTCCACCACCCCTCGACGACGAGGACAGTGGAGACGACGCGAGGAGAACGACGTGCCCACAGCGACGAGCGACGACGAGCGAGACCCCGACCTGGTGGCGGTCCAGGAAGGCGCCGGAGCGGCTGCCGAGATGACCCGCCCGGCGGGGCTGGACCGCGACCGGATCCTGCGCGGCGCCATCGACTTCATCGACGAGCACGGCCTGGCAGCGCTCACCATGCGCCGCCTCGGGGCCTCCCTCGGCGTGGAGGCGATGGCGCTGTACCGCTACGTCCCGGGCCGCGAGGACCTGCTGGACGGCGTCGTGGACATGGTCGTCGAGACGCTCTTCGACAACGACGACGGCGACGACCTCTACATCGAGGAGCACAACGGCTGGCAGGACTACCTGATGCGCCTGGCGCACGGGATCCGGCGCATCGCCCTGGGCCACCCCTCGGTGTTCCCGCTGGTGACCAGCCGGCCCCCGGCAGCGCCGTGGGTCCGCCCGCCGCTCCGGAGCCTGCGCCTGGTCGAGTCCTTCCTGGGCACCCTCAGCGAGGCCGGCTTCTCCGACCAGGCAGCCGTCGCCGCCTACCGCGCCTACTCCAGCTTCCTGCTGGGCCACCTGCTGCTGGAGGTCACCCAGATCGGCGCCCAGGTGAGCCTGCTCGACCAGCCGGAGGGCGACCCGGAGGCGCAGGCCAACACCGACCTGACCCAGTACCCGAACCTCATGCGGACCGAGTCGCTGCTGTCGCTGGACAAGTCGGCCGCGGAGTTCGAGGAGGCGCTGGAGAACCTGCTCGACCGCCTGGAGCGCGTCCTGCACGAGGCGAAGAACCGTGACGGGGAGGTTGCCGACCTCGCCTGAGGGTAGCGGTACGGAGCAGTTCATGATCGTTTACGGGGTAAACAATCGGCGAGCCGAGGTTACCGGCCGGTACGTCAGGAAAATGATCGCCAAGTTGTTTACGCCGTAAACGCCAGGGCACAGGAGGGTCCAGTGAGCGCCACGCACCACGGCGGCTCACAGACCACCCAGACCCCCCTGGAGGAACGCCCGTGATCACCCAGCAGGACATCACCAACGTCATCGGCAGCAACGCGGTCGACAGCGACGGCGACAAGCTCGGCAAGGTCGGCCAGGTCTACCTGGACGACCAGACCGGCAGCCCGGAGTGGGCCACCATCAGCACCGGCCTCTTCGGCACCTCGGAGACCTTCGTACCGCTGACCGACGCCACCGTCTCCGGCGGCACCCTGCGCGTGCCCTACGAGAAGGCCAGGGTCAAGGACGCCCCCCGCGTCGACGCCGAGCAGGGCCACCTCTCCCCCGCCGAGGAGGAGGAGCTCTACCGCTACTACGGCATCGGCACCGGCACCCAGACGGCCGGCTACGCCGACACGACGAACACCACGACCGGCCACGCCGGGACCGAGAACCGCCACGGCACCGTCGGCCACGACACCTCCGGCCCGACGACCGACAACGCGATGACCCGCTCGGAGGAGCAGCTCCGCGTCGGCACGCAGACCGTCGAGTCCGGCCGCGCCCGGCTGCGCAAGTTCGTCGTCACCGAGAACGTGACGACGACGGTCCCGGTCTCCCACGAGGAGGTCCGGATCGAGCGCGAGCCGATCACCGACGCCAACATCGGCAACGCCCTCGACGGCCCGGCCATCTCCGAGGAGGAGCACGAGGTCGTCCTGCACGCCGAGCGTCCGGTCGTCGCCAAGGAGGCCGTGCCGGTCGAGCGCGTCCGCCTGGACACCCAGACGGTCACCGAGCAGGAGACGGTCACCGACACCGTCCGCAAGGAGCAGATCGAGACCGACACCGACGGCGTCACGGACATCGACCGCCGCTGACCTGCCGGGGACGCCGGCCGCACCCGGCCGCCCCCACCTGGCTCCCGGTCGGCCGCCGCCACGTGCGGTGGCCGACCGGAGGGCCCGCCCCGGTACGCCGGGACGATCCGCACAGCACTGCCTGCGGCTCGCCGGTCACGGCCGGCGCCGCCCCCGTACTCGCCGCGACCGGTGGCGGCTGCTCGCCCACCGGTCGCGGCGACCACACCTCAGGAGCACCTCCATGGCCAGCGCTGCCACCCCGTCCCCGGAGTCGTCGAACACGACGGACTCCCAGGACACCAGCTTCCGAAACAACGTCGCCGGTGCCCGCGCCAGCAAGGGTGCCGCCCGGGACGCCGTCGACGCGCAGCACGAGCGCTTCGGCGGCATCAAGTGGGGAGCCGCCTTCTTCGGCTGGCTGTCCGCCAACGGCCTCGCCGTCCTGCTCATCGCCCTCATCTCCGCCGCCGGGGTGGCCATCGGGCTGACCGAGGGCGTCCCCTCGGCCGACGAGGCGACCTCCAACGCGAGCGGCATCGGGATCGGCGGCGGCATCGCGCTGCTCGTCGTCCTCTTCCTCGCCTACCTGGCCGGCGGCTACGTCGCCGGGCGGATGTCCCGCTTCGACGGCATCCGGCAGGGCGTCGCCGTGTGGCTGATCGGCCTGCTCGTGGTCGTCGCCCTCGCCATCGTCGGCGTCGTCTTCGGGTCCAAGTACAACGTGCTCTCGCAGCTGAACCTCCCCCGCATCCCGATCGACGAGGGCACTGCCACGACCGCCGGGATCATCGCCCTGGTCGCCGTCCTGGTGGTCACGCTGGTCGGCGCGATCCTCGGTGGGAAGCTCGGCGAGCGCTTCCACCGCAAGGTCGACCGGGCGGGCTTCAACGCCTGACCGGTTCGCAGTACCTGTACCGCCGTCGTTGGCCAGGGGGAAGGTCAACGACGGCGGTACAGCTGCGCCCGGGCCAGGACGCCGTGCGACAGCTGGGACACGAGGGGCGACCGCGCAGCCCCCGCGAGCGTGTTGCGCCGCGGATGCGACCGGCGACTCCCATCGTGTCGCCATGGGCTTCGCTTACCGCACCGCCCGCGCCGTGATGATGGTCGGATCGCTCAACGACCCCGCCGGCCAGCAGGCGCAGTTGATCGGACCGGCACACGCGACCATCGGCCTGCGCAGCGCTCGCGGCCGCAAGGCCCTCTGCGGCGCCTACGTCGCCCGGGACGAAGAGGTGCCGTGGCCGCCCCAGCCGGACGTCTGCGACGCCCTCTGCGCTGACTGCAGCGAGCTCGCCCGACTCTGAGGCGCCCGTCCAGATCGGCTGCCCCGCTCTCGCGCGGCACCGCGCAGGCCCGCGGTGCGGCGAATTCCGTCACCACCGGGCACCTGCTGTCACATCCGTCCCACCAGACCGCCCGGCCTGACGGGAACGGTCCGTCCGACGGGGTAGACAGGCTGCATGGGGAACGCCGCCGACCTCCAGTGGAGCACCGAGGGTCCGGTGCCGCCGTCGTCTCCGGCGATCGTGGTCGATGTCGTCGTGACGCCGGTGCTCAGCTACGCCCTGGCCCACAACGCCGTCCCGGTGGTCTCCCGGCTGACGCTGACCAGCTCCACCGCCACGCTGCGCGGCGCGACGCTGCGACTGTCGGTGCAGGACGCCGACGGCCCGATCGGCACCGCCGTCGAACGCCTCGTCGACCTCGACGCCGGTCGCACCACCGTGCTCAACGACGTCGGGCTCACCCTGGACACCGCGGCGATGGAGCAGGTCCGGGAGCGCCGTCCCGGCTGGGTCCGGGTCGAGCTGGAGGCCGAGGGCCAGCTGCTGGTCCAGCGTCGCGTCCCCGTGCACGTGCTCGCCGCTGCCCAGTGGCTGGCCACCCCTGTCCCCCTGGCACTGGAGCTGCTCGCCGCGCACGTCCAGCCCAACCACCCGGCCATCCCGGCCCTGCTCGCCGACGCCGCCGAGCTCCTCGAGGAGGGCACCGGCAGCGGCAGCATGGCCGGCTACTCCGACGACGCCGAGCGCATCGACGAGGTCGTCGAGGCGATCACCTGGGCCGTGCGCCGCCGCGAGATC
>Ga0210040_10008943_pt1 | contig 11747 bp, 4 predicted proteins | sample CryGeyCG12114_NA_FD_185462 | JGI IMG/M metagenome (GOLD analysis project Ga0210040, IMG submission 185462) | Groundwater microbial communities from aquifer - Crystal Geyser CG19_WC_8/21/14_NA (SPAdes) (version 2) | ecosystem: Environmental > Aquatic > Deep subsurface > Groundwater | place: USA... | reverse complement strand
TCACGCCGCGCATGGTCAAGAAGCTGCAGGACGAGGGCCAGGTCACCGAACTGCTGGTGCCCTTCAAGTCCATCGCCGGCCGCTACGTGTCGCGCGACATCATCAACGAGGACACCGGCGCCATCTACGTCGAAGCGGGCGACGAGCTCACGCTCGAGGTCGACCGCGACGGGGAGATCGTCGGCGGCACCGTCAAGGCGCTGATGGATGCGGGCTTCACCTCGGTGCCGGTGCTCGACATCGACAACGTGAACGTGGGCCCCTACATCCGCAACACGATGGCGTCGGACAAGAACATGAACCGGGAAACCGCGCTCATGGACATCTACCGCGTCATGCGCCCGGGCGAGCCGCCCACCGTGGACGCGGCCTCCTCTCTCTTCGACACGCTGTTCTTCGACAAGGAGCGCTACGACCTTTCGGCGGTCGGGCGCGTGAAGATGAACATGCGGCTCGACCTCGGCAAGCCGGACACCCAGCGCACGCTGGACCGCGAGGACATCATCGCCTGCATCAAGGCGCTGGTGGAGCTGCGCGACGGCAAGGGCGAGATCGACGACATCGACCACCTCGGCAACCGCCGGGTGCGCTCGGTCGGCGAGCTGATGGAGAACCAGTACCGCGTGGGCCTCCTGCGGATGGAGCGCGCCATCAAGGAGCGCATGTCCTCCGTCGACATCGACACGGAGATGCCGCAGAACCTCATCAACGCGAAGCCCGCCGCGGCCGCGGTGCGGGAGTTCTTCGGCTCCTCGCAGCTCTCGCAGTTCATGGACCAGACCAACCCGCTCTCCGAGGTCACGCACAAGCGGCGTCTCTCGGCTCTCGGGCCGGGCGGCCTGACACGCGAGCGGGCGGGCTTCGAGGTCCGCGACGTTCACCCGACCCACTACGGCCGGATGTGCCCGATCGAGACGCCTGAGGGGCCGAACATCGGCCTCATCAACTCGCTCGCGACCTATGCGCGGGTGAACAAGTACGGCTTCATCGAGACCCCGTACCGCAAGGTCACGGACGGCAAGGTCACGGACGACGTGCAGTACATGTCCGCGACCGAGGAGATGCGCCACGTCATCGCCCAGGCGAACGCCAACCTCACCGACGAGGGCGGCTTCGTCAACGAGCTGGTGAACACCCGGCAGGCCGGCGATTACACCCTCGCCCCCCGCGAGCAGGTGGACCTCATCGACGTGAGCCCCAAGCAGCTCGTGTCGGTCGCGGCCTCGCTGATCCCGTTCCTGGAGAACGACGACGCGAACCGCGCGCTGATGGGGTCGAACATGCAGCGGCAGGCCGTGCCGCTTCTCCAGGCCGAGGCGCCCCTCGTCGGCACCGGCATCGAGGAGGTCGTGGCGCGCGATTCCGGGGCGGCCATCATGGCCCGCCGGGGCGGCATCATCGACCAGGTGGACGCGACCCGCATCGTGGTCCGCGCGACGGAGGACCTCGAGCTCGGCGACGCCGGGGTCGACATCTACCGGATGCGCAAGTTCCAGCGCTCGAACCAGAACACCTGCATCAACCAGCGTCCGCTGGTGAAGGTGGGCGACCGGGTCGAGAAGGGCGTGGTCATCGCCGACGGCCCCTCCACCGACATGGGGGAGCTGGCTCTCGGCAAGAACGTCGTCGTCGCCTTCATGCCCTGGAACGGCTACAACTACGAGGACTCCATCCTCATCTCCGAGCGGATCGTGTCGGACGACGTCTTCACCTCGATCCATATCGAGGAGTTTGAGGTCGCCGCGCGGGACACCAAGCTCGGGCCGGAGGAGATCACGCGCGACATCCCCAACGTCGGGGAAGAAGCGCTGCGCAACCTCGACGAGGCGGGGATTGTCTACATCGGCGCCGAAGTGGGCCCGGGCGACATCCTCGTGGGCAAGATCACCCCGAAGGGCGAGAGCCCGATGACGCCGGAGGAGAAGCTCCTCCGCGCCATCTTCGGGGAGAAGGCCTCCGACGTGCGCGACACCTCGCTGCGGCTGCCCCCGGGCGACTTCGGCACGGTGGTCGAGGTGCGGGTCTTCAACCGGCACGGCGTCGACAAGGACGAGCGGGCGCTGCAGATCGAGCGCGAGGAAGTGGAGCGTCTGGCCCGTGACCGGGACGACGAGCTCGCGATCCTCGACCGCAACATCTACGCGCGCCTCCGCACGCTCCTGATCGGCAAGACCGCCGTGAAGGGTCCGCGCGGCTTCCGCGCCAACTCGGCGATCACCGAGGACTCGCTCAACGAGATCGGCCGGGGTGCCTGGTGGCAGTTCGCGCTGGCCGAGGAGGGCGACGCCAAGATCGTCGAGGCCCTGAACGAGCAGTACGAGGTGCAGAAGCGCACCCTCGACGCCCGCTTCGAGGACAAGGTCGAGAAGGTCCGTCGCGGCGACGACCTGCCCCCCGGCGTGATGAAGATGGTCAAGGTCTTCGTCGCGGTGAAGCGCAAGCTGCAGCCCGGCGACAAGATGGCCGGCCGTCACGGCAACAAGGGCGTCATCTCCCGCGTGGTGCCGATCGAGGACATGCCGTTCCTTCAGGACGGCACGCCCGTGGACTTCTGCCTCAACCCGCTCGGTGTGCCGTCGCGGATGAACGTGGGGCAGATCCTCGAGACGCACATGGGCTGGGCTTCGCGCGGCCTCGGCATCAAGATCGACGAGGCGCTGCACGAGTACCGGCGGTCGGGCGACCTGACCCCGGTGCGCGAGGCCATGCGGCTCGCCTATGGCGACGAGGCCTACGAGGAGGCCATGGCGACCATGGACGAGGCGACCGTGGTCGACGCGGCCGAGACCGTCATCACCGGCGTGCCGATCGCGACCCCCGTCTTCGACGGCGCAAAGGAGCATGACGTGAACGAGGCGCTCACGCGGGCCGGCTTCGACACTTCGGGTCAGTCGGTCCTCTTCGACGGCCGCACGGGCGAGCAGTTCGCGCGTCCCGTGACCGTGGGGGTGAAGTACCTGCTCAAGCTCCACCACCTTGTGGACGACAAGATCCACGCGCGTTCGACGGGGCCGTACAGCCTCGTCACCCAGCAGCCGCTGGGCGGCAAGGCGCAGTTCGGTGGCCAGCGCTTCGGCGAGATGGAGGTCTGGGCCCTCGAAGCCTACGGGGCCGCCTACACGCTGCAGGAGATGCTGACCGTGAAGTCGGACGACGTGGCGGGCCGGACCAAGGTCTACGAGGCGATCGTCAAGGGCGAGGACAACTTCGAGGCCGGCGTGCCGGAATCGTTCAACGTCCTTGTGAAGGAAGTCAGGGGCCTCGGCCTCAACATGGAACTCATGGACGCGGAGACCGAGGAGTAACGACTCCTCCAGGCTGCGGGACGGCCCCTTGCGGGGGGCCGTCCATGTCCCCATTTCCATCTGCCCCCCGAAGGGAACGAGATGAACCAGGAACTGACGAACAACCCGTTCAATCCCCTGACTCCCGCCAAGACCTTCGACGAGATCCGCGTTTCGCTGGCGTCGCCCGAGCGCATCCTGTCCTGGTCCTTCGGCGAGATCAAAAAGCCCGAGACCATCAACTACCGCACGTTCAAGCCGGAGCGTGACGGCTTGTTCTGCGCGCGCATCTTCGGTCCGATCAAGGACTACGAGTGCCTCTGCGGCAAGTACAAGCGCATGAAGTACCGCGGCGTCGTCTGCGAGAAGTGCGGCGTGGAAGTGACGCTCCAGAAGGTGCGGCGCGAGCGGATGGGCCATATCGAGCTCGCCGCCCCGGTCGCGCACATCTGGTTCCTGAAGTCGCTCCCCTCCCGGATCGGCCTCATGCTCGACATGACGCTCCGCGACCTGGAGCGCATCCTCTACTTCGAGCAGTACGTCGTCATCGAGCCGGGCCTCACCGACCTCAAGCAGAACCAGCTTCTGTCGGAGGAGGAGTACCTCGACGCGCAGGACCAGTACGGCCCCGACGCCTTCCAGGCGAACATCGGCGCCGAGGCGATCCGCGAGATGCTGGCCGCCATCGACCTCGATGCCGAGGCCGAGCACCTGCGCGCCGAGCTCAAGGAAGCGACCGGCGAGCTCAAGCCCAAGAAGATCATCAAGCGGCTGAAGATCGTCGAGTCCTTCGTCGAGTCGGGCAACCGGCCCGAGTGGATGATCATGACCGTGATCCCGGTGATCCCGCCCGAGCTGCGCCCGCTGGTGCCTCTCGACGGCGGTCGCTTCGCCACGTCCGACCTCAACGACCTCTACCGCCGGGTCATCAACCGGAACAACCGCCTCAAGCGGCTCATCGAGCTGCGCGCGCCGGACATCATCGTCCGGAACGAGAAGCGGATGCTTCAGGAGTCGGTGGACGCGCTCTTCGACAACGGCCGTCGCGGCCGCGTCATCACGGGGGCCAACAAGCGCCCGCTGAAGTCGCTGTCGGACATGCTCAAGGGCAAGCAGGGCCGGTTCCGCCAGAACCTGCTCGGCAAGCGCGTGGACTTCTCGGGCCGCTCGGTCATCGTGACCGGGCCGGAGCTGAAGTTGCACCAGTGCGGCCTTCCCAAGAAGATGGCCTTGGAGCTGTTCAAGCCGTTCATCTACTCGCGCCTTGAGGCCAAGGGGCTTTCGAGCACCGTCAAGCAGGCGAAGAAGCTCGTGGAGAAGGAGCGTCCCGAGGTCTGGGACATCCTGGACGAGGTCATCCGGGAGCACCCGGTGCTGCTGAACCGCGCGCCGACGCTGCACCGCCTGGGCATCCAGGCCTTCGAGCCGATCCTGATCGAAGGCAAGGCGATCCAGCTGCACCCGCTCGTCTGCTCGGCCTTCAACGCCGACTTCGACGGCGACCAGATGGCCGTGCACGTCCCCCTCTCGCTGGAAGCCCAGCTTGAGGCCCGCGTCCTGATGATGTCCACGAACAACGTGCTGTCGCCCGCCAACGGCAGCCCGATCATCGTGCCGTCGCAGGACATGGTGCTCGGCCTCTACTACACCACGATCGAGCGCGAGGGCATGCCTGGCGAGGGCATGAAGTTCGCCGACATCACCGAGGTGGAGCAGGCCCTGTCGGCCGGCGTCGTGCACCTGCACGCCAAGATCACCGCGCGGATCAAGCAGATCGACGAGGAAGGCAACGAGGTCTGGGTCCGCACCGAGACCACGCCCGGCCGCCTGCGTCTGGGCAACCTCCTGCCGCTCAACGCCAAGGCGCCGTTCTCCCTCGTGAACCGGCTCCTGCGGAAGAAGGAAGTGCAGCAGGTCATCGACACCGTCTACCGCTACTGCGGCCAGAAGGAGTCGGTCATCTTCTGCGACCAGATCATGGGGGCGGGCTTCAAGGAGGCCTTCCGCGCCGGGATCTCCTTCGGCAAGGACGACATGGTGGTGCCCGAGGCCAAGTGGAAGCTGGTCGAGGAGACCCGCGACCAGGTCAAGGACTTCGAGCAGCAGTACATGGACGGCCTGATCACCCAGGGCGAGAAGTACAACAAGGTCGTGGACGCCTGGTCGAAGTGCAACGACAAGGTCACCCAGGCCATGATGGAGACCATCTCGGCTGTCCATAAGGACGAGAACGGCGCCGTCATGGAGCCGAACTCCGTCTACATGATGGCCCACTCCGGCGCCCGGGGTTCCGTCACGCAGATGAAGCAGCTGGGCGGGATGCGCGGCCTGATGTCGAAGCCCTCGGGCGAGATCATCGAGACGCCGATCATCTCGAACTTCAAGGAAGGCCTGACCGTGCTGGAGTACTTCAACTCCACCCACGGCGCGCGGAAGGGCCTGTCGGACACCGCGCTCAAGACCGCGAACTCCGGGTACCTCACCCGGCGCCTCGTGGACGTGGCGCAGGACTGCATCATCCGCATCCCCGACTGCGGCACCGACCGGGCCATCACCGCGATGGCCGCCGTCAACGACGGCGAGGTCGTGTCCTCGCTCGCCGAGCGGGTGCTGGGCCGGGTGGCGGCGGACGACGTGCTGCGCCCCGGGTCGGACGAGATCCTGGTCGCCGCGGGCGAGCTCATCGACGAGCGGCGCGCCGACATCATCGAGACGTCGGGCGTCACCCGGATGCGCATCCGCAGCCCCCTCACCTGCGAAAGCGAGGACGGGGTCTGCGCGGCGTGCTACGGGCGGGACCTCGCACGGGGCACCCAGGTCAACATCGGCGAGGCCGTGGGGATCATCGCGGCGCAGTCGATCGGCGAGCCGGGGACCCAGCTCACCATGCGGACGTTCCACATCGGGGGCGTGGCGCAGGGCGGGCAGCAGTCCTTCCTGGAGGCCAGCCAGGCCGGGACGATCGAGTTCCGCAACGCGAACGTCCTCGTCAACGCGGCGGGCGACCAGATCGTCATGGGCCGGAACATGGTCCTCGCGATCATGGACGAGCAGGGCGAGGAGCGGGCGCTGCACAAGGTGGGCTACGGCACCAAGGTCTTCGTCAAGGCGGGGGCCCGGGTCGAGCGGGGGGCCAAGCTCTTTGAATGGGACCCCTACACGCTGCCCATCATCGCCGAGAAGGGCGGGGTCGCGCGCTACGTCGACCTCGTGAGCGGCATCTCGGTCCGCGAGGACACCGACGATGCCACCGGCATGACCCAGCGGATCGTGTCGGACTGGCGGTCGGTGCCCAAGGGCGGGGACCTCAAGCCGGCGGTCATCCTCGTGGACGGGGACGGCAACACCGTCACCAACGACGCCGGCAACCCCGTCTCCTACGCGATGTCGGTGGACGCGGTCCTGTCGGTCGAGGACGGCCAGGAGATCCAGGCCGGGGACGTCGTCGCGCGCATCCCGCGCGAGGGCGCCCGGACCAAGGACATCACCGGGGGCCTGCCGCGGGTGGCCGAGCTCTTCGAGGCGCGCCGCCCGAAGGACCACGCCATCATCGCGGAGATCGACGGCACCGTCCGCTTCGGCAAGGACTACAAGAACAAGCGCCGGATCACGATCGAGCCCTCCGACGAGAGCCTGGAGAAGCGCGAGTACATGATCCCGAAGGGCAAGCACATTCCCGTCCAGGAAGGTGACTTCATCCAGAAGGGCGACTTCGTGATGGACGGCAACCCCGCCCCCCACGACATCCTGGCGATCCTCGGCGTCGAGGCGCTGGCGGACTACATGATCAACGAGGTGCAGGAAGTCTATCGCCTGCAGGGTGTGCGGATCAACGACAAGCACATCGAGGTCATCGTCCGGCAGATGCTGCAGAAGTGGGAGATCTCGGACTCGGGCGACACCGTGCTGCTCAAGGGCGAGACGGTGGACAAGGCCGAGTTCGACGAGGCCAACGACAAGGCCATCGCGCGGGGCGGACGCCCGGCGCAGGGCGAACCGATCCTGCTCGGCATCACCAAGGCGTCGCTCCAGACCCGGAGCTTCATCTCGGCGGCGTCCTTCCAGGAGACGACCCGCGTCCTCACCGAGGCGGCCGTCCAGGGCAAGGTCGACAAGCTCGTGGGCCTCAAGGAAAACGTCATCGTCGGCCGGCTCATCCCGGCCGGCACCGGCGGCGCCACCAAGCGCATCCGCAAGGTCGCCGGCGACCGCGACCACGCGGTCATCGAGCAGCGCCGCGAGGAGGCCACTGCGGCCGCCCAGCTCGCCGCGCCCCAGCCCGTCGAGATGGCGGACGGGGATGCCTTCGACGCGCTGCTCGTCGAGACGCCGGAGGACGGCCGGGAGTGATCCCGGCCTGACGGACCGACTGGAAAGGCCCCCGGAGACGGGGGCCTTTTCGCACGGTGGCAGGGCAGGGGCCTGCGGACGGGCGAGGACGGCGTTCATGCCCTCAAGGTGCCTCGACATAGTTAACTAAACGTAACGGCTGCGGGCGTTGCGTCCCCCCGACGGTTCTGCTTGGGGCTGGCCCCTGCGCCACGGGGCTGCTAGCCCGCCGCGCATGGCTCTCTCCACCAACCTGCGCGGCGCCGTCCTGATGATGGCGGGCATGACCTCCTTCACGCTGTCGGACGCCTGCATGAAGGCGATCGGCACCTCCATGCCCCTGTCGCAGTCGCTGCTGCTGCGGGGACTGGCGGTGACGGTGATCCTTGGGCTGGTCGTCTGGCGGGCAGGGACGCCCACGGGCCTCCGGCGGCGGGACTGGGCGCTGATGCTCCTGCGCGCGCTGGCCGAATCGGGGGCGGCCTGGTTCTTCTTCCTGGCGCTGTTCCAGATGCCGCTGGCCAACGTGTCGGCGGTGATGCAGGCCTCGCCCCTGACCATCGCGCTGGCGGCCTGGCCGGTGCTCGGCCAGCGGATCGGACCCCGCCGGATCCTGGCGATCCTGGGCGGGCTCGCGGGCGTGCTCCTGATCGTAAGGCCGGGGGCCGAGGGCTGGGGCTGGCCAGTGATCGCGGCCCTGGGCTCGGTGGCCTGCGTCACGATGCGCGACCTGCTGTCGCGCTCGCTGGCGCCGGAGGTGCCGACGCTGCTCGTCGTGCTGGTGACAGGGGCGGGCGTGGCGCTCTCCGGGGCGCTGGGCGTGCCGTTCCAGCCGGACTGGGTGGCGCTGGAGGGGCGCTCGCTCCTCCTGCTCGGGGGCACGTCGGTTATGGTCATCGGCGGCTATGCGGGAATCACCGCGGCCATGCGATCGGGCGAGATCGGCTTCGTCGCGCCCTTCCGCTACACGGGCCTCCTCGTCGCGGTGGCCGTGGGAGCCCTGGCTTTCGGGACCTTTCCCGACCCTCTGACGCTGCTCGGGGCGGGGGTCGTCGTCGCGACCGGGCTCTTCACGCTCCTGCGCGAGGCGCGGCAGCCCCGGCCCGAGGAGGCGGAGGCGCCCGGGGCCTGACGCGCCGCGACAGCGGGCCGCGTGGCGCGTCCCGTCTGTTGACATCCCCCGCTGTTGCCCATATGTCGCCCCCACTCCGACAGGGGGCGAGGTCCGTTCCGCGTCTCGGCCGGGGTGCCGAAGATTTCTCAGATGCACGATCCGGGCCGGCAACGCCCCGATCCTCTGCGAGCCCAAACCGCATCGGTCGCAGGTAGCGAGAACGATGCGGGCTTTTTGTGCTTCACGCGTGCCGTGGGGCTTCATCGACGGCGGAGCCCTTCGGGCCCGCGGCACAGAATGGTAGAAAACGGGAAAGAACCCCATGCCGACGATCCAGCAGCTGATCCGGAAGCCCCGGCAGCGACCCGCAGAACGCTCCAAGTCGCAGCACCTCGAGGGCTGCCCCCAGAAGCGCGGCGTCTGCACCCGCGTCTACACCACCACGCCCAAGAAGCCGAACTCGGCCATGCGGAAGGTCGCCAAGGTGCGGCTGACCAACCAGTTCGAGGTCATCTCCTACATCCCGGGCGAAAGCCACAACCTGCAGGAGCACTCGGTCGTGCTCATCCGCGGGGGCCGGATCAAGGACCTACCGGGCGTCCGCTACCACATCGTGCGCGGCGTGCTCGACACGCAAGGCGTCAAGAACCGCAAGCAGCGCCGGTCGAAGTACGGCGCCAAGCGTCCGAAGTGAGGTCCTGAGAAATGTCCCGTCGTCACGCCGCCGAGAAACGCGAGATCCTCCCCGACGCCAAGTACGGCGACCGGGTGGTCTCCAAGTTCATGAACAACCTGATGGTCGACGGCAAGAAGTCCGTCGCCGAGACCATCGTCTACAACGCCTTCGAGCGCGTCCAGGGCCGCATCCGCCGCGAGCCGGTGGAGGTGTTCCACGAGGCGCTGGACAACATCAAGCCGTCCGTCGAGGTCCGCTCCCGCCGGGTCGGCGGCGCGACCTACCAGGTCCCCGTCGAGGTCCGCCCCGAGCGCCGTGAGGCCCTCGCGATCCGCTGGCTGATCGACGCGTCCAAGAAGCGCAACGAGCACACCATGGAAGAGCGCCTGGCGGGCGAGCTCCTGGACGCCGTCAACGGCCGGGGCACGGCCGTGAAGAAGCGCGAAGACACCCACAAGATGGCCGACGCCAACAAGGCGTTCAGCCACTACCGCTGGTAACAGCCGCTGGGGGCGCCACCCGCGCCCCCGCGCATCCGTGACACGAACGCCCGGGGCCACGCCTCGGACAAAGCGAGGAAAAGGCCCATGGCCCGTGAATACCCTCTGAGCCTGTACCGAAACTTCGGGATCATGGCCCATATCGACGCCGGCAAGACCACCACGACCGAGCGCATCCTCTACTACACCGGCAAGTCCCACAAGATCGGCGAAGTCCACGACGGCGCCGCGACGATGGACTGGATGGAGCAGGAGCAGGAGCGCGGGATCACCATCACCTCGGCCGCGACGACCACCTTCTGGGAGCGGACCGAGAACCCCGGTGAGCACATCGGCGACAAGTTCCGCTTCAACATCATCGACACGCCCGGACACGTGGACTTCACCATCGAGGTGGAGCGCTCGCTCGCCGTGCTCGACGGCGCGGTGTGCCTTCTCGACGCCAACGCCGGCGTGGAGCCCCAGACCGAGACCGTCTGGCGTCAGGCCGACCGGTACCACGTGCCCCGCATCGTGTTCGTCAACAAGATGGACAAGATCGGCGCGGACTTCTTCAACTGCGTCCGTATGATCAAGGACCGCACGGGCGCGATCCCGTGCCCCGTCGCGCTGCCGATCGGGGCCGAGGACAAGCTCGAAGGCATCATCGACCTCATCACGATGGAAGAGTGGACCTGGAAGGGCGAGGACCTCGGCGCCTCCTGGACCCGCCAGCCCATCCGTGATGAGCTTCAGGGCCTGGCCGCCGAATGGCGCTCCAACATGGTCGAGCTCGCCGTCGAGATGGACGACGAGGCCATGGAAGCCTACCTCGAAGGCCAGGAGCCTTCGGCCGATAAGCTGCGCGAGCTGATCCGCAAGGGCTGCCTCGCGATGAAGTTCGTGCCCGTCACGGCCGGTTCCGCGTTCAAGAACAAGGGCGTCCAGCCCATGCTGAACTGCGTCATCGACTTCCTGCCGAGCCCGCTCGACGTGCCGGCCTACCTGGGCTTCAAGCCGGGCGACGAGACCGAGACGCGGAACATCCCCCGCTCGGCCGACGACACCCAGCCCTTCTCGGCGCTGGCCTTCAAGATCATGAACGACCCCTTCGTGGGCTCGCTCACCTTCACGCGGATCTACTCGGGTCAGCTGAAGAAGGGCGACGGCATGCTCAACTCGACCAAGGGCAAGCGCGAGCGCGTCGGCCGGATGATGATGATGCACGCCATCAACCGGGAAGAGATCGAGGAAGCCTTCGCGGGCGACATCATCGCGCTGGCGGGCCTCAAGGACACCACCACGGGCGACACTCTGTGCTCCGAGAAGGAGCCCGTCGTTCTCGAGACGATGACCTTCCCGCAGCCGGTGATCGAGATCGCCGTCGAGCCCAAGACCAAGGCCGACCAGGAGAAGATGGGCATCGCCCTCGCCCGTCTGGCCGCCGAGGACCCGTCCTTCCGGGTCGAGACCGACTTCGAGTCGGGCCAGACGATCATGAAGGGCATGGGCGAGCTTCACCTCGACATCCTCGTCGACCGCATGCGTCGCGAGTTCAAGGTCGAGGCGAACATCGGCGCGCCGCAGGTGGCCTACCGCGAGACCATCGGCCACGCGGTCGAGCATACCTACACGCACAAGAAGCAGACCGGCGGCTCGGGCCAGTTCGCGGAAGTGAAGCTCCACATCCAGCCGACCGAGCCGGGCGAGGGCTATTCGTTCGAGTCCAAGATCGTCGGCGGCACGGTGCCCAAGGAGTTCATCCCGGGCGTCGAGAAGGGCATCAAGTCGGTCATGGACTCCGGTCCGCTGGCGGGCTTCCCGGTGATCGACTTCAAGGTGGCGCTGACCGACGGCAAGTACCA
>Ga0210040_10008942_pt1 | contig 11749 bp, 7 predicted proteins | sample CryGeyCG12114_NA_FD_185462 | JGI IMG/M metagenome (GOLD analysis project Ga0210040, IMG submission 185462) | Groundwater microbial communities from aquifer - Crystal Geyser CG19_WC_8/21/14_NA (SPAdes) (version 2) | ecosystem: Environmental > Aquatic > Deep subsurface > Groundwater | place: USA... | reverse complement strand
AAATGCCAGAAGGCGGAGGTTCTGCCGACGAATCCGAAGGATCTGGAGCATCACCAAGTGCACCAATGCTTCCAGCATTCCCTGCTGTACCAGAAACACCTGCGGTACCAGAAACTCCCGCTGCACCAGAGATTCCAGCTACTCCAGAATTCCCAACAAATCAAACCATGGTTCCGGCTGCACCTGACTTTCCAGCCACTCCAGAATTTCCAACCAATCAAACAATGGTTCCGGCAACACCTGAACTCCCCCCAACTCCGGAATTCCCACAAGTACCTGCCGCTCCACAATTGCCTAGTACTCCGGGAGGGGGAAAACCTGAAATGCCACCCAGTGAAGGAATGCCATCAGATGAGGGCCAAGAGTCCGAAACTCCAGCTGCTCCCGCTGCCCCAATGTTACCTGCCTTCCCCGAGGCCCCAGCAACACCAGAGTTTCCTGCCACTCCAGACTTACCAACCAACCAAACCATGGTTCCCGCTACTCCTGAATTTCCAGCCGCACCAAATTTACCTACAAATCAAACTATGGTTCCAGCTACACCGGAATTCCCAGCCACACCAAATTTACCTACAAATCAAACCATGGTTCCAGCTACACCTGAATTCCCAGCCACACCAGAATTTCCAACTAATCAAACCATGGTTCCCGCTACTCCTGAATTTCCTGCTGTACCAGAGACTCCACAAGTTCCTGCAGCTCCACAATTGCCTCAATTTCCAGGAGCTGGCAATAAACCAGAACAGCCCGGAGAAGAACCTGGCATGTCAGAAGATGAAGAACAAGGCTCTGGATCTGGTCCACAAGCTCCACAGCTTCCGGCTGTTCCTGAATTCCCAGCTACACCAGAGCTACCAACAAATCAAACCATGGTTCCAGCTACACCGGAATTTCCAGCCACACCAGAGTTACCTACAAATCAAACCATGGTTCCGGCTACACCGGAATTCCCAGCCACACCAGAGTTACCCACAAATCAAACAATGGTTCCGGCTACACCTGAATTCCCAGCCACACCAGAATTTCCAACTAATCAAACCATGGTTCCCGCTACTCCTGAATTTCCTGCTGTACCAGAGACTCCACAAGTTCCTGCAGCTCCACAATTGCCTCAATTCCCAGGAGCTGGCAATAAACCAGAACAACCTGGAGAGGAACCTGGCATGTCAGGAGATGAAGAACAAGGCTCTGGATCTGGTCCACAGGCGCCGCAGCTTCCTGCTGTTCCTGAATTTCCAGCTGCACCAGAATTACCTACAAATCAAACAATGGTTCCAGCTACCCCGGAATTTCCAGCCACACCAGAGTTACCTACAAATCAAACAATGGTTCCAGCTACACCGGAATTCCCAGCCACACCAGAGTTACCAACCAACCAAACCATGGTTCCCGCTACTCCTGAATTCCCAGCCACACCAGAATTTCCAACTAATCAAACCATGGTTCCCGCTACTCCTGAATTTCCGGCTGTTCCGGACACTCCACAGGTTCCTGCGGCTCCACAATTGCCTCAATTTCCAGGAGCTGGCAATAAACCAGAACAACCCGGAGAAGAACCTGGCATGTCAGAAGATGAAGAACAAGGCTCTGGATCTGGTCCACAAGCTCCACAGCTTCCGGCTGTTCCTGAATTTCCAGCTGCACCAGAGCTACCAACAAATCAAACCATGGTTCCAGCTACACCGGAATTTCCAGCCACACCAGAGTTACCCACAAATCAAACAATGGTTCCGGCTACACCTGAATTCCCAGCCACACCAGAATTTCCAACTAATCAAACCATGGTTCCCGCTACTCCTGAATTTCCTGCTGTACCAGAGACTCCACAAGTTCCTGCAGCTCCACAATTACCTCAATTCCCAGGAGCTGGCAATAAACCAGAACAACCCGGAGAGGAACCTGGAATGTCAGAAGATGAAGAACAAGGCTCTGGATCTGGTCCACAGGCACCGCAGCTTCCTGCTGTTCCTGAATTCCCAGCTACACCAGATTTACCTACAAATCAAACCATGGTTCCGGCAACACCGGAATTTCCAGCCACACCAGAGTTACCTACTAATCAAACAATGGTTCCAGCTACACCTGAATTCCCAGCCACACCGGAATTCCCAACTAATCAAACCATGGTTCCCGCTACTCCTGAATTTCCTGCTGTACCAGAAACTCCACAAGTTCCTGCAGCTCCACAATTGCCTCAATTTCCAGGAGCTGGCAATAAACCAGAACAACCCGGAGAAGAACCAAGTATGTCAGGAGATGAAGAACAAGGCTCTGGATCTGGTCCACAGGCACCACAACTTCCTGCTGTTCCTGAATTCCCAGCTACACCAGAGCTACCAACAAATCAAACAATGGTTCCAGCTACCCCGGAATTTCCAGCCACACCAGAGTTACCCACAAATCAAACAATGGTTCCAGCTACACCGGAATTCCCAGCCACACCAGAGTTACCCACAAATCAAACAATGGTTCCAGCTACACCGGAATTCCCAGCCACACCGGAATTTCCAACTAATCAAACCATGGTTCCCGCTACTCCTGAATTTCCTGCTGTACCAGAGACTCCACAAGTTCCTGCGGCTCCACAATTGCCTCAATTCCCAGGAGCTGGCAATAAACCAGAACAACCCGGAGAAGAACCAAGCATGTCGGAAGATGAAGAAGGTGGATCATCATCTGGGTCACAACCTCAAATACCTGCTGTACCTGCTTTGCCTGATGCTAATGTTCCAGAACTTCCTCAGCAACCTGAATTACCTCAACAGCCTGAACTTCCTCAACAGCCAGAACTTCCTCAGCAACCTGAGCTTCCTCAGCAGCCTGAACTTCCTCAGCAACCTGAACTTCCACAACAGCCTGAACTTCCTCAACAGCCTGAAATTCCTCAACAGCCTGAATTACCTCAACAGCCTGAAATTCCTCAACAGCCTGAAATTCCTCAACAGCCTGAATTACCTCAACAGCCTGAATTACCTCAACAGCCTGAATTACCTCAACAGCCTGAAATTCCTCAACAGCCTGAATTACCTCAACAGCCTGAATTACCTCAACAGCCTGAATTGCCTCAACAACCAGATATTCCAGCAGCACCTGAGGTTCCAGCAACCCCAGAAATTCCAGAGACTCCTCAAGTACCAGAAGCTCCATCTGGCGGAGGATCTCAAGATCAGCATGAAGGCGGTGGTGGTCCAATATTCCCTATTCTTGATCCAGTCGGTTCCAATCCTGTAGAAAACAATCCAGTGACTACGCCAACCGTACCACAAACTACAACTCCAACCGTACCACAAAATCCTGCTGATGCAACTTTTCCAATATTGGCACCACCAAGCACTAGCAAACCTCCGCAAGATGAAGGCGGGGTTCCAGCAATTTCCACATTACCACCCCCTAATTTCACATTCCCGACTATCAACTTTACGACACTTCCACCCATCACCACTACTGCTGCCAGCAATGACCAAGGTAAACTAGAATAAAAACAAACCTATATATATTATGAGTGAGTGATTTAAGAAATATGTTAAATTTTGTTTTAAATAATGTTCAGTCAGCCGCATGAGACTTATTATATCTATACATTTACTTACTATACACATTCAATATCTGGCGAATCTGGCCCACTGAACCCGCTGGCAAAGAAACTTAACTTCATAAACTCCATAAACTATTATTGTTAGTAGGTAAAGCTAACCAACTGCACTTGCTGCACGAATTATACTACACGGCAGGCTATGGGTTAACTTTCAACATACTTTAGATTGCTGCTAACACGTATTAGTTAAAACACTTCATCAGCATCTTGAGGGAAAAATCTTAACAATTGACAGCAATGTTACCAAAAACGTCCACACGGCATTGTAGTCTAGTATTGAAAGTGGATTTAAAAATAATTGTTAACCACCTGCAGCTTGATGAACGAAACTTCTAATAATGAACTACAATTGACTTTTATTCCAGGAACATCGACAATCGCAACATTGCCGCCATTTAATTTTACCACTTTGCCACCACCAAATTGGACTTTTCCACCAATCACAAGCTCCACAGCAGGAAATGATGAAGAAGGGTCTCCATCTTCTACTGCATTCCCCACTTTACCGCCATTCAGCACTCTACCGCCATTGAATATTAGCACTTTGCCGCCACCAGATACTCTCCCTCCATTGAATATCAGCACATTGCCACCATGGCCATCACAGACTACACCTAGTGCAGATGTGACCACTGGATCGCCAGCTGTAACAACACCAGCTGTTACTACTACTGTGCAGCCCTCAAGTACTTCTCAAACTCCGGCCCTCCCTGAAACTCCCGCAGTTCCAGAGACTCCATCAGTTCCCGAGACGCCCGTTGTCCCTGAGACTCCAGCTGTTCCCGAGACGCCCGTTGTCCCTGAAACTCCAGCGGTCCCTGAAACTCCAGCGGTCCCTGAAACTCCAGCGGTCCCTGAAACTCCAGCGGTCCCCGAGACTCCAAATCCAGATGTTCCTAGCGTTCCTTGTAAGTCTATTGTTGGGAAACATGAGGAGATAATGTTTGCACATTGGTTTACTGAATGTAATGAATCTGTATTCTTGTAGCGACTCCAAATGTGACCGCACCAGCAGTCCCTGACGTTCCAGCAACTCCGGAAATCCCAAATGTGCCAAGTCAACCTGAAACTCCTGCGATACCAGAAACTCCCGGATTGCCACAAACTCCAGAATTTCCGGGACTGCCAGACACTCCTCAAGTTCCTGCTGTGACACCTACACCGTCGGAACCAGCTGATGAGGTAATTAAGTTACTTAATTATTGCTAGATAGTTTTTGTGACGTCTAAAAATGCAGCTGACATAATGTGTCCAAAATGGCATACATAGCTATATAAGACTTGCGAGCCAGCTAGGAAGCTCTTCTGCCTTTGTTAAGATTACTATATACTACACTGGATTTAAAGGAATATTTGGTCAGTCCATATTTGATTCATGAATTTCATTTCGTAGCCTCAAGTTCCTTCAACAAATCAAACTGATGGGCTAATTCCTAGCGTGCCTCAAACTCCAGCGTTCCCAACTGTTCCTTCAGTAACGGTGCCTTCCGTTCCTGGACAATCTACAACTCCTTCAGTAGGTTCAGAACCTACTGAACCAGGGAAGGGGACTGTCACAGGAGGAATACCTCCAGTTGCTGATGGAGTCATGAATGCTACTGGATACCCAGAGGAACAATTTTTTTCCGAGAATGGAACTCTACTCATTAATGATCATAAGAAAAGTATGTTAATCATAGCCATATCCTTTTCCACCCAGATTCAGATTATATAATATAATTTGCTTACAATTTTTGCAGTTTGCGGAAGACGATTTTTCCCTACGTCAAGAATTGTCGGAGGCAAGGAAGCTACTTATGGAAAATGGCCATGGCAGGTAAATTTCAATAAAAAAGGACAAAATAAGATAATTTCATTCCGTTTTAATAAACAAATATATTTCTTAGGTATCTTTGAGACAATGGAGAACGTCAACGTACTTACATAAATGCGGTGCAGCACTACTGAACGAGAATTGGGCCATTACTGCTGCTCATTGTGTTGAGAAGTATGTAAAAATCCAATTTCATGATAATATTTTGCTTTTGGATGTACATACATGCATACTGATCAATTTTTGTTTTAATTTTTCAGAGTTCCTCCGACAGATTTATTGCTCAGAATCGGAGAATTCGATCTCTCAGATGAAAACGAACCGTACGGCTATGTCGAACGCAGAGTACAGATTGTAGCCACACATCCACAATTCGACGCTCGAACATTTGAGTACGATTTAGCTCTACTCAGGTTTTACGAGCCAGTCGTATTCCAGCCAAATATTGTGCCTATTTGTATTCCTGAGCAGGAAGCCGATTATTTGGGGAAAACTGCTTATGTCACTGGTTGGGGTCGTCTATACGAAGGTATAAAAACTTGAACCCATTTTTTGCTTATATTCTTTTCTTGCCCAACGACATTTTTTTACAATATGATTTACGGACTTATTGTAAACATTATGAATGGACCAATTTGTCCGCAATAAATAATATAATTTTTGTTAATTTATATACTGAAATTAATTTGCACATTTTTTAAATTCATTAGATGGACCACTTCCATCCAGACTGCAAGAAGTGCCAGTTCCTATTATAACAAACGAAGCCTGTGAATCGTGGTACAGAGCTGCTGGCTACATTGAGCATATTCCAAATATATTCATTTGTGCCGGCTGGAAAGATGGTGCTAAAGATAGTTGTGAAGGTAATTTTTTCATACTTTTGTACTATATCAACCCATTGTGGGCCATTTTTAACTGATTTTTTTTACAATTTTAGGTGACTCCGGTGGTCCCATGGTGTTGCAACAAGACCATGACAATAGATGGATCCTCGGGGGAGTAATTTCATGGGGAATTGGGTGTGCAGAACCTAATCAACCTGGTGTATACACTAGAATAACAGAGTAAGTGAACACTCAAAGTTTGCTACTAGATTATTTGCTACCCTGCTCATTTAGCAGCCGAGCTTATAGGCTTCCCATATAATTTTTATAAGCGCCTCCTATGCACGAAACTAAAAGCCGTGTGTTTTTTTTGCATTACAGGTTCAGACACTGGATAAATCAGATTCTACAGTTTTAAACAAACGTCATGACTAGAATACTTAATTTTTCTGACCGACTTATTTGTTATAATGTCGTGCGCTAGATTTGTTCAAAGGACGAAGTTAGCTTGTGAGTGATTACTGTACAGAGTTCCCAGTGTGTGGTATTTTTCTGATTCGTACCTGTGAGATGGCGAAAGGTCTTGTGAATATATTTGTAACGCCAATCAAAAAATATCTATGTAGGGTGATTACGTTTGAGTGAAGCTCAATGCTCTGTGATCTACCAAAGTTGTACTATTTTGTTTCACCCTTGACTGTGGATTCTCTTGAACTATACAAAGAAAAGTTCAAGTCGCTTTCTTCTCCATATAGTGCCAATACTAAGAAACCATTGTTTTTAGTAGTTTTTATTAGCTAAAAGACTGTAAATACCCTCAGACTTGTACAATATTATGGTTTTATTTATCTCTGGACATGTGGGTATTACATAGGGTGCTTAGTTGTAATTCATGGGATGTTTTTTATACTTGCCACTATAAGGACGTGTACATTCGGTGGCCAATATTGGTGCTCATTGTTACTGTTAGTTATTATTACGATTGTTGACCCGAGCCCCTTTGACTATTTTTATTTATGTTGACAATTTATGAAAAGCTGGACCTTATGTGAGCTTCAGTACTCCAGCTCCATAATAATATACGAGTATACCAATCTAGTTATTGAAACCTTTGGAAATAATAAATCCATGAATTCCATGACTGAATACGTTTCCTCTTTATTACTTGGATTATATAGTTGCTAACTAACGAAACTACTACATAAATAATATACCCACATTATTTACTACACATGTACAAATATGAAAACATAGTGACGCTTAAGCCGCTATCTAACTAACAACGATAAATAATACACACGAACAAAAAAAAAGTATCACAACACAGAAAATATTACATAAATATATAACGATTTCCAAAAACAGAGAGATGATCATTCATATTGCAGTGTATAGGGAGAGAATGAAGGAGTCTTAATCACATGTACGGAATATGGATTGGCTTTTGGCTATTGGCCGTCTTGTCCAAATTATTTGCATTGCAAGTGAGACGAGTTTTGTTCATCCCGTCAAATAATTTTAGCCAGTCAAACGCCATCTGTATTGCTAGCGGGAAACCTTGTTTAAATTGTTTTCATTCCCGTTACACGTTTGATCCACGGCTTGTAAAATGTCATTCGCATATAGACGCCGGGTAGATTAGGCCAGGCGCATTTTATTCCATGCGATACAGTACCGGATAAAATCCATTGGCCAGTTGACCTTTGCATTACTAAGGGGCCACCACTGTCTCCCTATATAAATGATTGTAAAAGATTAAAATATGCACGATTTTTTTCGCTTTTTCCTTCCAGATAGGTTGACAATTCATATTTTTGAACCCAAAATGGCTATGCTTTTACCTCGCACGAGTCTTTAAGGCCATTGGCATAACCGGCACACAGGAAGCTCTCCTTGATGGCTTTCAAATGACCCGCCTTTTGAAACATGGCTTGACACTCGTCATTTGGAATAATGGGCACTTCTACTTCATGAAGAGTTTGAGGAACACCTCCACCGTACTGAAAAAATTAACAGATAAAACAAAGCTTACTTTTATACTATTTTATATTGTTTACATCCTATTGCGCAAATATATCAAGTCTATACCTTTAATCGACCCCAACCAGTGACATAGCATTTACTTCCTACAGTGACTTCCTCTACAGTAGGCATACAAACAGGAACAATGTGAGGCTGGAAATCTACAGCAGATTCTAATTCCAGCAGAGCAATGTCATTTTCAAAAGTTTGAGCATTATAATCCCTATGGACGATAACACGGCGGACATTTTTTGTCACGGAGTATTTGGTTCCCTCACTATCCGAGGATAGATCAAAATCTCCTAAAACTACAGTCAACGATGCTAAAAAGCCCGGTTGACAATGTGCAGCTGTGAGCACGTATTTATCAGAAATCAAGACTCCGCCACATTTGTTTTTAGAAAATAACCCTAACCACGTGGATTCCTTCACAAGAGCTTGCCATGGCCAACGCCCGAATGCAGCAGCTTTCCCGCCCACAATCCGGGCCGTTTTTGATACTGAACGAACACCACAGTCTGCAAATATCAAAACATTCATTACGAACCAAACCACATTTCAATTCACTAAAAATTTCGTAAACTTTGTAATGACCTTTCTTATAGTCTAATCGCCGTTTGGGAGCTTCCGTAGTAGTAGTTGTAGTAGTAGTAATAACAGTCGGAGCTCTAGTTTTCGCCTTAGTTTTAGCTTTAGAAGGCTTAGAAGTCGGGGGACTCAACAAAGCATCCAAATCTTTTATGTCATCTGCTGAATGTAAATTAACCTCGTCCAGTTCTAAACTTTCCAAACCACCGGCAATTTCTTGAACCACCTAAAACCAACAAAATTAAGGTCAAGTATAAAGTACACGGCTAAACATCTACATGATTTCAATTCATCTTTTGCTTACCTGATCAACAAAGTTATCCAAATTTGCATCCAAATCATCTTCAGACAATGGGGGATTCAAATGTATACTTTCCAATGGGGTTTCTTTAGTCACGGGCGTTCTAAAAGTGGTGATTTTTTCTGGCGCTTTTGTGGTCGTAGTGGTAGTTGGTCGCTCTGTAGTTGTGGTAGTAGTAGTTGTACTCGTGGTAGGTTTCCCAGTAGTGGTCGTTGCAATGGTAGTAGTAGTAGTGGGCATTTCCGTAGTCACTGGTACTCTAACTTGTGGTTTCTTCCATGGTGGCAGGGTGTATGGTTTCATTGGTATCCCAATCTTATTATGGATGTAGGGAGAATGCCAAAAGGATATTTTGTCGACAGAAGTGGTAGTTGGCGCCACAGTAGTAGTTGTTGTAGTGGAGGTAGTTGTAGGTTTCATTGTGGTTGTAGTTGGTCGTGAAGTGGTAGTTGTGGTCGTGGTTGGTCGTGGAGTGGTAGTTGTGGTGGTGGTCGTCGTGGTACTTCGGTCTTTATTTTCTTCCCGCTCATGTACGAAAGAAAAAATCTTGAGGCCACCATGTCCCTCCTTTGGATCACTATTGCTACCACTAATCAATGGAGGTTCATCCCCAAACCATGTGGTGAGTTTAATTTCCGGCGAAGTCTCCTCTGAAGAAAAGAAAACCGGTCCACCATGTTTTTCACGAACTAACGGTTCACCAATATCCACACTATCGGAAACACTACTAGATTCCGAATACGGTTCAGGGTATTGGAATGTTTGAATAGCGTATGTAGAAGATGCCCAAGCTGCACTATCGGTACTAGTGGGTATGGTGGAGTAGTTGGTTTTGAATACCAGCCCTGGGAAACTTGTGGGCACAGGTTGATCATTATTATTACTATTTTCCATTTCTTTTTCAGATATTGACGAACTTGTAGTCATTTTAGACCAGTCGTCTTCAGAATCCAAGAAAAAAGTGGGCGATGGCTCATCAAATTGCTCACTACTACCACTACCACTTGATGAAATATCAAAGGTATTTTCATCGGGGGTGTTTGTTGGTCCAAGTTGCATCATGACTGACCACACATTTTCCGTGTTACCAATGTTTTCGTCCAGTTCGGAATTTTGGTTGTCGTCAACAGAGAATTCTGTGGTCCGGATTTCGGGTTCGGATTCAACTTCGGGGGATTTTTCCACAATACTGTTGGTTTTTATGTATCCTACTTTGTCCCCACCGTCCGATTGCACGTACATGAATGTGGAGAGTTTGTGAGGTCCTTGGGTTGCTGGGGGTGGGGGAGATGTGGTTGTGGTCAATGGCGCAAGTTCCAAATTGACATTATGTTGGCCATTCGGATGATGACCATTGTGGTGACTTCCGTGAGGGCGGTGATCAACAGGATTACTGACACTGGAGAAAGTTTCCAGAGCGAGAGGAAGAACAGTAGGAACGTCACGGGGAGTAGGTACAGTTGTGCTTTCTCGAATCCGCACAGAAGTTGGTGGGTTCTCCTTCGACTCCAGTCTCTTGTGGCTCTCAGAATGCGCTGGTAATGGTGACTACAATTAAATAATAACAGAAGGTTAGCAAGTAAGTAAATATAAGTTCTAGCATCAGAAATTCGTCCATTGCAATGCTATATTGGGACTTAACGCTAAAAGTTGTTGAACAAACAAACAAACAAACGCTTATAGCCAAATTGCAGGGTTGTAAGAAGCGTACATTGTCAGATTTTGTTTATTTTTGTGTTGCTAGTTTGAAAATTATGGTTTTGACAATTATCTGATTAATATAATAGCAAAAACAAGCTTTTTGCAGTTCCTATCCTTAGATTCGAAAACATAACTCACGATATGAGAAGAATTAAGGCCGTGGCCAATTGATGGACGAGTTGGAAAACGAACACGAAAGGGCGGGGGTGACTCCTCTGACGCGAGTTCCACGACATGTTCATTTCCTGCCTTGCTCTGTGGTCCATCCCGAACTGGAATGACTTCGTCTGGCGCCTGATGACCTTTCCTCACTGCTGCAAACTGTTTCAAAAAGGCAACACGCTCCGAGTCTTCTAGATGGCAGCACGCGCCAAACAGAAAACGATCTACACAAGCTCCAATCACTTTCCCAGCTCGTTCTTGGCACTCCAAATTAAACATACAAATCCCCTTGAGGTCAGAATGGCGGGCTGTGTTGGAGCGACACTCCAATGGACTGATTTGCAATTTTCGTCCTGCTAAAACAAAGTCAAAAAATTAAAATTATTCTCACATTCGTTTTTCGCAAGGAAATGTTGAAATGTATGAAGTGTTCAAATCTTCTCAGATATATTTGAATGTTTTGTTTGACTGTTGAAAAAAGAACTAGTTTTGTAAACTACGCGATTGGAAATAATGCGAGAAAAAACATTCTTAAAGGTCAAACTTCACATTTCAAGCTGTAACAGAGTTAGACTTGGCCCGTTTAGTAAACGTTTAAAATTTGGCAAAATTTACGTTTAATTTTGAAACCGTAACCGCGTTTACGGTTAAAAATTCGACCCTCGGTTAGTTTACTAAAATTGCCGTTTAACAAATTAAACGTTTTTTAAACGTTTTTTAAACGTTTATTGTGCTTCAAAT
>Ga0210040_10008941_pt1 | contig 11749 bp, 12 predicted proteins | sample CryGeyCG12114_NA_FD_185462 | JGI IMG/M metagenome (GOLD analysis project Ga0210040, IMG submission 185462) | Groundwater microbial communities from aquifer - Crystal Geyser CG19_WC_8/21/14_NA (SPAdes) (version 2) | ecosystem: Environmental > Aquatic > Deep subsurface > Groundwater | place: USA... | reverse complement strand
GTGCAGGAGCCCACCCGCTACGACGGCGCGGAGCACCCGCTCGCCGACGGCGCCGCCCGGTTCACCACCACCAGTCCCAGCCCGGTCGCACAGGCCTGCCTGGCCGCGGGGCTGGAGCTGCTGGAGTCCGTGGGCGCCGCCTGGGTGGCCGGGCGGATCGCGGCGCGGGTGGAGGAGCTGCTGGCCGTGCTGGACCGGCGCGGCGTGCCGGTCACCTCGGTGCGCGAGCCGGAGCGGCGGGCCGGCATCGTCGCCCTCACGCAGCCGGGGGCGTACGAGGCGCTGACCGCGGCCGGCGTCACCTGCACCCGGCACGGGGAGCGGGTGCGGCTGTCGGTGCACGCGACGACGACCTCCGCGGCGCTGGACCGGGTCGATGCCGCGCTGGCCTGAGCGCTTTGCAGATGTGATCTGGACGTCAGCCGGGAACGGATCCGCCGTCCACCGGGGTTGCCGGTCGTTGATCCAGGCAACGAACAGGACGGACGCCGCTGCATGAGCACCACCGAACGACGCGCGCACCACCAGGTCACCTTCGCCGTGCTGACGACGGGGGTGATCGCGTTCGCGCTGCTGCAGTCGCTGGTGACCCCGGTGCTGCCCACCTTGGAGGCCGCGCTGGACACCACCCAGTCCGACGTGACCTGGGTGCTGACCGCCTATCTGCTCTCGGCGTCGATCTTCACGCCGATCCTGGGCCGGCTCGGTGACATGACCGGCAAGAAGCGGATGTTCGTCCTGGCGCTCGCCGCGCTCGCGCTCGGCTGCCTGCTCGCCGCGCTGGCCACCAACCTGACCGTGATGATCATCGCCCGGGTCATCCAGGGCGTCGGCGGCGGCGTGCTGCCGCTGGCCTTCGGCATCATCCGGGACGAGTTCCCGCGGGAGAAGGTCGCCGGCGCGGTCGGCGCCATCTCCGCGCTGATCGCCGTGGGCGCCGGGGTGGGTCTGGTCGTCGCCGGCCCGATCGTGAACGCGCTGAGCTACCACTGGCTGTTCTGGCTGCCGCTGATCGTGCTGGTCGGCGCGGCGCTGGCCGCCCAGTTCCTGGTGCCGGAGTCCCCGGTGCGCACCGCCGGCTCGATCAACTGGCCCGCAGCCCTGCTGCTGTCCAGCTGGCTGGTCGCGCTGCTGCTCGCCGTCAGCCAGGCGCCGTCCTGGGGCTGGGGCTCGGGGAAGGTGCTCGGCCTGCTCGTCGCCGCCGTCGTCCTCGCCGGTCTGTGGGTGGTCGTGGAGTCCCGGGCCGCGCAGCCGCTGATCGACATGCGGATGATGCGGATCCGGGCGGTCTGGGCGACCAACCTGGTGGCGCTGCTGTTCGGCGTGGCGATGTACGCGGCCTTCGCGTTCCTCCCGCAGTTCCTGCAGACGCCGTCCGTGGCCGGGTACGGCTTCGGCTCCACGGTCACCGAGTCCGGGCTGCTGCTCCTCCCGCAGACGATCGCCTCGTTCGTGCTGGGCCTGGTGTCCGGCTCGCTCGCCCAGCGGATCGGCTCCAAGCTGGTGCTGATCATCGGCACGGTCACCTCCGCCGCCGGGTACCTGGCGTTCGCGGTGGCGCACGGCTCGCAGGGCGCGATCCTGGCCGGCTCCGTCGTCATGGGCGCCGGGTTCGGCCTGGCGTTCGCCGCGATGTCGAACCTCATCGTGGCCGCGGTGCTGCCCTCGCAGACCGGGGTGGCCAGTGGCATGAACGCCAACATCCGCACCATCGGCGGCTCGATCGGTGCCGCCGTCATGGCCTCGGTGGTCACCGCGGACGCCGGCCCCACCGGGCTGCCGACCGAGTCCGGCTACACCAACGGCTTCCTGATGCTGACCGGTGCACTCGTGCTCGCCGCGCTGGCCGCGCTGCTGATCCCGACCGTGCGCCGTGACCCGCAGACGCACGTCGAGCCGGACGTCGAGCTGCGCCACCCGGAAGCCGCGCTGGTCGCGGGCGGGACCCTGGTGGGCGACGAGTCCGAGTGACACGCTCGGGGGCATGAGCTCCCGGTCGTGGATGTCGCTCTGGTCGCGGGACTCTGCGCTGTCGATCGCCTCGGAGGGGTCGTTCCTCTCCATCGGCAGCGTCGGGTCCTTCGCCTCGATCGGCAGCATCGGTTCCTCGACGTCAGTGCTGTCCGCGTTCAGCTGGATGTCGGTCGGGTCGGCGCTGTCGGCGCAGTCGATCGGGTCGGTGCTGTCCTGGCGGTCGGTCGGGCGGGCGCGCTCGGCCGGCGGCGTGGCCGCCGCCGCCGTCCTCGGACTCCTGCTCGCCGGGCGGCGCTGAGTGGCCGGCACCGTCGAGGAGTACCTGGCCGGGCTGCCGGACGACGTCCGGGCGCGGATGGCGGAGGTGCGCCGCGTGGTGCACGAGCTGGTGCCCGACGTCGAGGAGCGGATCAGCTACGCGATGCCGACGTTCACCCTGGACGGGCGGCCGCTGGTGCACGTGGCCGCGTGGAAGCAGCACATCGGCCTGTACCCGCTGCCGCCGCTGCAGCCCGGGCTGGCCGCCGAGGTCACGCCGTACCGCGGCGCCAAGGACACGATGCGGCTGCCGCACGCCGAGCCGCTGCCCACCGAGCTGGTGGGCCGGGTGGTCGCCGTCCTGGTCGAGCGCCGCCGGGCCGGCGACTGAGGGCTACCCCCGCTCGCCGGCCCGCGCGGCGACCCGGTTCTGCCAGAGCGCCAGCGCGGGGATGCCCAGCTCCAGCGCCGTGGCGCCGACGAACACCGGGTGCGGCCGCCCCGCCCGCCGCCACGACCACGCCCGGGTGAGGCCACCGAGGAAGACGGTGGCGCTGACGGCCCGGAGCACGGTGCCCTGCCGCTCGACCTGCGGGAGCGTCGACCAGATCAGCGGGGCCGCGCCGAACCAGATGGCGTGGGCGTAGCGGTACTCGTTGTCCAGCGACGGCTCGACCCGGCTGTGGTCACCGGGGAGCGAGCGCGGCCCGACGAGCATGCCGGCCAGGCCGGAGGCGAACGGGATGCACGCGAGGGTGCCGAGGGTGATCTGCAGGGCCCGTCGGCCGCCGTCGGAGTGCCCACCTGGAGTCATGGCAGCAGGCTGGCAGAGCGGCGGGCCGGGTGGAAGGCCGGGTCAGGCGGGGAGAGGCGCCGCTGCCGGAGTCGCCGGCCGGGTGCCGTCGAGAGCGTCGGCCGGGCCGGGGCGGCCGAACAGCCAGCCCTGGCCGTGGTCGACGTGCAGGGTGCGGAGCACCGCGTGCTCCGCGGTGGTCTCCACCCCCTCGGCGACGACGCTGACGCCGCAGCCGTGCGCGAACTCGACCAGGGACTCGACCAGCTTGGCGAGCACCGGGTCGTGGTCCAGCCCGCTGACGATGCTGCGGTCGATCTTCATGATGTCCGGGCTGGTGACGACGATGTGCCGGAGCGAGCTGAAGCCGGCGCCGACGTCGTCGATGGCCAGCGTCATGCCCCGGGCGCGGAGCGGGAGGACGACGGCGGCGAGCGCGTCGTAGTCCTCGACCTGGTCATGCTCGGACAGCTCCAGCACGATCCGGTGCAGCGGCAGGCCGGCCAGCAGGTCGAGGCAGGGCTGGGTGAGCAGGGTGGCGGGGGAGACGTTCATGGCGATGTAGCCGGGGACGGCGTCCAGGTGCGCGGCCGCCTTCTGCAAGGCGAGCAGTTCGAGGTGGTCGCCGGCGCCGATGCTGTGCGCCTCGGCGAAGACGACGTCGGGGGCCATGCCCCAGTCGGCCGGGAAGCGGCTGAGCGCCTCGGCACCGACCCGGGCGCCGGTGACGAGGTCGACGACGGGCTGCAGGACGACGTCCGGGCCGCCGTTGGCCACGATCGGGGCCAGCCGCTGCTCGATGTCGGTGCGCTGCTGCCGGTCGCGGAGCTGGGGCTCGATGATGACCGAGGCGGCGTTGGCGAGGACCTCCATCAGGGCCTGGTCGCGGGCGGAGAGCTCCGGGTCGGAGCGGAGGCCGAAGGCGCAGAAGCTGCCGTAGACGCTGCCGTCGCTGAGGGTCACCGGAGCGGTGACGTAGCTGCGGATGCGCGGGATGCGGGCCGGCCGGAGCTTCATCGCGGCGGGGAAGTCGCGGACGTCGGGCATGACGGCGGGGAGGTCGCCGTCCATCACGGCCTGGCAGAAGCTGGTGTCCTGGGGCTGGCTGAGCCCGTCCTTGAAGATCAGCGGCATCGAGGACTCGACGATCTCGAGGTGCTGCGTCGTGCCGTCGAGCCGGCTGAAAAAGGCCACGCTCAGGCCCAGTGACTTGCGTGCCGTCTGCAGCAGGTCCGCGATCTGCTGCTCCGTAGCCGAGCGCTGCCTGCGCACGTGCCCTCCCCTCCCTGTGGGCGGCGCTCCCCGGTTTTTCCAGGTGGTCGCCCGCGCCCATCATCGGCAGGACGAGCCGATTGGTTGAGCACCACCTACCTGGGGCGCGCGGTTCTGACCACGTCGGGTGAGGATGTGGCTCTCGCTGAGGACGCAGCGTTGCGTCAGTCGCGCGTCAGGGCTGGCGTGGTCGGCGGCGCTCGTACGGAACCGCTCGTTCGGGATGCGCAAGAGCGTCCTCGAGCATCGCCAGCTCATCCGGCCGCTGCAGGAGCTTGAGCTGGAGTTCGGTCATCACGACGGCTGGCTCCAGGATCAGAGTGCCATCAGGCTGCTCGCGGACCAGGTATCGGGAATGGCGGGCGATCTTGCCCAGTGTCACGCGTCGACGCGCGTCCAGTTCTACGAGCACACCTTCTGTCTGAGGCGTTTCGTCCATCGATCTGTCCCCTCGCTCGCTGACATGACCGACTATACCCCCTTTACCCTCCCTGGTACGTTACCGTTCTGCCCTTCTGCCCCAGATGGGTATAGTGGCGCTGTGGCTGCTGACTTCGCCTTCACCGTCGACCCCCTGGTGTACGGGTACCTGGACCGGCTGTACGAAGACGACTACAACGCAGCCTCACGCATCGAGGACATGCTCGAACTGCTCGGCAAGGACCACCGAGATCCGCGCGTGCGCGCGCGGGCATGGGACCCAGGAACCGGCAAGTGGGGTTTCGACGTCCGCGGGCGCGACATCCACACCGTCACCTGGGTCGTCCGGACGCTCGACGGGCAGGTCGAAGTCGAGGTGCTGGGGATCATCACCAACCTGTGATGAGAGTGGCGGCGGGATCGAAGCCGCCGTCCTGTGAACGCGGCGACAGCAGCGTCGGGCAGGCTCGTGGGTGACAGGCCGGGTCGAATCGACGCGACTCGTCTCTCTCTGTCGGCTGACTCGATGACCGTCAGCTGCGGCGGCCGAGGAGGTAGCCGATCCAGACGCCGAGCAGGGTCAGCAGCCCGCCGCCGGCGGCGCCGACCAGCAGCGGCTTCGCCTCGGTCGGGATCCAGCCGCCCACGGCGGCCGGAGCCGGGGCGTAGCTGACCGGAACCGGAGCAGCAGCAGACGGTTCCGCGGAACCGTTGTCCGCAACCGACACCGGCGCGACGGACGCCACCACGTTCGGCGCCACCAGTTCCTTGTCCACCGCGGCGAAGAACTGCCCGGCCATCTTCTTCGCGACGCCGGCGATCATCCGCTGCCCCACCCCGGCCACGGCCCCACCGACCACGGCGTCCGCCGAGTAGGTCAGCTGCGTGCCGGTGTCCGAGGGCGCCAGCGTGATCTGCACCGTCGCCCGCACCGACCCCGGTCCACCGGACCCCGATGCGTGCATCACGTACGACGACGGGAACGTGAGGTCCGACAGTCGCACCTCGCCGGAGTACTTCCCCTTGATCGCCCCGACGCCGGCCGCGACCACCATCGTGTAGCTGTCCTCGCCGACCTGCTCCAGCGACAGGCACCCGGGGATCGTCCGCGCCAGCACCGCCGGGTCGGTGATCACCGACCACACGTGCTCCGGCGGGGCCGAGAGCACCGCACTGCCGTCCAGGTTCACGTCAAGGCCCCACTCCGGTTGTTGATCACGCGCTCCGCGTCGACGGAGCGCACCAGGTCGTACAGCTCGGTGGGCGAGATCGGCATCGCAGTGATCCGCCGTCCCACGGCGTCCTCCACCGCCGAGGCGATCGCCGCCGAGCCGGGGATGACGCCGGCCTCGCCGGCGCCCTTGATCCCCAGCGCGTTGAGCGGCGACGGCGTCGACTGGTGGTCGATGTCGATGTCGGGCACCTCGGAGGCGTACGGCATCAGGAAGTCCATGAACGAGGCGTTGGTCAGCTGCCCGTCCCGGTCGTAGGCCATCCGCTCGTACAGCGCCCCGCCCACGCCCTGCGCCACCCCGCCGTGCACCTGACCCTCGACGATCATCGGGTTCACCACGTTGCCGCAGTCGTGCACCACGGCGTAGGAGACGACGTCGATCTCCCAGGTCAGCGGGTCGATCTCCACCACGGCGGCGTGCGCGCCGGAGGCGAACGTCGACCGCAGCGGGGAGTAGTAGTCGGTGTGCTCCAGCCCCGGCGCGTCCCCGGGCGCGACCGGCGGCTTCGAGTCGTCGCCCGGCCCGGTGAACTGGGTCGCCTGCTTGGCCGCCTCGTCGAAGGCGTACCGCAGCGGGTTGGACAGCACGGCCACCGTGCGCAGCGGGATCGAGGCGCCCGGCGTCCCCTTGACCTGGACCAGGCCCTCGTCGATCTCCAGGTCCTCCGGTGCGGCCTCCAGCAGCTCCGCCGCGATCCGGATCGCCTTCTCCCGCACCCCGCGCGCGGCCAGCGCCACCGCGTTGCCGCTGACCACCGCCGCCCGCGAGGCGAACGTGCCCACCGCGTAGCCGAACCGCCGGGTGTCGCCGGTGGTCACCTCGACGTCCTCGATTCCGACGCCGAGCTCCGCCGCCGCCAGCTGGGCGAACACCGTCTCGTGCCCCTGGCCCTGCGACGTCAGCCCGGTCGAGACCAGCACCTTGCCGCTGCCCAGCACCTGCACGTGCGCGCCCTCGTACGGCCCGGGCCCGGTGCCCTCGACGTAGGGCGCCAGCCCGATGCCCATCAGCTTGCCGCGCGCCTCGGCGGCGGCCCGGCGGGCGGCGAACCCGTCCCAGTCGACCAGCGCGCGCAGCTTCTCCATCATCCCCGGGTAGTCGCCGGAGTCGTAGACCAGCGGGCGGCCGTCCTGGAACGTCAGGCCCCAGTCGTAGGGGAACTGGTCGGGCTGGATCAGGTTGCGCATCCGCAGCTCGAGGCGGTCCAGCCCGCGCTCCTGGGCGATCCGGTCCATCGCCCGCTCCATCGCGAAGCAGCCCTGCGGCCGGCCCGCGCCGCGGTAGGGCGTGACGACGACGGTGTTGGTGTAGACGCTGTTCACCCGCGCCCGGTAGACGGGGATGTCGTAGGGCCCGAGCAGCTGGGTGGCCGTGTTGATCGGCACGATGATCCCGTAGGGCGTGTACGCGCCGTTGTCGTGCCAGACCAGGACGTCGAGGGCGGTGATCCGGCCGTCGTCGTCGTACCCGACGGTGATCTCCTGCCGCTGCTGGCGCTCGTGGGCCGAGGAGATGAAGTGCTCGCGCCGGTCCTCGGTCCACTTCACCTCGTGGCCCAGCAGCCGCGCGGCCATCGGCACGAGCAGCTCCTCCGGCCACGGGTGCACGATCTTCACGCCGAAGCCGCCGCCCACGTCGGGGGCGATGACCTCCACCTTCTCCAGCGACAGCTCCAGCTTCGCCGCGATCGCCGCACGCACCGACGTCGACGCCTGGGTGGAGGAGTACACCCGCAGCGAGGAGTCGGCGTCGTCCCAGCGGGCGTGCACGCCCTTGCCCTCCATCGGCATGGACGCGCTGCGCTCGAAGTACTGGGTGAAGGACAGCGTGTGCGCGCTGGCCGCCAGCGCGGCCTCCACGTCGCCGGTCTCCTGGTGGTGCCGGGCCGCCACGTTGTCCGGGACGTCGTCGTGCACCACTGCCGTCGCCGCCTCGGCCGCGTCGACGCCGACCACCACCGGCAGCTCCTCGTAGCTGACCTCGATGAGCGCGGCGGCGTCCTCGGCGAGGTACCGGTCGGTGGCCACCACCATCACGATCGGCTCGCCGACGTGCTTGGCGACGTCCTTGACCAGCGGGTGGCCGGTGCGCGGGGAGGTGAGCTGGGGGTGCGGGATGAGCACCGGCAGCGGCTCGGCCATCGGGCCGGTGAGGTCGGAGTAGGTGTAGATCGCCAGCAGGCCCTCGACGTCCAGGGCGGCCGAGACGTCGATGTCCAGCACCCGGGCGTGCGCGTACGGGCTGCGGACGAAGGCCGCGGCGTAGGCGTGCGAGCCGATGTCGTCCAGGTAGCGGCCCTGGCCGACGATCAGCCGGGCGTCCTCCCGGCGGCGGACCGGCTCACCGAAGAGTTTCGTGGTCACCGGGCGGCGTCCTTCATCGCGGCCGCCGCGGTCCGGCAGGCCTTCTTGATGTTGGCGTAGCCGGTGCAGCGGCACAGGTTGCCGCCGACCAGCTCGTCGACCTCCTCGTCGGTGATCTCCACCGCGGGGTCGCGGGCGTCCAGGCCGGCGGCGATCGTGGTCAGGAAGCCCGGCGTGCAGAACCCGCACTGCAGGGCGTGGCACTCCCGGAAGGCCTCCTGGATCGGGTGCAGCACGTGCCCGCCCTGGTGGTCGGACCGGGCCAGTCCCTCCACCGTGGTCACCTGCTGGCCGTCGACCTGCACCGCGAGCACCAGGCAGGAGCGGGTCGGCTGCCCGTCGACCAGAACCGTGCACGACCCGCAGACCCCGTGCTCGCAGCCCACGTGGGTGCCGGTCAGCCCGAACTCGTGGCGCAGCGCGTCCGACAGCAGCCAGCGCACCGGCACGGTTGCTTCACGTGGAACACCGTTGATGACGACGGAGATCGTCCGCTCGGTGTCGGTGCTCATTGCTCGGCTCCGGACTCGTTCCGCTCCTCGGTCGCTGGCGCTCCCTGCGATGCTCGCTCGTCCGTCGTCATCGCGGTGCTCATGCGGTCTCCATCCGGGAAGCTGCTTCGCGGGCCGCGTCGGCCAGGGTGCGTTCGGTGAGCGTGCCGACCAGCAGCCGGCGGTAGTCCGCGCTGGCGTGCAGATCGCCGTCCGGGTCGACCCGGCCGCGGGCCAGCTCGGCGGCGGCCGCCCAGTCGGCGGCGTCGACCGGCTGGCCGGCGACGGCATCGGTCAGGTCGTGCACCTCGGGCACCAGCCCGACCGAGAGGTAGGCGGCGCGGGCCGCGGTCACCCGCCGGTCGGCGTCCAGGGTGACGACGACGGCCGCACCGCAGACCGCGTAGTCGCCCTTGCGCCGGGAGATCTCGGCGAACGCGGTGCCCGAGCGCTCGGCCAGCGCGGGGAAGAAGGCATCGACGACGACGGCCGGGCCCTGCACCGAGGTCTCCAGCGGCCCGAGGAAGAAGTCCCGCCAGGAGACCGCCGACGAGCCGCCCGGCGTCGCCACGGTCACCGACCCGTCGGTCAGCGCGAGCACCGCCGTCATCTCCCCGGACGGGTCGGCGTGCGCGATCGAGCCGACCGTCGTCCCGCGGTTGCGGATCGCCGGGTGCGCGACGTTCGCCGTCGCCCGGCCGAGCAGTGGCTGGACGGCGGCCGCCTCGGCCGAGCCGAGCAGCCCCGCGTGCCGGACGAGCGCGCCGACCCGGACGCCGTCCGGGCCGCAGTCGATCCGGTCCAGCCCGGGCACCCGGTTGATGTCCACCAGCGTGGTCGGCGCGGCCAGCCGCATGGACAGCAACGGCAGCAGCGACTGCCCGCCGGCCAGCACCTTGGCGCCGTCGCCCTCCGCGGTGAGGACGTCGAGCACCTCGCCGACCGACGTGGGGTCGGCGTAGCCGAACGGAGCGGGCTTCACCGGGCGCGAGTCCCTCCGGACGTAGCAGCGGAAGGGAGAACTGTGTCACCGCCACCTGGGGTGCGGAAGTACCTCAGTGCTAAATCTTCGTGACGCCGCCCAGCGGCCGGTCTCAGCCTCGCGAGACCAGCAGACCGCCGCCGAGCGTGCCCAGGACCGCACCGGTGACCCGGTCCCACCAGCGGCGCACCGTTGCCCGACGCAGCAGCGCGGACAGCCGCACCCCGACGGCGATGACCGCGGCCCAGACCAGCAGGCCGAGGAGGACGTCGACGGCCCCGAGCACCCCCACCTGGGCCGCCACCGGCGCGCTGCCCGGCACCACGAACTGCGGCAGCACCGCCGCGAAGAAGAGCACCGCCTTCGGGTTGAGCAGGTTGGTGAACAGGCCCTGGGTGAAGGCCGAGCGGGTGGACACCTCCGCGGCTCCCGCCGCTGCGGCCGGGGCGGACCGCCGGAAGGTGGGCAGCACCAGGCGGCCGCCGAGGTAGAGCAGGTAGGCGCCGCCGACGACGCGGACGGCGGTCAGCGCCTCGGGGTGGCGGGCCAGGACGACGGACAGCCCGACCACCGCCAGCAGCACGTGGACGCACAGGCCCAGCTGCGCTCCCGTGGCCGAGGCGACCCCGGCCCGGGGGCCGCGGGTCGCGGACCGGAGGACGACCGCGAAGTCCGGACCAGGGACCAGGTAGGCCGCGACCACCACGCCGACGAACCCCCACCAGTGGATGCCCATGACCCACGCTGGCACGGACGGCGGCCGGGCGCGTGGCGGAGCGTCGCCAGGTACTTCACCGCTAAGAGGCTTCCTCCGGTAGCGTCCCGCCAGGTGACCCTCAGGCACGTCTCCCTGCGCAGCGGTGTGTACGCCGACTCGGTCCGGTTGATGCAGGTCAGCCGGGAGATCGGGGACCGCCCCGGCGTTACCTCGGTGCTGGTCGCGATGGCCACCCCGCTCAACCTCGAGCTGGCCGCGGGCATGGGCCTGGCGCCGGACGCCGAGGCGAAGCCCGACCAGCTGCTCATCGCGCTGACCGCCACGGACGACGCCGAGCTGACCGCCGCCATCGCCGCCGTCGAGGCCGCGCTGGCGCACCGGGAGAGGTCCGGCGACGCGCAGGCCGTCCCGGCCCGGACCATCGGCGCCGGCCTGGACGGCGCCCCCGACCCGGCACTGGCGATCATCAGCGTGCCGGGCGCGTACGCCGCCGCCGAGGCCGCCGACGCGATCGCCGCCGGCCGGTCGGTGCTGGTCTTCAGCGACGGCGTGCCGGTGGAGCAGGAGGTCGCGCTCAAGCGGGCCGCGCACGAGGCCGGCGTGCTGGTCATGGGCCCGGACTGCGGCACCGCGATCGTCTCCGGGGTCGCGCTGGGCTTCGCCAACGTCGTCCGCCGCGGCCCGGTCGGGCTGGTCGCCGCCAGCGGCACCGGCGCGCAGCAGGTCAGCTGCCTGCTCGACGCGGCCGGCGTGGGCGTCTCGCACGTGCTCGGCGTCGGCGGCCGGGACCTGTCCGCGACGGTCGGCGGGCTGGCCACCCTCGACGCCTTGGCCGCACTGGACGCCGATCCGGCCACCGAGCGGGTGCTGCTGGTCTCCAAGCCACCGGCGCCCGACGTCGCCGCGCGGGTCGCCGAGGCCGCCGCCCAGCTGGCCGTGCCGGTGCGGTCGGCCGCGCTGAGCCCGGAGTCCCCAGACCTCACCGCCGCCGTCGAGGCGCTGCTCGGCGACCTGGGCGTCGCCGTCCCGGAGTGGCCGAGCCGGCCGGGCACCGCCGACGCCGTCCCGGCCGGCGCCGTGCTCAAGGGCCTCTACTCCGGCGGCACGCTCGCCGACGAGGCGATGCTGATCGCCGCCCCGGCGCTCGGTGACATCCGCTCCAACACCCCGCTGCGGCCCGAGCTCGACCTGGGGACCGACCTCCGCGCCCGGGGGCACGTGGTCGTCGACTTCGGGGACGACG
>Ga0210040_10008940_pt1 | contig 11750 bp, 7 predicted proteins | sample CryGeyCG12114_NA_FD_185462 | JGI IMG/M metagenome (GOLD analysis project Ga0210040, IMG submission 185462) | Groundwater microbial communities from aquifer - Crystal Geyser CG19_WC_8/21/14_NA (SPAdes) (version 2) | ecosystem: Environmental > Aquatic > Deep subsurface > Groundwater | place: USA... | reverse complement strand
GGCAACCTGGGCTATTTCTTCGGGCAGGCCGAATCTCTTAACCGGTAATAAATCGGGCGTTATTTTGGGATTATCCCGAATCATATCGGTTTCGATTAAGGCCGGCGCAATAGCATTTACCGTAATGCCTTCGGTGGCTAAAAGCGAAGCGTACGCATGCGTCAGACCGTTCATGCCACCTTTGGAAGCCGCATAATGCGGACCAATAACGCCGCCGGTATGCGCCGCCACCGACGAAATATTGATAATGCGGCCCCATTGCCGGCTCCGCATGCCGGGTACTATTAATTGCGTCAGGAAAAAAGCCGAACTTAAATTTACCCCAATTACCTGGTTCCATTCGGCTTCCGAAATAAAATTTAGTCCTTTCGGCGGGGCTACACCGGCATTATTTACCAGAATATCTATTTTATTAAAAGCTGATGTTGCTTCCTGCACCAAACGTTCTGCTTCTGGGTAAATGGCTACATCGGCTTGAATAGCCAAAGCTTTTCGGCCCATATCTTGAATTTCTTTACACACTTGTTGCGCTGCTTTTTCATCCGAGCGGTAATTAACTATAATATCCGCTCCAGCTTCGGCCAGGTAAAGCGCAATACTTTTCCCGATGCCCTTACCCGCGCCGGTTATTAAAGCAACTTTATGCTGTAAATCAGTTTTCATGGTTTTTCTTTTTAAAGCTAATATTTACTGTATCGCAAGTAGTTTAGATATTTCGGTTGCGGAATCAATTATTTTAATCTTTTAATTTCTTCCGGAACAGCCAAATCGCCGCCGGCTAGGTTTAGAACTTTTGGTTAAATGAAATCTTTACTAAATCTTTACCTTCTTTTAAATTTATCAAAAACGTAAATTATTCTGGTCTGGCTATCCTTTTAATCAGTATCACGATGAATACACCCGTTGCCCTATCCCGGGAAGTATTGAAAGCGTTTGAAACGATGCCGGATCTATATTTAATTTTTACAGGGTTTAATAATTCTGAAAGCTAGGAACGATACGCGACAATGGTCTGAGCATCATTTGTAAGTCGGTGAAAAGAAAGGAATTGGTCTCCGTAGTATTGCATACCGGGCAAAACTCTTGAACGGTGCTTCTTTTATTACGATCTTTCTTCCAAATACATGGCACCAGTAATGCTTTGTTTAGAACTAGCAACAGAAAAACCATATAAAAACTAAATGCCGGAGAAGTCTGAAAAGCACTTGCCAGAAAAATGTTCTTCATTACGCTTCAGCAGCTAAATTCCTGCTATTATTCTAAAAATATTTTCTTTTCGGAAACTCTAAGCATATATTTGCCGTTCAAAGAAATGTTTAACAAAATTGATAAACAAAAGAGTTAAATAATGTTAGGCGCTATACCTACCGAAGAGTTAATAAAAGAAACCGCGAAAAAGGTTTTCTTTCAACAGGGTCACCTAAAGGCTACTACGCAGGAAATTGCGGATGCAGCCGGGGTAAACCGCGCCTTAATTCATTATTATTTCCGGAGCCGGAACCTGCTTTTTGATAAAGTTCTGCAAGAAGCCATGTCGGGTTTTATGCATAAAGTTTTATCGGTGTTAGAAGCAGAAGTACCCTTTAAAGAAAAAATTAAGGTTTTTATTCAAACTTTTATCGGGATAAGTGCAGAATTTCCGTACCTGCAAAACTTTATCGTGACTGAAATGGTGAAGCAACCAGAAAAAATGACGGTTTTTCATCCGCAGCACCTGGATGAGGTAGCCAAAAAATTAAACGAAGAACTTGCCCAGGAAATAAAAAACAACACTGTTGCCCCTACTACGCTAGAGCATTTTATTGTAAATATTATGTCTTTGTGCAGCTACCCTTTTATTGCGCAGCCGATAATCCAGACTATTTTTAGTTTAAACCAGGCAACTTACCAGGAGTTTCTGCAGGAGCGAAAAGAAATTATTTTTAAAATTATTTTTAAAGAAAAAAGCTAAACTATTTTTTTACCCTTTATTTAACAAAATTGTTAAACCGATTACGTTTATTTCGAGTATTTAGTTATAAGCAAGTTATATAAATATCTTCTTTAAATATGAAAAAGTTAGAAAACAAAGTCGTTTTTATTACCGGGGGCAATTCGGGCATTGGTAAAGCTTGTGCTCTGGCTGCTGCCCAGGAAGGCGCCAAAGTGGTGGTAGCCGATTTAGCTAAAGCCAACCCCACCGAAACCATGCAGGAACTAACAGTTTTCGGCGGGGAAACGTTGTTTGTGCCCATTGATGTAGCCGACGTGGAAAGCGTTAAGCAGGCCATTCATACTACCGTAGAAAAATTCGGACGGCTCGATGTAGCCCTGAACAATGCCGGCATTGGCGCTTCTTATTCCGGCATCCACGACATGGACGAAAAAACCTGGGAACGGATTATCCAGATAAACCTGAACGGCCAGTTTTACTGCGTAAAATACGAATTGCAGCAATTCCTGCAGCAGGGTGGCGGCGTTATCGTTAATATGTCGTCGCTGGCCGGCCTGAAAGCCGAACCCGGGTTGGCACCCTACACCGCGGCCAAACACGGCTTGCTGGGGCTCACCAAAAATATTGCCGTGCAATACGCCGGTAAAAATATCCGGGCTAATGCTATTTGTCCGTACTACATCGAAACGCCTTTACTCAGTGCTATTCCGGAAGAAATTCATAAAATGTGGGAAGCCGGCACGCCGGCCCATCGGTTAGGCAAAGCTGATGAAGTAGCTAAAGCCTTTATTTTCCTGGCTTCCGACGATTCCAGCTACTGCAACGGCACGCATATTGCCATTGATGGCGGCGCCCTGGCTTAAAAGGTTTATTTACCTCATCCTCGCCCCTTCCTATTTAGGATAAGGGTTGGAGATGAGGTAATCAAAATATAGCTCCTGAAAAAGAAAGACTGAGGGTGAGATATTTAGAGAGTAGCTTATTTATAAACCTCTATTCTGCTCTGAAAAACAGGTTATTGGCTTTATTAAATTTTTACGCATCAGATTTTATTACCTCCATTAATCAAAGCTATTTTTTTGAACAACCCTTAACAAAATAGTTAAACAATACTATTAAATACCGATTTAAAAATCGTAATTAACACAAAGCGCATTATCATAAAAGCATCATTATTAAGTGTTTTAATTTTATGAAACAAACCGACTTTCGCCTGTTACTTTGTTTACCATTGGTGCTCTGGCTGGCCGCCTGCAACCGTACCAACCACCGCGAAAACCTGGCCAACCCGGCCACTAACCGAACGGCTGCCGTTACGGTGCTGGTAACGCCGGTTCAAAATACTTCCGAAACCGGCCAGATAACTTTAAGCGGCGCCACCGAACCCGAAACTACAGTAGACTTGGGTTTTATGGTGAGTGGCAAAATAAACCAGGTTACCGTACAGGAAGGGCAAACCGTTAAATCCGGACAATTAATTGCCAGGCTAGACCCCAGCGATTACCGCCTGGGTGTAGATATTGCCAATGCCAACGTAGCCCGGGTGCAGGACGAATACAATCGCTTGAGCATTTTGAACCAGCGCGGCAGCTTGGCTCCCGCCGATTACCAGAAAGCCGTTATTGGTTTGCGCGAAGTAAAAGCCCACCAACAATTAGCCGCAAAAAATCTGCGCGAAACCCGGCTTTACGCACCTATTGCGGGTATTGTGGCCCGGCGTGGCGCCGATCCCGGTGAAATAATTTCGCAGGGCATGCCGCTTTTTTCTATTGTTGATATTCAGCCGATAAAAGTACGGGCTTCGGTACCGGAAGCCGAAGTAGGCCAGGTAAAAAACGGCCAGGCGGCACAGGTTTATATATCGGCCCTGGATACCACTTTAAGCGGCAAAGTATCGCTTATCGGAGCCGTAGCCGACCCGGCATCCCGGACTTATACCGTAAAAATAGATTTACCTAATCATAAGGCTACCATCCGGCCCGGCATGGTGGCCGACGTTCGTTTGCCGGCGCCCCAGAAAATCAACGCGCTGGTAGTGCCTGGCGAAGCCATCCGCCGCGACCCCGACCAGGCTACTTACGTGTTTGTGGTAGACCAACAAAAAAATCAGGCTTTCCGCCGCAACGTTACGGTGGGTCGACTATTCGGCAATAACATCGAAATTACATCGGGCTTAGCCCAAAACGACCTGGTGGTAACGGGTGGCCAGGAACGCCTGAACGATGCGGCTTTCGTGCAAATAAAGGAGGATATCAGATAATGAACGTTGTTAAATCATCGCTGCGGTATCCGCAGATAACCCTTACCGTTTTATTCTTGGTTTTTGCCGTGGGCGTATATTCTTTGCTAACCATGCCCCGCCGCGAAGACCCTAAAATTACCATCCGGGCCGGTTTGGTGCTGGCTTTTTACCCCGGCGCCAACTCCGCGCAGGTAGAAGACCAAGTTACCCGCAAACTGGAGCAATACCTGTTTAGCTTTGCTGAAGTCCGCAAAGACCGCACCTATTCCACTACCCGCGATGGCGCCGTGGTGGTTACCGTAGAGCTGGAAGAATGGGTAAAGGACCCGGATATTTTCTGGTCGAAGCTGCGCCATGAATTAAACCAGGCCAAAGTACTGGATTTACCCAAAGGCGTGCAAGGCCCCCTTGTGAACACCGATTTTGGCGATACCATTGCCATGCTCATCGGGGTGCAGTCAGACGATTTAAGTTACAGTGAACTGCGCGACTACACCCAGAAAATAGAAGATGGCCTGCGCACCGTTAAAGGCGTATCGAAAATTAAACGCTACGGCGAACAGAAAGAACAAATCGTGATTACGTCGCGGTCAGAGAAGCTGGCGCAGTACGGCCTTAAATTGCCCCAGGTTATCCAGGTGCTGCAGGCCCAGAATGCCATTAGCCCCACCGGCGATGTTACCACCAACGAAGCCCGCGTGCCTTTGTACGCCAAAGGTTATTTCGCCACCGAAAAAGAAATTGCAAACCAGATTGTGGGCGCCTCTCCTAACGGCCAGGTAATTCGCATCAGCGATGTAGCCGCTGTAAAACGCGAATACGCCGACCCCACGACCAAAATTACCGTGAACGGCCAAAAAGCCCTGATGATTTCGGTGGAAATGCAGGAAGGCAATAATATTGTGAAGTTCGGCGACGAAATCAACGCGAAACTAAACCAGATTTCCCAAAACCTACCCAGCAGTATTAAACTGAACACCATTGTGAACCAACCCCACGTGGTAGAAGAAAGCGTAGGTAATTTTATTCACGAATTTTTACTAGCCATTATATCGGTAGTAGTGGTTACGGTATTGCTTTTGCCTTTGCGTATTGCTTCGGTCGCCGCTATGGCTATTCCGGTTACGGTGGCGGTAACGTTTGCTTTGCTGCATATTTTTGGCATTGAGCTGCACCAGGTATCGCTGGCCGCCCTGATTGTGGTACTGGGCATGGTGGTAGATGATGCTATTGTAATTGCCGATAATTACGTGGAGCTGCTGGACGAAGGCGTAGAACGCTGGACCGCCGCCTGGCGCAGCGCCAGCGATTTGGTGGTGCCGGTGCTCACGGCTACCATTACCATTATTGCGGCCTTTTTGCCCATGGTTATCTTAACGGGCTCTACCGGCGAATTTATATATGCTTTGCCTATAACCGTTACCATTGCTTTGGCTTCTTCGTTTGTAGTAGCCATGTTCCTGACACCTTATTTATGCTATAAATTCATCAAGAAGGGCTTACACGAACCGGGTGCGCAACCCGGTGCCGTCGCCGAAACAAAGAAAAAGAAATCGCTCCTGGACCGGATGCAAAATACGTATAACAATGCCCTGGACTGGTGTATGCGGTACCGCCGCACTACCATCATGGCTTCGGTATTATCGGTGGTGCTGGCCGGCGTTTTATTTTTATTCCTGAAACAAAAATTCTTCCCGGCTGCCGAACGCAACCAGTTTGTAGTAGAAGTCTGGATGCCGACCGGCACGAAGCTGGAACGCACGGAAAAGGCGGTTAAAACCATTGAAAATAAATTACGGCAAGATAAACGGGTGGTGAGTTACGCTTCGTTTGTGGGTACCAGCGCGCCCCGGTTTTACTATAATTTTTCGCCCGAACCGCCGGTAACCAATTTCGCCCAGTTGCTGATTAATACCAACACCAACACCGAAACCGAAGAACTGGCCGCCGCCTTACAAAACGAAATAAACAACCTGGTACCCAGCGGCCGGCCCCGCGTGCGGCTGATGCAACAAGGCGCTCCTACCGTAACGCCGGTTGAAGTGCGGATTGTGGGCGATGATTTGAGCCAGTTGAAACGCATCGGGGCACAGGTGCAGCAAATACTGGAGAAAACGCCGGGCAGCCAAATGGTTTACGCCAACTTCCAGGAAGATTATTACGGCGTAGGCATTACCCTGAACAACGAAGCAAACCGGCTGGGCTTTACCACTTACGATGTGGCCTCTACCATTTATACCGGTTTTGCCGGGGCCCCGGTTTCTACTATGTGGGAAGGCAACAACCCGGTAAATATTGTGCTGCGCCTGGATGAAGAAAGCCGCCGCAGTTTCAACGACCTCAGCAATACTTACCTGACTTCGCCGGTTACCGGCGCGCACCTGCCACTCCGCCAAATTGCCAATTTACAGCCGCAATGGCAAACCGGCCGCATTATGCACCGCAACGGCGTGCGTACGCTTACCATGCACAGCGAAGTAGCGCCGGGTGCCCTGGCCTCCGAAATCCTGAAAAATATCCAGCCGCAAATAGCCAAGTTAAATTTACCGGCCGGTTACCGCATTGAGTACGGCGGCGAAGACGAAAACCAGCGCACTACTTTCAGCCAGATGGTGGTGGCTTTGGGCATTAGTATTGTAGCTATATTTATGATTTTGCTGTTCCAGTTCCGGAACCTGAAAGAATCGTTGCTGGTGATGGCTTCTATTCCTTTGAGCTTATTTGGCGCTTTATTCGGCCTGATAATTACGGGCAACCCGTTTGGTTTTACCGCTTTCATTGGTTTAATCAGCTTGTCGGGTATTGTGGTGCGCAACGCTATTATCCTGGTCGATTACGCAAATGAGCTGATCCGGCACGGCATGGATATTCCTACGGCCGCGGCGGAAGCTGGTAAACGCCGCCTCCGCCCCATTTTTTTAACGGCCATGGCCGCTGCCATTGGGGTGCTGCCCATGATCTTATCCGGTTCGCCGTTGTGGAGCCCGCTGGCCAGTGTGATTGCGGTGGGAGTGGTTTTTTCGATGGTGATGGCCTTGCTGGTAGTACCGGTTTTATTCGCCACTTTCATTAAACCCGCCGATAAAGCAGATTTGATAGATGCGAATCAAACTATGGCCCGCAGTGAAGCCCATGCCTGAGCCGGCCCGCTATAATTTAAGTAATACCTGACAGATGATTTATTAAGATAAAATAAATGAGCTTATTATATAAAAATCAAGAAAGTAAAAAATTGCAAGATTTCCGCTTGCGACACCTTTTTTCCCGTTGTATAAGCAGTGTAAATTTGAAGCAGGTGCTTTTACCAATGTTGCTGCTGCTTTTAACCAAACAAGTTAGTTGGGCCCAGGAAGTGCGTACGCTTGCGCTGGCCGAAGCAAAAGAACTGGCGATGAAACAAAACCGCTTATTGGGAATTACCCGCGAAAAAATAAACGAAAACGAACAAAAAGTAACGGAAGCCCGAAGCCGGCAATTTCCGCTGTTATATGCCACCGGCGGTTACGTTTACAATGGCGTAACGCAGGATGTGGTGCTGCCGCAAGGCGCATTGGCCTACAACCCAACTAATGGTATTGTGGTGCCCCAAGCTGATTTTCCATTGTTGCTAAGCCGGCATAACTTAGTTTCGGGTAACGTGCTAGCCTTGCAGCCCATCAGCCAGTTAGGTAAAATCCGGACCGGCGTAAAAGTAGCCAAAAGCGACGTAGAGATTGCCAAAACCCAGGTTAGCAAAGCGGAGCAGGACGTACGGCAAGGCGTAGAAAAGCTGTATTTCGGGATACTAATTGCCCAAAAACAACAGGAAGAAGCCCAGTTGAATTTAAAACTGACTGATGCCCGCTTATACGATGTTGAGAGCGCTTTATTGGCCGGGAAAACCGATATTACGAATAAAGTAGGCTTGCAGGCCGACCGGGCCAACCAGGAACAAAAGCTGCTGCAAATCCAGAACCAACTGGAAGATTATACTTTTGATTTAAACGAAGCGCTGGGTTTACCCGCTATCACCCGCCTGCAATTAGCCAATCTGCCAACTGAAGCTACTAATCTGCAACCACTGGAAAATTATACGCAACAGGCCCGAACTCAAAACATTGATGTCCGGTTGGCCAGCCAAAACATACAGAAAGCGGAGTATGGCGTGGCGGCCGCCAGAAGAGATTATATTCCGAATATTAGTGCCGTAGGTGGTTACACGCACCAAAGTGTGCTTACCATTTTGCCGCAGGATAATTATTTTGTCGGCTTACAAGGTAACTGGAATATTATTGATTTTGGCCGCCGCCGGTCTGTCCTAAACCTACGCCGCTCCCTGCAACAACAAGCCGAAGAAAACCTGCAGTACACCCGCGAACAGGCTGTAGGCCGCGTTGAAAAAGCTTACCGCAAAGTAAACCAGGCGCAGGCGCTGGTAACCGTTGCCCAAAAAGCCGTCCAATATCGGAACGATGAACTAAAGCTGAAAAAAGACCGCCGGGTGGCCGGACTAAACCTGCCGCGCGACGTAATGGAAACCCAGGCTGCTTTAGCCAAAGCCGAAGCCGATTTGTTTTCGGCCCAACTTAATTACCGCCTGGCTTTATCGGAACTGGAAGCTGCTGCCGGGGTTTTGGAGTAATATGATGGTAATTTCTTTCACAGGCCAGAGACCTGCGTTATAAGTAGACCCGTGCGTGGACGCTCGCGCCATTTAAGAGATTCAGTTAATATTTTTTGGAAAAAGATAAATTGTGAAAGATGAGTTTTCTAAGTGAGTTAACAAAAACAGGCATGCGGCTGGCCAATATTAAAGGCCGTACCCAGCAAAGTTCGCTGTCGGATTTGCAAAAGTTCAGTTTACCGGAGCCTCCCGCCAAGGTGTTAAAATCCTTGAAATCTGAAAAAATAAACATAAACGGCGCCAAAGGTGTTTGGCTGAACAAGCAAAACGCCTGGCACGGCGTACTGGTTTATTTACACGGAGGCGGCTATTTTGTTGGCCCGCTGCAAAATCAATGGGATTATATTGCCCGTCTGGCCCGGACAACGGATATGGCGGCGCTGATAATTGATTACCGGCAACTGCCACAATATGCTTTCCCGACGGGTTTAGAAGATGTTATGACTATCATAATGGCTTTGCAGGAAAACGGGGGCTTATCCGCCAAGTGGTATTTACTGGGTGATAGTGCCGGCGGCGGTTTGGCCCTTGCTACCTGCTACCAACTCCGCGATAAAGGCGCGCCCTTACCTAAAAAACTCATCTTAATGTCGCCGTGGCTGGATATTAATATGAGCAACCCGGCTTTTGCCCTTACCGCTGATGCCGACCCGATGCTTCCCTTAGCCGGCATCCGGAAAGTTGCAGCCGAATACACCCGCCACGATAACCCCGGCAATCCGCTTATCTCTCCCATTTTTGGCGATGTTCAGGGCTTACCGCCTACCCTTTTGCAGGTCGGCACCTCCGAAATATTCCTGTGGGACATCCGGAAGTTTTACCTGAAATTGCTGGACGCCCAAGTGCCCGTACAATACGAAGAATATCCAAAGTTATTTCACGTGTTTGTGATATTTCATTATTTACCCGAAGCCAAAGTAGCTTTTAAGGCGCAGGTTGATTTTTTGCAAAAGCGCGAATCGTAGGATTAAAGAAGTTTGCTAACAGAGTTGCTGTTCGGTTATAAATAGACAATAACTGCTTTTACGCAAAACAGGTAAAAACCAGAGCTATGATTTATTACTGCCATTTTTCCGGACTCTAACCGGTACTTATGGGTTAGAGTCCGGCGGCATGACGGTTTGGGGTGCAAATATCCTTAATGCTTGCTTCATCTTTGATGACTTACCTATCATCCTTAAATTAACTTACGGTTCTTTTTCGCATAGCAACTTTAGCAACACCCCATTGGTCCAGCCAAAACCGTCTTGTAGAGCATACTCTCCACCACCGGCTTCCGCCTCCGGTTCTTCTACGTTATATTTTTCTACGAGCTTGCCGGTCGCTTTGTAAATCCGGATGTTTAGTTGTACCCACCGGTCTTTTATCCGGTTGGCCAAACCCCTATAACCATAATGCCGCAAGCCTTCTATGGCTAACCATTGTAAAGCCGCCCAGCCGTTGGGAGCATCCCATTGTTCGTGGGTATGGTTAAGGGTAATTACCAAGCCGCCCGGCTTCAGAAAATCTTTTTCTAATTTTTCGGCTACGCATTCGGCCTGATTTGGTAAGGCAATATGAAAGTAAAGCGGGTAAACGGCAGCCAACGTTAAAGCCGCTGTATGGTGATGCGTTTTAAAATCATAATCCATATAGAAATGCTCTTTGGAACTCCAGCAATATTTCTGAATGGCTTTTTTTCGGTTCATGGCTTTATCCCGGTAATATTCCGATTGTTCGGTATTACCTTCTATTTCGGCAATACCGGCTAAGGTAAATTCCATGTTATACATCAGGCAATTTAAATCTACCGGAATAAGATCGCAGGTATGAATGGTTTCCATGGTTTGGCCATCCGCAAACCAACGGCTGCTGAAATCCCACCCCGACTCCGCCCCGGCCCGGATGTGCCGGTATAACTCCTCGGGTGGCTGCGGACTAAACCGGGAGGTAGCTACATCTTCGATATAGGATTCCGGACGCGGGTCGGGGCAATCGTCGTAATAACGGTTTAGAATACTGCCGTCCGGCAAAAATACTACTCGCCGGCAACAAGTATTTTCGGGCGTAAGCTTATCCGCGCCATCCATCCAAAAATCGTATTCTTTTTTCAAAGCCGGGCCGTACGTACGCCACACACTATCGCCTTTTATCTCACTTAGTAATTTCAGCATCAGCGCATAATAAGGTGGTTGCGAACGGGTTCGGTAATAACTGCGGTTACCATTAGGTATGTGGCCAACCGTGTAAATCAGGTAGGTAAAATTATCGACCATTTGCTCGATTAATTCATATTCGCCGCTTTCCTGTAAGCCCAACATGGTAAAGTAACTATCCCAGTAATATATTTCGCGGAAACGGCCACCCGGCACCACATACGGATGCGGCAAATGAATACGGGAGCTAAAATCGTTAATGGCCGGCCGGGTTAAAATGGGCCATAACTTATTTATATGATCGGTTACCGGCAATTCCGGATCGGAGGTAAAATTAGTGCCCGGTTCGGCGGGTAATTTAAAGTTTTGCAGCACAAATGCCATTAAATCAAAATCCGGAAGATCTTTTTCGGCATAATAAGCCTCCATAATTAATTCGGGGGCCAGCACCGGGATGCAATCCGGAAAAGTTTTGGAATCCGGAAACAAGCCTTTTATCTGCACCGCTTTAAAAAGCTCACTAAATTGTTCTTCCGGACTGAGTTGTCCATGATCGGCTAAATACTGGAGCAGGAAAAGTAAACTAAAGGAGATAATTAAAGCCAGATAAGGAAAATATGTTATTGAAGCAGTATCTACAAAATCCAGAATAAGATAATTATCCATGTAGCGTAATATCGTATGGTTATTATTAATTTGCTTTGTACGGAAGAAATCCGCAGAAGTAAATATACTAGATGACCTTATACGGGTAATATCTACTTACGTGAATGTTAC
>Ga0210040_10008939_pt1 | contig 11751 bp, 6 predicted proteins | sample CryGeyCG12114_NA_FD_185462 | JGI IMG/M metagenome (GOLD analysis project Ga0210040, IMG submission 185462) | Groundwater microbial communities from aquifer - Crystal Geyser CG19_WC_8/21/14_NA (SPAdes) (version 2) | ecosystem: Environmental > Aquatic > Deep subsurface > Groundwater | place: USA... | reverse complement strand
TTATTTGCCCCATGATATTTTCTGCGCTAAAAAATGACTACAGTATAAAATACACTGCTTTATTTTAGACCAGAACGAATCTGTACAAAAGATTGGACTCACGGAAACATCAAAATCAAAAAAGGATTCCCAGTCATGATTGCAGCATGGGCTATGCATCACGATCCCAAATATTTCCCAGACCCCGATACTTTCCAACCTGAGCGATTTCTACCCGAAAACAAAAAGGATCTTCATCCATATGCATTCAATGCTTTTGGACACGGGCCGAGAAATTGCATCGGTATGAGATTTGGCTACGAAACAATGAAACTCTTTGTCTGTAATCTTGTCAAACATTTCACAGTGGAACTGAGGGCTGATTCGGCTTTAGAATACAAACCTGGATCTCTTATTCTTGTAACACCGAAATCAGTGTATTTAGATTTAGTTTGTCGTCAAACCTAGAGTACTAATCAACTAAAAAATCTAAAGAATTGAAATAAAGCTGGCTTCTTCAAACCTTATCTTGACAATCAATTAAAACTCATCCGCGAAACCATTAGTTAACTAACTAAAAACCCACTTTAATAAACGTACAGTCACACTGGATTTGTAATACAACTAACTAAAAATTTTAAACCAAATACTTTCATGTCCACATAAAATGAACTCAGAAATCCTCTCCCTTTGTTTTGTCTAAAAATTTGACAGCGTTTGCCACTGTAAAAGATATAAAGGCATTTTATCTCAACATTAAATGAGCTACACGAGTTCCCCATTTGAGCCCATTGACGAGCTCCCAACGCAACAAAATAAATGAGTCCTATTACAGAGTGAGCTTGGATCCAAAAAGCAGGGCGTATTTACTTTATACAAGGCAACATACTTATACACAGTATGTTGTATGGATATAGCAGGAGGAAAACAACGTTTTCGTTTTCTTTGTTTTCTAAAGCAAACAACAAACCAGTAGTTTTATTCGGTTTTCCTTGTTGAGCTACTTTACTTGCATACTTTTGTATTGCAGTTGTCTGATTTTCTTGGTTCAAAAGTTACCAAAACTTGGATTCGGATTTACCAACTTGTATTTCATATATTAGGGTTAACAGTAGCAATGAAAGTTTGTTTGTAAGTTCTGTTGGTTGCTAAACATTTTGTCGGCAATAATATTTCGTACTATTAGCATGTGATTGAAAGCTCTGTTCATTTGAGCATAGGAATTTGATTTGCAAATTGTCATTTCCCCTTTCCATTTGTGAGTTTGTGAGTTCAATGGATTAAAGAAGTTTGTTTCAAAGCGTAAAATATTCGACAAACTTTTTTGGTGAACTGAAAGTAAGTGAGTTTGCTGCAATGTTGCAAGTGCGAAATTGTTAAAGTTTAAATCTACTTTTGGGAAGGACGGCGCTAAAAATAAAGTGGTAGAGATAGCCGCCTCATTATTTTTTATGAAAAATAAGCTACATGATTTATAAACAGGAACAAGCTGTTACTATCAATCATTTAAAAATCTAAAGTAGCTAATCATGTTCCATCAGTCTCATCTGCTTTCTATTAAACCGAGTGTTTTTAAATTACAGTTAGGGAAATGGTAGTTAGATTGACAAAGTGAATCACATTATCATTACTATTTGTCAAATCCAGTTAAGAGTTAAGGCTATGGCGGAAGTTAGCAGCTTGCATCAAATATGATATAAAAACAGTTCCGGAAAACTTTGTCTAATTTATTTGTACGACCAAAACATTTTTATACGGCTCATAAACTTTATAGCTGTCTGCTTTTACTGCCAATTTTTTCAATAAAATATTAGCAGTTTGCAAATCCAATTGATAATTAATGGCGATACAGATGACTGAATTGGTGTAAAACAATTTATATGGCGATTAGAAATTGTTCTAGAGTTTATTTGCTAGAAACGTTGTAGTTTTAACAATTTGGCAAATGCTATTTTTCATGGATCCATATGCACGTGTGTGGTATGGCAATACGAGGCAAGAAATAGAGCTCAATCAGCACCATTTTTTCAGAATTTCATGACTGCATTCTTGGTAACAAGCAATTTGGATGTTGATGAAACTTTTATGCAACCCTCATTTCATTTCTTGTAGCTTATCTTTCACACTTCATTCTTAAGCAAATACAAGTTTGGAACTAACTACATGCCTACTGAACACTTTATATTCACTCGCTATTGCAAACGACTTTCCTTCGTTCCTCACTATTTCTATGTTTTTTTCATTTATGGATTCGAGTTAGTCATTAATTTATTTTTAACAAGGCCATGTGCAAAGTAGCAGTTATTCGTGTATAAAGTCGCCATTTCATTTATCATGTAATGTTTTTATGCACTAAAATCCTGTAAAACATAACCTTTACAGCATTTAGAAAGAACTTTCTCGTATGGTATATTAAACTGTCGTAAATAGTTTCCTCCCGTAGCACCTTACAAAAATTATAATCTTTCAGTTTTATCACCTATACTTCTAAAATTATGAAAAAATTTTGCATTTGGTTCAAAGCATGAAAGATTGAAGCAGAAAGATCACAATATTTTTCAATATGTGACGTCACCGCACTTTTAAACTAACATTACAGGAGCCATGCATCACATAGTACCTGAAAAGTAATACACTGCTAAAACACACACAAAATACGTGTGGACACTGTCAGTTCAGCGGGTTCAAACATAATTTATTTACAAGCTAAGCGGTCACTGTGCATTCGCTGATGAATTTACACTTATTTGACGCTTTGTGAATACAAAACTACCCACTAACTGCGTGAAATATTGCACACATGACATTCTAAAAACTTGAAGTCCAATTATCAACTCAAACTGAATAGCACTGCGCTACTGATTTGTATTCAGGTTTAATGTCCCACTGTTTTTGATAAAGTAAAATGATTTGTGGACATGACATCTCCAACTCACTAGTCTCAACGAATGCCAGGCATACCCAATAGGCACGTGCTTCTGACACCCTGGTCAGCAAATCTTTGTTAGCGTTAGGAAATCCTAAATCCCCTTCTTAAAATAAAAAAAAATTCTCAACGGTCAATTAGTCAATTACTAGCAAAGTAAGTTTTTTACAGGTATATTCCCAACACATTATCAACTCCGCATCTTTGAGAATGAATTAATTTTTTGATTGAAAATTTGGCATGTTTTTTCCAAAATTTAAATCGCATCATCTATATACTTTCAATCTGTATTCCAAAACCAACCTGTTCCTTCAAAAATCAATACTGCCGGTGATGAGGGGACAGGAATATAGAGACAGTTCGGCTCACCAAATGCAAACTTACTTTAATTCACCTTTAGCTACCCATTGAACAGCTGGGAAAACATGGGTCTGTCGATATAGAACAGGAATCCGTATGCGAAAGGAGTACTCTATTCTCAAAACTCAAACGGACGTCGAATACACACAAATGCATGTCCCATAGCATTGCATTCCCTCCGTTTCATTTCTGCTCGGACTATAAGTCAGTCATTCAGCCATACACACGACAAAACGGACAACCTACAGGAGAAGAACACATTTTATTCCCCATTCGTTTCGTACAAACTAACTAACTTCTATACCACAGTGGAAAAGTGCGTGCATGTGTCGGTGAGCACAAGAACAGCGGTGAAAAGTGTCATGCAAATGATTGATGAGAGTCTTATATTTCAGTGCTTAGTACTGCATACGACTGCATACTACATCCCCTAATGCTAATACCAGTCGTAGTTGGGTAGTAGAAGTGGGCATATTTGTTTGGCTCAATACATACACCATATCGTAAGTTTTCATCCCTTTTTTGTGATGAGAAAAAGCAGCGAACCGAGCCTTTTCAGGTTTCTTTCTCTTATTTCCTGTGCTTTCTTTTATCAGACCGTGTCTGGATGCATGCATGCATGTTTCACCACTTTTCCTATCTAGTTAATTTTTTGGGTAACTTTCCCCCATCTGTTGTGGTTAACTTTCTTTTGTGGTTTGGTTTTTTTTTGGATAATTATGTTGACTGAAAAGTTTGAACGCAGTTTTTAAGGTTTCTAACGGTATAAGTGTGTATAGAGGTTTACAGAACATTGAATAAATGGAAAGCGAGCAGCAGCAATGTAAATTTGGAATGTAAGGTGCTAGCAATGTTTAATATCTTGAAAAACACAATATGTATTAAATAAATGAAGGGAATTAGCTTGCGTGCTCCTTTTCTTCATTACTGCTGTCACTTTCGTCCCATGTTAGAGTGTTCATATGCATATCAATGACGTTAATCCATGAGTGCTCCTATAAGAATAAATTAGGATATTATATTCTCCGTCTTCTCGGATTATTTTGTGCGCGTGCACGCATGGAGCGAAGAAATTCTGAACGCCATTCGGGGATAAATGAGCCACAAGAATATGGTCAGGTTTCGGGCTTTTTGTGTGGTTTTCACCTTGCTTGAAGATTTTTTGTCTTTAAAAATGTCCCTTTAGTGTATTGCAGACTATAGTTTGAATTGACGTGATGCTCATGTGAGTTGCATCACTTGGACGGAATGTTGAGTTTATATGCAGTATATAGCGTTCCCTCCATACACTCAAGACTCAAGTTAGTATTCAAATCACATCCGGTTTTCAATCAGTTTATTTCGATCCATTATTCTAATTAAATTAATTCGCACTAGTGATTGCTTCACTACTTCAACTCAGCAGCCATCCTAATATATATACTGACAAGTCTGATTGATTCCACTTGAAATGAATGCATGTAACACGCAACACCACGAATGGAAATATTTTGCATTTAACCTTTCTTAAAGCAGAATTTCGTCATAAACTGTCGGCCACTTTTTATTTGAGATAGGTACTAAATAAGAAATATATGTTCACAAATTGCAATTTACTACTCAGGTGACTCAGGTCGGCAAACTATTTGATTAATGGCTAGACAGCTATAGTTCAGCATAATTTCACTGCATGACACACTGTACATCAGAAAAAAAGAGTATTTACGAAAACGAATAAATTAATATGAGCCACGTACCAAAGTTTCATGAGCTTATTGAGGTGATTACAAGATGTAAAGCCATATTTTTTAACCACTAAAATATCTGTCAGCAAAACAAGTTTAACACCTTTAATGCCATTTGCCATGAAATCAAACGGAGAATTCCTCGAATCCAGTAAAAACTATCTATCATTGGTTAATTGCCTTTCCCATTATGTTGGCTTTCAATCTCCAACTGCAGCATATATAAAAGGCGCACTTGTAACTCAACACATCATTCCAATTAAAATCCCTCAATAGTCTCTAGCAATCATGCAGTACACCACTTTAATTTGTGCAATTATTGCACTTTTCCCTTACACAACTGTTTTAAGTCATTTCTTGAACATTCGCAACAATTGTCCTTACACAGTCTGGCCAGCAATCTGGGGCCAAGGATACATCCCCAAGTCAGGGGGTTGGCGCATGAATCCAGGTCAAAGTGAACGTATTGACGTGCCTTACAAATGGACTGCGGGCCGAGTTTGGGGAAGAACCAACTGTAATGAACAAACGGGTCGATGTGAGACTGGGGATTGTGGACGCGGCATTCAATGCAATGGGGCAACTGCCCGAGCGGTCACTTTAGCCGAAATCACTTTTGATGGCTGGGGCAACCTCAACAACTATGACATCAGTCTCGTCGACGGATACAATATTCCTGTGTCGATGAAACCTACGCCCGGGACATACAGTCGACAACCCGGCGTGGCCAATTCTTGCACAACCGGTGCATGTTTGAATCATCGAGTACTGACTGAATGCCCCCAAGAATTGAGAATTCCGGGAATATGCCAAAGCGCTTGCGAACGGTACAACACAGATCAATACTGTTGCCGAGGTCAATGGAATAATCCCAATACTTGTCCAGGGGCATCTTTGAACCGACATTTTAAGGATCGCTGCCCAGCCGCTTACAGCTATGCATATGATGATGCCAATGGTGCTTTACTCACCTGCCCAGCGAGTGGAAACAGTGGATTCGATATCACCTTTTGCGGTTAAATTAAGTTTTGAAAAATGAATAAATCATGGGACTTACGCTGAATAAAGTTTAAAATGATTACATAATAAACATCAAGTGTTTTTTCATTCGTTTGCATCAATGAATTTAGCTTCTCTGAGAAAAAGATGCAGTTCAAATGTAGAAAACAATCAAATCGGGGCTTTCAATTGCAACTACATATATAACTCATATAAGCACGGTTATCCAAGCAAAGCTCTTTCTAACAAATATTAGACTCTCACGTCATTCACCACCAGGTCAGATTAAAGTAATCCTTCAATCGATAAATCCAGCTTACAAAGATAAGCTGAAGCTAGGGTTAAAACTAACTATTATTATGCATGACTGACTCCACAACTGCTGAAATTAGTGTGTTAGAGAAACTGTCCCTCACTAATGGCAATTGGCAAATAAATATAGTGTACTGGGCGAAAATTGAAATTAAGTTAGTATTTGACTGAAAGTAACAAACCAACATCTGACTAACTAAGTTTTTGTACAGATCCACAGGAAAATTTGGCATCCTGTCCAGCAGTCAATTCCATTCGGTTCATTGTAAAAGTAACAATCTGTGGAAACTCGATTTAAAATTTATAGCTTCCGTGCACACCAGCATTCTCTTTGTGTCATAAAAGTCACATTTAATGTTGCAAACGTGTCTCCAGCCGTTAATCCAACTTTGTTCAATAATAAAGGAACAATTTCATTTGCTAAAGTAACTAACTAACTTTTCTATACATCAGTTCACCGGTTGGCACATTTGTAGAAACACAACTCAATGTTAAGCTCTAGGTAAAGTAGATTGGAAACAAACAATAAAATCTTCGTAGTTAGTTAGTTAGTTAAGACTTTTGTTAACGAAGCTGCCAACTAACTAACTAACTAGACTATTTGGCACTTGTAAGAAGTGTGAAAAACAAAACTGTGGATTCTGACATTTATACCGAAGCTTAAATGGTACACGTAGTACGTTTACCAATACCAAGTGAGTATGGGGATGGGGAATGAGACAGAGAGTCTACATAATCCTTTCCCATAGGATTACCAGTAAGTTTTAGTTGAGTCAACTTACATTTTCACAAACTCCCTTTCGCAGCCTGAGATTACAATTTCCTTTTACTCACCCCAAAAAATGCAGCTATCTGAGGAACACAGAAACAAAAGGAATGGAGTGACAAAGTTAGTCAGTCAGTAAGTTAAATACAAATCCGAACAAATCCTGATTTCCTTTTCCGAGTCACCGCTCTACCATATTGTCGATGTGATTTTCTTATTTCTTGATTAACTTGAAATTGTTTTCATTATCTTTTCAATTTCAATGTAGCCATTTACCTTTTTATTTTAGATTTACTAGTTTTAAATTTCGCGCGAATAAATTCATAATAAAGGCAATTGAACTTGCGCGAAACATTTAGTTTGTAAATCTTGGTTAGTTTTAGTTTGTTAGTACTTCTGTGAATCGTAATTACATTTATACGCTTTCCTACACTATTATAATCATTCCTACTTTCACTCTTCATTAACTGGAATCCTCTGTGTGCAATTTTCGATAAGTTTAATTTAAACGCGTCATTGAATTCTTATTAGCTTTCCCTTGATTCTTAATCTGCGGGGTTTGTCAACAATGAAATCGAAATTGGTTAAGCTACTGCAATCAAACGATGGAATGAATAAGCTCACAAAGATTTTCACGCGTTTTTGGTCGATTTTTTTTGGCAGAAAAATTTATAAAGTGTGTTTGAGTTCATTACAATTGAAACCAACGAAACCTAATAAGTTACTTGTTTAGTCTTTCCCTATGCACACATTAGCTTCAAAGCACGAGATCAACAGATAAGCCCAAAACTCATTTCATTTCACTCAGAGCTCAATAGAACGACAATTTTGCCTCTCTCAGTCAGTCACTCGTTCGTTTCTTAATAATCTTGTCTGCTTCTGGGGATAGGGCACTTTTGTTTTCTCAATTTGCGGCGTCCCCCCAACTAACTAACAGACTAACTGGTATTATTATCGAATGCTTTGGTTTGTTCCTATTAACTTGGTTAGTCGCTAAAAATAAATAGACTATATTATTTAACCAGTTTGTTTACTGTCACTAATGCACGAGTCAGCGCGTACTGTAAGTTTGCTAGGCAGTTATTTTCATGCCGTAAGCTCTGAAATTAAGTCATCTTATGGTGAAGGTATTCGGATGCACGCATAGCAACATTCAGCAACTCATTTGTGACACAATGTTTGAACCATTAATTTTTTTCAGGTATTAAATGTAGATTATAGCTTGGAATTTTAGAGTGTCTCTGTAGTATGCATTTTCAAGAAGAAATTGACAACAAATTGCGGTGTCCTTGTTTCACAGATACGATGAAGGAATGTTGAATCGACAGCCGCCCGCGTTTTCATTTTTTCCCCTTCACATTATATAGAACTGTGACATGACATGAGGATTGCTTTCCCATTCATGGCACTAACTGTGTTAGCATTAGTAGCACTCTGCATATTGCATTCTCCATCTTAATCTCTTTAATTTTTTACCCTGTTGGAACGGAAATACAAATTAGAAAGTAGATTAAGAGAATGTCATACTGGTATGGTATGCATGCAGGCATAGCAATGTAACTTACTATTGTTCGGTACTTAAACCAATTTGGGAAGAAAATATTTATGTGCAATTGGCCAAGAAATCCGTGCTCTATGTGGTTTGCTTTGGGCTCCTATTTACTTTCTTAAGTATGCATTTAATTCCATCATAATGGTACAGCAATTGGAATGAGAAGAAAAAACTGAGAATATCAAAATTCCATGAACAGATGACAAAAAGTTTGCTTTGCTCTCTTTTATTGCGCACAAAGTGCAATAAGTAGAGAACTGATTTTGACTGTTGTCATCGTAGATTTTCAACCAAACTGAATCTTCTATACGCTGAAAAATATTTTTATTTTTTACTACTTTTACTGCTTACGATTATGATTGTTTTGACTCACTTTTTTTATCCCGTAGATAGTAGTATCCAGGCAGTTTGCAATAGGAAAAGTTTTGGGATATTATTACTAACGCTACTAACTAACTACAGACTGCATAAAAATAACTTAAGATATTCGGGTGCGCAATAATGTGGATATTTATTATCTGCTTTATTGCTTGGATAGGATGTATGTATGATTCGTGCCGGAAGTGACAACGGAACGATGCCTTTAGCCATATATGGAATCCTGGAACCTTTCGCCTGCTTGCTTACTCACTTAACATTAAGAAACGATAGCGAAGAGGGAATTCATTGCTAATAGGACAAGTTACACATAGTTTCATAATAAAAATGAACGGCAGACATAGATTTTCTCTGAAAGTTGGGATGAGCAATAGTTGAGAAAAAGTTGGCATTCAATTCCCATTGTGTCATTGATAGTAACTATCTAGCGAGCCGATTTTATTTTTTACTGGCAAGAACTTTGATCTTGAGCGAACTAGTAGAATTTTTTCACCCAGATAAATATCCCAAGCTATCAGTCCCTGTCTAAAGCGAACAAAGTGCGGAGAAAATATTGTTGTTCACGTTCAATTTTTCATTATTTGTATCTATCTATACAGTTAGTTCATAAATCAACTGCGGCTTATTGATTTCCTAAAGTTAGATGGGAGCTGTGTAATATTTATGAACTTGGAAAAATTGTATGCTCTATAACTAACCAAGTATTTAGTTTAGTTAGTTGGGGAATCTACAAAAATACCGCATTACAAAACCCAACTAAAATGCGCACGGAAAATTATAGAAAAAACTTTTGACTGACTGGATGAGTGACTTTGATCCAAAGTCAGCACCAAACATTTTCCTCCAAAATTGTTTTTAAACATTATTACATGAACTTCACATTTCCATTTAACTTGCGTTCCAGGGTGCCATCATCAAGTTATCATAATATTATTCCTCATCCGCTACTCTCTTCCACACTCAAGAATTCCCCAACTTTGAAATAATATTAGGTCCGTACACATTTTTATAATACAACGTATGCACACACTATAAAAAACGTCTTAAACTACCAAACATGAATAAATCAGTCCTTTTTTCATTCCACACATTTGGTATTCCAAAGTTTGAATTACCAAACAGTAGTGGCGACGACATAAGGCATTTTTATTATTATTATTATTTGAAATTCAAAATGATCGTCATTATTATGAAGGCCACATACAAAAAATACTTATCTAACTTACCTACCTACTTATAAATACTGACTTTTGTCTCTCCCGTAGATGAGATGATATGAGCTAGAGAAAAATGAGAAACCGGATCGACAAGACTCGGGGGGTCTTCATATGCGTATCTTCCTAGAAACTGTATTTCACTCAATAATAGTTGTGTGTACACAGAAGTGAATTCACAAAGTCTTTACTACGAAATGTTAAGTGATACTATCATTATGAAACGAACTAATATTTTTTGATCGCATAAATTCTCACCCAACAAAGAAGATAATGCGTGAAAAGCAACTTTATGTAAATGTGCCACCAAGAGAGAAATATACACAGCCATCCCTTCTGTCTCTGTAATTATTGATGAGGGTATAAATTTATCCCTAGAAAATAATATGTTTACAGTTTACTACAGACAGACTTTGAAAACAATTCTTGACACATAATGGCGTGCTTTAGTTGTTTTGTTGGTTGGCCTGATAGAAACCTCCATGTAAACGTAGCATTATTGCTCTACCCACATTCTAACTAACTTACTAACTACCAGTTGCACTTAAGTACACTATTGATGATAATAATAGTATGGGCATGAGCCACTTTTTGAGTTAAAGAAATATCCCATTCCAGAGGGTTCACAAAAATGTGAAATCATGCAGAGAGACGCTCCCAGTCAATATTTTTTGGGCTGGAGTGTGTGTGTACGTACTATTTTGTACATGTTTATGTACAATACTTATATACTTTTTCAAGCCTGCATACATGAATGAATTCCAAGTCAACCTGAGAGTGAGCAAATGGATGGATGATGAAACCATAGGGAGTTGTTTGCTGCTTGCTGTAGAAAAGGTCGTCTCAAGTTTCCTTTTCTACCAGTTGTGTTGTAGTGAGCTTCGAGTTCAGACGCAAGTTCTCCCTCTTTTCCTTCCTGGGGTATTTCTCTACAAGCAGAATCAGTTAGTTAGTTAGAATCCCGATCATAGTAATAATAACAGTACTAACTAACTGAGCTGACTAACTAATGTGTATGCCAAAACAACTCAAGTCGGCCAACCAAAGTTAGTTAGAGTCACATGTCAAATGCACCATGTGCGTTGGTTAGTTGAAAATAATTTCATTTTTGAGCGAGCAATGAGCGTGTGTGTAGTTTAGTTTACTTGATTTGCATTATTGGCAAGTGGAAAGTAATAAATTTCAGTTTGTGCATATGAATATTGATAAATGGATGAATTTCATTATCTGGACTTGAGGTAATAATTTTCAGCGAGACAATCATAAATAGTATGCAAGTGAGTGCGCGGTCTGCTTTGGATTGCCTGTAGCATTTGAACGGATATACAAAAGATTTTAATTATTAAGTTAGCCAGTGTGGTGCGGACACAAAGTGAAATGTATATTCATGAGCTGGTTGGCAGAAATTGCATATGAAAAAGAACGGGTTTTAGGCGAGTGGAGTGACAAACAAAGCAATAATATTTGGATTCTTTAGAGTTTTTTTGTGTGACAAACGTTGGAAATTTTTCAACTCGAAGCATCTGCCAGTGACAAATTAC
>Ga0210040_10008938_pt1 | contig 11752 bp, 14 predicted proteins | sample CryGeyCG12114_NA_FD_185462 | JGI IMG/M metagenome (GOLD analysis project Ga0210040, IMG submission 185462) | Groundwater microbial communities from aquifer - Crystal Geyser CG19_WC_8/21/14_NA (SPAdes) (version 2) | ecosystem: Environmental > Aquatic > Deep subsurface > Groundwater | place: USA... | reverse complement strand
CACACATCTTTGTGATTGATTAATGTTTTGCATGAATTTGCTCACAGCTACTGCATAGAATGAATTGCTGTTTTTTGACGACTGCCACAGCACGGTTTGTGTAGAGAAATTATCATGTAGAAAACTTTCGGCTTGAAAATGAATACTATACGTTCCGTATGTTTCATGCATTATAGTTGCACTGACGGTGCTTGCATGGATGCCCTCACCAAGTCGCATAATTAAATATCAAAGCACAAAAGAATACTCCAATTGCTATGCCACGGATTTCATTTGCAATTGATTTGGTCGTCCGATAATATTGTAATTTTGTCTCTATTGTTCACAGCGCTGTGTGCCAGAATTCGTGAATGCAGCTTTCAACGTCCGACCTGAAGTGACCAACACATGCGGCGAGAACGGACCAATTGAATATTGCATTCAAACAGGTTCACAAGGTCTACGTAGAGCATGTTCAGTATGTGATGGTCGTGACCGCCGGTCATCTCATCCCCCAGATTTCCTCACTGATTTCAATAACAATGAAAACGAAACATGGTGGCAATCAGAAACTATGTACGAAGGAGTCCAAGCACCCAACCAAGTGAATATCACATTAAGACTTCGCAAAGCCTTTGACATTACATACGTACGACTCAAATTCCATTCACCTCGACCAGAGAGCTTTTCAATTTATAAACGGAAATCAGAAGATGGACCCTGGATTCCATACCAGTTTTACAGTGCCGCTTGTCGAGATTTCTATGGATTGCCAGATTTGGGTTACATTCACGGAGGAGAAGAAACTAGGGCATTATGTACTTCTGAATTTTCCGATATCTCTCCTTTGACTGGTGGAAATGTGGCTTTCTCTACTTTGGAAGGTCGACCTTCAGCTTACAATTTTGATAACTCTAAAGAACTACAGGACTGGGTCACTGCTACTGACATTAAAGTCTCCCTGGATCGATTGAACACTTTTGGTGATGAAGTTTTTGGAGATGAAAAAGTACTGAGATCTTACTTCTACGCCATTTCAGATTTCGCTGTTGGCGGCAGGTAAATTCAATTTTGTTTGTTTGGCGCGCTCATGCGCAGATTTCTCACCGGTGTAGACTGAATTCTCACATAGTTAAATGCTCACTTTTTGTCAGTGCAAAACACAGACTTAGAATCATAATAAGAAGTAGTAAGTTAGGCATTAGGCTCATTGATTTTTTATATCCTATGTTTGTTTTAATTCGAGATTATTCGAGATTATTATTTACAAACAAAAGTTTCCACTGTTATCATTTATGCCTAATCATTGCAGATGCAAATGTAACGGTCACGGTTCAGAATGCGTTTACAGTACAAGTGAAGATGGAGATTATAGGCTGGTTTGTCGATGCGAACACAATACAGCTGGTCCCGATTGCGACCAATGTCTTCCGTTCTACAATGATCGTCCATGGGGCAGAGCCACATCTAACAATGCTCATGAATGCCAAGGTGTGATGACTGTTAATTATTTTTTGTCAGTCAGAATTTTGCACCCTTGCTCTCTAGATTGTAATATTCAGATTATAAGTGCAATTGTGATGCGTCATTTACAGCTTGCAACTGCAATGGGTTCTCTCAGAGATGTTTTTTCGACAAAGAATTGTACGAAAGCACTGGACATGGCGGCCATTGTTTGGAGTGTGCTGGAAACAGGGACGGACCCAATTGTGAGAGATGCAAAACTAATTATTTTCAACGATTGGATGGCTACTGTATTCCTTGTGATTGTAACGAAGTCGGTGAGTGCTTAACAAACTGTGGACAATATCTTGTTCACTGAATTTCCTGAACACAAAATTTCATAAAAATGTAAACATTTTTACCTAAATTGTATTACTACAATACTAGGTTCTAGAAGCCTGCAATGTAACAGCGAAGGAAAATGTCAGTGCAAACCTGGGGTAACTGGAGACAAATGTAATCAATGTGAAGCCAACTTTTACGACTTTGGCCAACAAGGATGTAAAGCCTGTGACTGCGAAGTGGCTGGAAGCTATGGAAATGCACCAAATTGCGATGACACTACAGGCCTTTGCAGATGTAAAGAAAACGTGGAAGGGCAACAATGTGGCCGATGCAAACCCGGATTTTTTAACCTGGATCGGGAAAATGACTTTGGATGTACACCTTGTTTTTGTTTCGGTCATGCTTCTGTTTGTAGATCAGCTTCTGGATATGGACAAGGTAATAATCATACGACAAATCAAAAAATAATTTCTAATAACCAAATTCGGGAATGTAATTACAATGCATTACGATATCTACAGTTCTATTTGAGAGTTTATTCACACGTGGTAATGAGAGATGGAGTGGCAAAGATTTGTTTGGAAGGCCAGTACCACTCCAATATAATTCGTTTACACAAAATATTGGTGTGAGTGCACCCGGTCGAGAACCTGTGTACTTTTTAGCCCCTGGTAAGCAATCAATTGGCATTTCGAATATGTTGAAAACTCTGCACGTGTATATACTGGTATAATTGGAGAATGTTTAAATATTAGATCGCTTTTTGGGAGATCAGCGTGGAAGCTACAATCAATATTTGAATTTCACACTACGCATCGGTGAGCATAGTCCAAAACCATCTGCAGAAGATATTATTTTGGAAGGAGCTGGCAATAAAGTCTCACGACCAATTTTCGGACAATCCAATGCACTACCTTCAATAAAATCCCAAGATTTTACTTTTAGATTGCATGAACATCCCGACTTTGGTTGGAATCCACGGTTATCTGCTAGAGAGTTTATGAGCATTTTGGCAAATCTGACTGCACTGAAAATTCGAGGCAGTTACAGTAATGAAGGTATTGTAACAGTTTACATTCACACTTTTTAATAATATTAATGCACCCTTCACATTGCGTTGATATTTGCTACCATACTAATTATATACTAATAAATCACAGGAGTGGGATTTCTGGATAATGTTAAATTGAAAACTGCACGTCGTGGAGCAGCAGGCTCACCAGCCAGATGGATTGAAATGTGCACTTGTCCAGAAGGCTATATTGGTCAATTTTGTGAATCTTGTGCACCCGGATATACACACGAACCCAAAAATGGGGGCCCATTTGCTCGATGTGTTCCATGCTCTTGCCATAATCATGCTGATATTTGTGATCCTGAATCTGGTCAATGTATTTGTCAACATGATACTGCAGGGGACAATTGTGAGCGTTGTGCAAGAGGCTTTTACGGGAATGCTTTGAAAGGAACGGAAGAAGACTGTAGCCCCTGCCCTTGTCCTAATCAAGGAGCTTGTATTCAACTGCAAGATGAGACTATTGTGTGTTTAGAATGTCCAGGTAAGTTTTTTTCACAAGACATACATTAGCATAGAAAATTTTCAAAAGTGACATTTTACTCTTACTTTCTAGTTGGATATGCTGGCCCTCAATGCGAATTTTGTGCTGACGGATATCATGGTGATCCCACTGGACAATTCGGAAGCATAACTGATTGCCAGCCATGCGACTGTAACGAAAACATTGATCCCAATGCGGTAGGAAATTGTAATCGTACTACTGGAGAGTGTCTTAAATGTATTTACAACTCGGGAGGGTCACAGTAAGTGAAATTCTATATTTTTAATATGTGCATCATAAATGGCGACATTGCGCCAAATATTTATTCATATTTTTACACAGCTGTGACCAATGTCTCCCTGGTTATTTTGGAGATGCGTTAGCAATGCCCAAAGGTGATTGCAAGCCTTGCGCTTGCAATCTATTGGGGACAATTCCAGCAGCTGATGGTGGATATGTATGTGAACAGCCGACTGGTCAATGTCCGTGTAAGGACAATGTGATTGGAAGGCAATGTAATGTGTGCAAAGACGGCTTCTTCGATCTGGCAAGTGGTGCAGGGTGTCAGGAATGTATGTGCGATCCAGTTGGAGCTTTGAATGCCACGTGTGATGTGAGAAGTGGCCAATGTTTTTGCCGTGATGGTGTCGTTGGATTGAGGTATGCAATATGCAATATGCCATGTCATGCATTGTTGATATGCTATTATTTAATTATACAAGGTGAATTCATCATTATAGATGCAATGACTGTGCTCCAAACCATTATGGATTTTCAACTGACGGCTGTGTACCTTGTGATTGTGACCCAATTGGGGCTATGTCACTCCAATGCGACCCTAATGGACAATGTCCGGTATCAAAATGTTTTTCTGTTCATTTTTAGTAATAATCGGGCTGTTGCTGTTACTTATGCTTATATTTTGCATATGATAATAGTGCCGAGAAAACGTGGAAGGAAGAGCATGTGAACGGTGTAAAGAAAATAAGTTTAACCGACAAGCAGGATGTGTGGACTGTCCTCCATGTTATAATTTAGTTCAAGACGCAGTGGATAAACATAGGGTCAAGCTGAATGAAATGGAAAAAATTTTAGAAGAGATTGCTAACACACCTACGGTAACGGACGATTTAGATTTTGAAAGGAAGCTGTCTCAGGTTCAGGATAGAGTTGATCAGCTGTGGAAGGATGCAAAATCCGCAATAGGTGGGGAAGACAAAAGTTTGCTTGAAAAAGTGAATGAGTTGAAAGACAAAATTCAAGGCATGAATGATACTTCAAAGCAAATTCGGTAAGCTTGGTTTTTTACATAGTTTGTGTTTCGTTTGGACTAAATTCAAGTGTGCCAACCTAAATTTATGATTATCGATTACTCTAAAATCCGTAGAGAGTCTCTGAACGAAGGATACAAAACAGCTGCAGACAGTTCTTTGAATCTTACAATTGCGGAAGACACAGTGATGCGTGCCGAAGAAGCATTGAAAAATGCGCAAAGATTTTTAGACACAGAAGGTCAAGAAGCTTTAGAGCGTGCCCTGGAGAAAGCCACCGAATATGGACAACAATCGAATCTTGTGAGCGAAATGGCGACCCAAGCTCGCAGACTGGCAGACGAACATGAAGAAGAAGCGCAAAAGATTGAAAAAATTGGGTTGGCCGCAGTGAACACATCTGAAGCAGCTTATGACCTGGCTAGAAATTCTTATGATCAGCAAAGGAATTCCAGTATTCAATCTGGAACTCTTCAGCAAACAGTTCTAAGATTGGAAGAAGAAATAAAAAATGCAGAGGGGAAATCTCAGCGATCTTTACAGGTTGCAAAGGAAGCTTATAACAATGCGCTCAATTTGTACAAAGATGCCCACTCTTTAAATCTCCCGAAAATTGATTTGCAAGCTATTAAAGATCAAGCTAAACAAGCGAAAGCGGATGCAGAGGATTTGAAAGAATCTTTACGCTTATTATTGGACGAAAGAGAACAGCTACTGCTGGAGGCAGAAGAAGAATCCAAGGAAGCTAAAGAACTGCTTGATGATGCATACAAGCATCAACAAATGGCTGACGAGTTGTTGGCGGATTTGGACAAAGCCAAAGCTTCCGCAGATGATGCCAGGAACCAGTCTGAAAACACTTTCAAAGAAGCTCAGAAGATTTATGATACTTTGCAAGGTATGAAATGGATTCATTTGCTGCAATAATTCACACCCATCAGTTTATTGTTTCTATTCAATGGGAATTTTTACACAGATTTCAGCAGGAATGTGGAAGACAGCAAATCTAAATCAATCGAAGCACAAAACTTGATTCCACAGATTGAAGATCTAGTAGCAGAAGCGGAACAAAAAACACAGTACAATATGAGGAGTCTAGATGGAGCTAAGGAGGCTGCATCCAGAGCATTCAAGGATGCTGAAGAAGCCAAATCTATTGCCGACAGAGCTTCCCAGGTAAAACTAGGTGTTAAAATGCAAAACGATTTAAATAAAAAATTATGCTTTAGTTAGATATTCGATAAAGAAAACTGCGAATGGGTTACCTCCATGATAACGTTTGGAACTGACTGATTACATGTACAGGAAGCAGATGCAATTCGCACTGAAAGTGAAGCAACAAAGGATTCAGCTGGGGAGTTACGTGATGAAGCTGAGATTCTGAGTACTCGTGTAGCCGATACAGCAGCAAAGTTGACAGATGCAGAAAACAAGGTGGCACAAGAAGACGGTCAAGTGAAAATCGCTTTGGAGAAAGCATCTGAAGCACGTACAATGTCTATAGCGGCATACGAGAAAGTGCAAAGAGCTTTGACTACTGTTCGGGATATCGAGTTGGCACTAAGCAACTTGGATAAAATAAGTATGCATATTAATATCATGATAAAATTACTAGAAACTTGTCGGAAATACGCAATGTTTCATATTGGGATTTTTATGGCATCACAGATGAAGATGGACTGGACAGTTTGAAACGAAAAATCAGTGAAATAGAAAACGAAATGAATAATGCAGATATTGATAATAAAATCGAAAAATTAAGAGAAGCGAGAAATCGGCAAATCATATGGGTGAAGAATTATGAGGATGAGCTATCCGCTTTGAGACTGGAAGTAGAAAATGTACAAGAAATCCGAAATTCACTCCCGGACGATTCCAAATGCTGGAAAAGAATTAGGTTAGAACCCTAAATTAAGCAGATGTTGTACCGGTTTCATTGAATCCAATAGTCTCTCTCACTGCCTTACATGGTCTATACAATTAGGTTAACCAATTTTATACTGCCATTCATTAAGTGTACGTACGTAGTATAAAACTATGAATTTTTAGTCCGATACTAAATGTACTAACTAACTAATTGAACAATCAAGCATGTGCAATCACAATATGTTAAATCTAATTATTATGTATTTTTTGCTACAGTAGTCAAATATAGGAGGACCAAAAACAGACTTGATATATCTACTAAAGTTATATAAATATACACCCTTTCTCTCTAACCAACTAATGTACTTAAATAAAGTAATAAAGTGTGGACATTGTCGGCTTTATTTAATTCCTGAGCCGTAGCAAAAAAGGGCAATAATCATTATACTTTCCTTCCATTCATCTGAGCATCATAATAATTCAGTGAAAGCACACAATAAGATTCCATTCTTACCCTATTATGTGTTTTGGTAAGTGAGGCCAAGTAAGTAAGTCTAAATGGGCATAATCTCTGTGGGTGATGAATAAACCGTAATGGAGACGGATAAAGATTTTGATGTTTGTTAGCACTGTGAGTGCTTGAATGGGGAACGAAGGGAATACTTTGAGCAATGAAAATACTATTAAGGATGCTTAGCATCAAAGTGGAAGCAATAAAGTGGCTGTTTTCAGTGTGCTTGTGTCCTATAGGATTATTTGCTTTGCTTGCACATTACGCGTCCATGTAATAAAAAAGAGTGTGCATACATATTATGGAGCTATAGCTGGGGAAAATATGTTGAATGGGAACGTCCAAACACATTACATTACCAGAGTGGTGGTAAATCAATGTAGCTAATAGCTAACTACATGGAAAAGGATTTTTCCATGGACTCATTGTAGTCGAGCATGGTAGAATGGATATGGATAATGCATGTAAAAGGAAAAGTTGGTTTTCCTCACCGACTATGGAGGAGTTATATATGGACACAAACTGTGTTTACTATGCAAGAAAGAAGATAACTAGACTCGTCAGAAAACGGAGAGTAGAGAGTGTGTCTAATAGGCGAGTAGAGGAGAATAAAGGCGGAGAAATAAAGATCTCAGAGGAGCGTCCGAATCGAATTTGTTATGGCCAATGAATCGTGAATGGCTGTGTGTAGTTTGGAGCATTATGTGAAAGGGGCACATTTCCCTTAATGGATCAACAATTTGAGCACACAGAGAGTTAAAGCTAGTTACTACATAGAAAAGTAGTAGCTAAGAGATAAATTTTCCCCTTTACAGTGAGCAATTCGGGCTCCATAATTGCATTACTTATGTGCGGCATAGAAAACCGGATCCTTTTTCTGGATTTGCGGAAATGGTTTAACTTAATTTATGATTATGGACTGAGCAAAACTTGTTCACAAAAGGATGGAAAAAGCAAGTTTGCGACGCTTTTACCCCAAAAACTTTTAACAGCTATAAATCTCTCTTTTAGTTGGGTATATCTCGTACTTACGTACTCTTTTACTTTCTTTTCTTTTCTTCTTGCTCTCGCCATTCTCTTCTTTCCCCATGGTTTAGCAGCAGCCCAGACCACCAAGTCTGCCCGCGTTTTTTCTTTCCTCCAACACACTGTAATACGACCACAAACTAACTCACGAAATGAGCACAACAACATAATATATACTTGGTTGATTTGCCCAAACTTTATGTCTGCATAGTAATTTATCACGATCTTTACTTGACTAAAATCTCGACAACTGCCATCACCAACTAACTAACTAACTAACTACAGTTAGATGGTAAAACTTGTGGCCAAGTCTAAATGTAACTAATGTACCACATTATATAAAGTCTGGAGAAAAAGGAAAAGCTTTTCGCATAAAACCACACATTCCAGCGACATCAAATTCTACACCATTATACTCTAGTCTCCTTCTCATATACCAGTTAGTTCCACTTTACTAGTTTAAAAGGCATACACAATCCTTTATATATACACAGTAAGTTAGTTAGTTAAAAAACGGGCACTACATTTTTTCTTCATTGTAGTTTTTTTACACTGCTCTTGGAAAAGGCCATAATTGTCGTAGTTGGTTTTGTGTGCTTTTTTCTTAAACTTTTTACTACGATATATACACAACTCAGATGGTTCTAGTGAGAACATGGGATTTTATGAGGTCACAGAAGATCCATTTTCAACCAAAGTGGTAGAGAACATTTTTAGCCACTTTGGTACTCACTCATCCGAGCGCTAAACCACAAAGAAAACGATATACTTACAGCTATAAAATAACGCACACGTTACCCTGAGAATGTTATGCAAGTCATACAACTTTCTTTCCATGTGTACTGGATATCTAACCCTTACCTTCATATAGAGAAAAAAACATGGGCTTTTTAGTTCAGAGATTGAACATGGTAGCAAAGAGAAATGACTTTTGACTTGACTCCTTGAGTAGTAGTGGCAGGAACGTTGATCCGATTATAAAAGATTATGGGGGCTGGGCTGAGGGATTGAGTGGAAGCTTTTTTTCCCTTTTATAGCATTTAAGAGGATACTTTGACTGTTGTCGTTGATCCGTGCCAACGATCATAAGATCTTACTCGCTTCTGAAATATCAAACAGAGTTGACCATACAAGTCAAAATGTGCGTTTCCACTATGATTGACAGATCAAAGGCTGTTCAGCTCACCGGGCTCTTTTCATCGGCTGTAGATTTTTGCAGCTTGAGCCTTTGACTTGAACTCCCTATAGAAAACCATGTTTTGTCATATGGAACGTTCCTTTTGTGGACACGGTTTTGTTTGTCTATCATTGTAACTAAGTTGGAGCCTGAAAGGAAAACATACTGGCCGTGTATTGCTACACATTTGATTGGAATGCATTATATGCATTTTTTGCTTTTGTAGCGTAGTATACTTGCAAACACAAACTATAACCAACTAACTAACTAAGGGATTAAATTGAATAGATTTCATAAGAAACGCATTGCAATACAGTTAGTTAGATTATGATTTGTCAAGTATGTCGATATGCACGCTGGGAATGGAGAGACTGCAATTATTATTGCCATCGACAATATATGTGATGAATGATTAATGTTTGGTCCCATAATCATGAAATTTGTCACCAAACCAAGCAATCAACTAGACCTCAATATTTTGGGTGCACAAAGAACCGTAACAACAATAAATAATGACGAGAGGCGCACTCAATTATTTCTCTTTGTCAAACTATTTTTTCTATTACCCCACGCTATCACTTGTGTATGTCTGTTCATAAGAAAAAAACCTGACGTCGTTCCCAAATGAAGCGGAAAAGATATATCATCTGAAATGAACACGGACATGGTGCCACCACCATAGTTGTCGTCTCTAGATTCAATCACTATGTACAATATAATGTGAAAAAATGGTGCACTAAAGCTATACTACTATTTTTCAAGCATTCATCACAACGACTGACCATTAAAAGTTTTATACAAGTTTTCAACTCACTCGTTGTGTTGAACATAATTATAAAGAGGCCACAAGGGGTAACTTATACAGCATGAGGAATAGCAGTAAACACAACTTTTGTACACCAACGGAACCCAGAGGTTACTCTTATAAGCTCTCCCATTATTATTAGTATAGGAAAGTACTTAGGAGAAAATCGCTCATCCTGAACTCAACTCTTCCACTCTCTCAATAGATTACATAGGAGATCATCAAAAATGCGGTACGGCATTAATGAAAATGTCAACGCAATCATCAATCAATTTCCCCTTTGCTCGCAAAATCCACCATTTTTTTCATGCTTCGCTTCTTCATATAATTGCCAACGTTCTTGCGGTGGAAGAAAAAATCTACAACTCGCTTCATTAATTCACCCCTTTCACATTTAACTCACTGTGTCTGTGTGTGTACACAGTGTGCGTCCTTTTCAATTGTATGGCTTAAAAAGTTATCATATTTATGCAATTCATGAATCCATATTTCATCAGAGATTTTTTTTCTCTTTTATAGTTTATCAATAAAACATGAGGACTGCTTTTTTCATTTATCATCATCATTTCAATGGTCTCAATTTAACGGAATTCAATTTATTTTTTTAAATGTATTTCACACATGCACGAAAATGGGATCCTCATTTAAAATCATTAGGAAACGATTGGAGTCGAAAATAAGTTTTAATACTCATGCAAAGAAAACAAATGGTGATTGCCTTTTATTTTTTCATGCTAGGGGTAGGGATGAGAAACACAGAATCATTCAATCACCCAATAAGATTTTACATAGCAGTGCACATACACACAAAAGCTGTTAGAAAGGATCTTCCCACTTTTATTAACATTCCCGTTTAGCAGAACTACGTCTAGTATAGGATATTTTCTTAGTGACTTTGAAAAACTTATGTTTCCATCAGTTCTGACATAAGTTTAAAATGAGGACGTGCAGCCTGTCAGTAGAAATAGAGAGACGCAGACTAACTAACTAACTAACTAAACTATAAAGTGAATGCCTTGAGAAAGATATGTGCCTTACCACACATTCTTGGGTGTAAACAATGATGATTATACAGGCAATGACTACAGAAAGTGGGCAAAGTATGTTATGAACTATAGTGGTTGAATGCCTCTAATGAAAAGTATTACCATGATTATACATTGGAGAAGAAAGAGTTGTTTTGCAACAAGTTTTAAAGCTCATTTATCCGAACTAAAAGAGTAAGACCACAGGTGGAAAGAAAATATTCGTCTATTAGGAGCCATTTGATAACCAGATGAGCAGATTTACGAGCAATGCAATCAGACCGAGCCTTCATCAGGGCTCTAATTAGACGGTACCTGTCTTCCCTCCCTACAGACTGTATAGAGTCTTTGTATTACCTTGTACAGTGCCAATCATTGTATATAAAAGGCTCTCAGCAAATTCAGCTTCCTGAAACACATTCAAACGAACTTTTAAGGGTAATTTAGTCTCCACTTGAGTTAGTAGTGTGAAGAGAAAATGAGCACAAAATTGCTCACTTGTGGTATCATCAAAAGAATTCATAATATAACCTTTGAGCATACACTAATGAGTAAAAGGATTTTCCCTGTGTCATTTCGATTCCTAGGAAAATTAACCGTCTTGGATACGAAAAGTGAATGAAACTACAGGAAAAATGTTGCACTTTGAATCCTGGGGTGAAAGATTATCATATACATGGCTGCGGGTTCAGTTTACAAGTAATTTGAATGTGCTCCCAAAATGTGAGAGGAAATTAATGTTATA
>Ga0210040_10008937_pt1 | contig 11752 bp, 2 predicted proteins | sample CryGeyCG12114_NA_FD_185462 | JGI IMG/M metagenome (GOLD analysis project Ga0210040, IMG submission 185462) | Groundwater microbial communities from aquifer - Crystal Geyser CG19_WC_8/21/14_NA (SPAdes) (version 2) | ecosystem: Environmental > Aquatic > Deep subsurface > Groundwater | place: USA... | reverse complement strand
AACGAGCTGCGAAGGCGTATCGCGTCTCGCTAACTACCTTAGCCGACCGATATTATACTCGACGAACTAAGTAAGAAGTACGCGTTATATAGTAAATACTATTACTAGAATAAGAGATACTACTTATCTAGTAGTCTATTAACCGAGAGGCTATTAGTATCGCCTTAAACTACGCGTAGATAAGAGAAATAGTATCTATAATTCGCTAGGTCGTAGGCGCCCTCGCCCTTATTAGTAAAGCCTAGGTACGACGCTTTCTATAGTGTAACTAACGAGTTAAAACTAAGATCGAGCTTACTCTAGATTATAAGCGAGCTCGTAGTATTATCGAATAAGCGATTATAGAGTAGTACGACTAATTACTACGCGTTATACGACTTAAGGCTATTTAGACGGTAAATATCTAGAATATAAATAAGATTAATACCGTATTAGGCGTTTACTTTAACTAAACTATTATTAGAGTAAAAGATTAGCTCTATTCTATTATCCGACGACTAAATAATCGTAAGTAGTACACTATAATTAAGTATATTATACTAGATAAACGAACTACTACTTTATTACTTATATTTAAGTCTAAAACGGTTTAATAGCAGTAGTTTATAGCCGAATCTACTTTAAATTAGCTCTATACCTTATCCTTAGCTGTATTTACTATAAATAATATTAGCCTACGCTAGCTATAAGAGATATTTATACTATAAACCGTAGTTAACCTTCTATTAAATAAGTAGAGGCTACTAATCTTAGACGGTTATAAGAGTTATACTAGCGACGAATTTATACAATTCGCTTATACCTACCGAGTCTAGTATTATTATTTAATACCTTATATATTATATATTCTCTAATCTCTTAATCTTACGGTTTTCTTATTCCTTAAGCGGAGATTTCGAGATCTAGTAGCTTATAATAGTTAGGTTAATAACTACGAGCTCGTAAAGAAAGTAAGATTTATATAACGCTATTAATAAGTAAGAAATATAGCTATTAGTAAGCGTAATTACGTAGCTAGCTTCGAGGCAGCCGGTATCGAGCTATATAACCCGTCTAAAGCGCTATCCTCTCGATTTATTATTAACTATAACGAATAGCAGCTAACTATACTAGTCGTAGATAGTAGTAAATAAATTAAGAAGCCCTAGGATCTAATAATAACCCTAGTTAGTGGCTCGTATATTTCCTCGACCCTCTACTACTTATCGACGTTTATAGAGCTTATTCGAACTATTCGAACTATCTTTACTAAGATAGGTAAGGTATTAGAACGCAGCTAGTTCGAGCTAGCTAATATACAGCGCGAATTAAGACTACTTAGGCGTAAGGTAGGTGATATTAGTAAGAAGCACGCGCGAAAACAAGCTGTTAATCCGAACAAGATATTTATTGCATTAGATAATATCAAGAGGGGGTTATACGGGCCTACTGTGCCTAGAGCGCAGCGACAGCGACCTAAGCCAACCTAGAGGGAGTTCCTATAGCTCAAATAGCCGCCTCGAGGCCCTTAGACCCGTTTAGTACAGTAACAACTGCCTTACAGATAATTCGATATAGCTAGTGCGATAGCAAGACCAATACCTATATTTGGTGGTGTGACCGGTTACCAGGGTGAACGGTTAGCCGATAAGCGTACTTATCACCCCTAGAGTAGGTAGTCTCTACAAAGCTGTCCCCGCTATGGCATCATCATTGCGACCGATCGCGTCAAAACAACCATCACTGAAGTGCTCGCTTCAGGTCCTCCTATGTTCGATACCAGGTAGCAGGTAGGAGCGTGAGAATTAAACGTGCGAACGTGACAGCACTTGGACTCGCTACAATTAAAAAAAAGCCTGTGCCATTACAACCTCACGCGCGACCTCTAATCAGATCAGATGCGCGTTCAGCAACAGCGTAAACAGTCGGCTGCAGGTTGCTGCTTGTGATGAGCGGCATCATGCTGCTGTCCACAACGCGCACATTGTGTGTCCCATACACCTTCAACTTCGAAGACACCACTCCTCCCATCTCCCTTGGCAACATCGCACAGCTTCCACAAGGGTGATACTCTGTAGTTGCAGACTCTCGGACATATTCTTTTGCATCCTCCAAATCCTTGAAATGTGCTGTTTCATGGTTCCTTCGCCCTTCTGGCTTGAGACATTCTTTGAGTGGAGAGCATTCGCCAAGAGTCTGGAGCCAAAAGACCTGCCGCGCAAGTACCTCGATGTCAAGCTCATGGGCAAGATAGTTGGGGTCGATGACTGGGTCGACTGAACTTTCACTTGAGGATATGTGTACGGTACCGCGAGAGAATGCATAGCATTGGTTGGTGCCAACTGTCAGATACGATCCTGGTTGGATCTGCCCACGGATTGGCCATTGAATCGGCGAGATCCAAAACGCTCCAGTCCCCAGTTGTGGCGTTTGTATGAGCTTGCGAACCACTTCGAAGATCCCCTGATCTTCAGGGCTAAAATTCTGCCTGGTAAGAAGGGGTTCGAGCAATGGTTGACCAGTGACCTCTGTTGCGGCATAGGGCATTGAAGAGTATGAGGCCAGTCCACCAACGGCGAGCAGGCCTTTTCCTTGTTTATATTGCTCGGTTGCTCGCTGTACGACTTCTGGCTTCTTTCTAACCAGGTCATCCAAGGTCTCAATGCCATCTCGGACCTCGAAACTGATACCTGTCATGAGACGTGATTGGAGTCTGGCGCCGACATTGCTGTTGGGGACAACGACCTCGATACCGTGGTTGTCCAGAATTGCAGGATCACCAATGCCCGATAGTTCGAGCACTTTCGGCGACTGAAGAGCACCAGCCGCTAGGACCACTTCGTTGCGAACGTTGACCAACCTCTGTTCACCTGCAACAAGATACTTGACCTGATTGGCGGTGACATCTCCTGAGGTTCCTCTGGCAAAGACAATTCTCTCAACTGTTGCCCCCGTCTGTACGTTCAAGTTTGACCTTGCTTCTGCATGTTTCAGGTAAGTGGAACGAGAATAGCTTCTTGTCTTCGTCGTGAACTCGACAGAGCTGGGATTGGCATATCCGCCCGAGGTCTTGCCGTCGAACGGGTCATGCGTATGCGCCCAGCCCATGTTCTTGAAAGTTTCAACCCAAGCTCTCGACAACGGGTTCTCGGACCTGCCTGTGTACGAGACTTGAAGCAAGCCGGTATCAATACCCGCCTGTGTCTCGGCGCCGTTCAAGTATCCGATCCCCAAAGCATCCCTCACTACCTTGCCCGGGTCGGCTCTCGTGAAAACCTTTCGAAAATAGGGTCTTAGCATGTTCCAATTCCAGCCCTCGTTGCCCAGGTCCTCCCAGGCGTCGATACCTAGTGCATCAGGCGCAATGAAAGCTTGATTGTTGATGCCACTTGAACCGCCGAGCATCTTGCCTTGCGGCTCGGTGATTACACGGTCGTTGAGGTGTTTTTGAGGCACAGTCTGGAAACGGTATGCTAAGTCAGGAGCTCTTTGGGCCATACCTGCCATCCCTGGGATGGAGACTCGTGGATCTGACAGTCGATCTTCTCCTGCCTCGAGGATCAAGACTGACACGTCCGCATCTTCAGACAGTCTTGTTGCGACGACGAGTCCGGCCGTGCCGCCGCCCACGACCACGTAGTCGAATGTGTCCACAGCATGCATGTTGTCAAGGTCCCATTAGCTGGTTGGATATGTGTAAAGACAAGCAATGATGACTACAAGAAGGGCAGACAGGAAACGGACACAGCATTGTCAGCTCGTCGTGCCCGGTATACAACATTTCATCAATCTCTTCGGTATTTCCTACTGGGCTCATCAAGCACTCCTGTGAAAGTGCAGCTGGACTTCCTGAAGTCCGAGGTGAGAATGTCAAGGACCACGGACCATGAAAAGGTAGCCGAGGCCTCGTCTGAGGATACTCCGAATATACCTAACAGTTGCGCAGATGCGTGGTTGTGCGCATTGCGGTCAATCGACGATAAATCCGACCGAGTGACAGAGTGATGGGCTTGAGAAGCTGGAGATCCACCTTGACGTTAGGTGTGGCTTGGCCGAGCCACGTACCCAGAAATCCCTCTGGACAAGCCTATCTTGTCCCCCAAATGATATTGACTCGACTATTCCATTCGCAGGCACTCACGCCATCATAGGCTAGGTATCTATTCTACCGACACAACATGATGTTAGGCGTCTAGGTTTATCGTCGCCCGCATATCGCAGAATGATCTCACAACTGACTGCAGTTGGAAAGCGCAGAATCATGCCAATCCGGCAGCCGATCGCGAAGGCTCGGAGTTTCCTTAAGCCGATCTCGGACTATCAGTTCACATTACTTACAGAGGCTGTATATTGGCACGACCGTGACAAAAAATCTCCGCTCATGCCTAGACCTTCATTGCAACCCTCAATGGCTGGTGTTGTGATGCTTGTTAATTAATGCCTATTGTACACGGCGCTTCGCCTGTTCGAGACTGGGCCGACCATGTCGAACCCCTACCTCGAAGCCGCTTTTCGAAGTACAAGAAGCGATTGACCCACTCACCACTCATCTCGGTACAGTGTTCCCACCAAAGCAGAGTAGCTTCGCGATGACAATGTCTGTGTCTAATCACACAAATGTGTCCGCCCAAGCAGAAGGATCTCTGGCTGAGAATACAACAGGAGCATGGAACGTTGATATTAAGAGATACACAACTCCTCCTGTGAAAGACTCTGATAAGATGAGAAAGATAGAGGATCGAGAGCTTTTACAATTCGACGATACGAATGGACAATCGCCGTAAGTGATGTCTGCTACAAGTTATACACACCTCTAATTACTCGATCCGACCACAGATCCAAGTGGGATGCCATCACTTCCGGGATTGAGGACTATCGAAGGTTTCTAATCAACAAAGCAACGGCCATACTCGGTCCTTTTCCCAAGGAGCATTCCAAATCTGATTATGATGAAGTTGCCTGGTCGTTCGGAGGGTCTCTGTCACCAGAGCGAGACAACTCATTGTTAGTTAAGTCGCTAGCGGTTGAAAAGGGTAGGGAACATTAGGTATAGAGAAGAACACAGCAAAACACGAAGTCTCGTCGTGATAGGGTGTTTGCTGCCTACATTGCTGGCAACTGCGTCATTATGTTAGTATCGATGGTCCATGTGAATACAATCAGGGAGCTAATCGACTCAGCTAGTTCTCATCCCTAATCGTCCTGTTTGTGGCCTGACATGATGATCACGCAGGAGCTGAACGAGCTCGTATCGACGGGGAAGAGGTCTTAGCTACCCCGCTATAGGGCTTTCTGCTCTTATTTTAAATAAGTAATACTAAAATAGACCGTAAAGAATATATAGAGTAGAATTACCTATTATTTATTTAGAAATTTCGGTATACAAGACGACTTATAGGCTAAAATAATAGAGAACCTCGTTTAGAGGCGGTAATAGCTTATTTACGCCGCCTAATTATTTATATAAGTATTAGCTAAGAAGAAACTACTAGACGTTATATTTAGCTTCTTTTCTGAATATATTATTATCTACGAGTATAGCTTATAATAACTAGCGCTATTCTTAAATCGCGAATATCGTAGTATCCTAGGAGCGAAAGAGTATTTTATAATCCTAGCCTCGATAATCTCTTTAGAGAATAGTAGATTAGTTAGTATATTCGCCGATCTTAAAGAATCTAAAGTATTAGTTAAAGGCGAGGCGACTTTTACTTAGATAAGTATAGGTTAAAGCTAGTATAAGGCCTAAACCTCTTTACTTAAGTCCGACTATGAGTACAAGATTAAAGTATATAAGACTTAGGCTAATTCTAGAGCCGCGTATCTAGCTAGTAGAGAACTACTTAAGTAATAGAAATTAACGAGATAATCGATTAATAATATTATTTATTAGGAATCGAGGTTCTATATACTATATTATACTACTAGGGTTAGATAGGTTATCTAGGGTTTATATAAAGGCGGAACCGTATTCGAGTACTAGTATAGTAACGTACCTTTTTATTATCCTATAATTTCCTATATCTAATACTCTCGTAGCGGTATATTATAGTAAATATTCGCTACGCGAATATATAATAAATATATAGTTTATTATTCGATAGAATCGTAATTAATAGTAACTATATAAACTATTTAGCTATTTATACGCTTTACGAAAATAAGAGAGTTAAGAAATCTAGGTAGATAATAGGCGTCTCTCTAAGCGCGTAGCGTAGTATACTCGAGAAACGAAAGGTCGATACGAACTATATACGAATTTGTATTCGCGTATCGAGTAAAGATCTAGATTATATACTCGCTATAAAGCTAGGTCGAGACGTTATATAGCGCTATAGCGTAAGCGTCTATTCTATTATACTCGTACTAAATTTTATATAAAAAGCGATATAGTTAGTTATAAAGTAGGCTTCACGTTTAGATATAGTAAAGGTATAAAGATCTTAAAGGGTACTAATCTAATATGTAAAATAAATTAGTAGTCGTTCTAGCTAAGCTAGTAGAGAAGCGATAGTAGTTCTAATAGCTACTAAATACTTTATAGTACTTGTATATATAGAATCGCTAGTATAGATAGCTATTAAGCTATTACGACTAGCTTAGCTACCTAATACAATTAATTACTACCTTTATAGACTATATAACCTAATCTATAGCTAATACGTAACTATCTATAGCTTAAACTTATTAATCTTTCGACTTATATTTAACTTTTACTATTACTCGTTTTATAGAGTTATCTATTATATCGATAACTTCCTTCTTCGCAGCTTCGTTCTTCTTCTTTATTCGTTACTTCTATTTAGGTAATTTACTGCAATTAGTTAGTTTATTAATAGATTGCTCTAGCGAGTTATTTAGCTAGATTTCGATTCTATTACTACGCTTATTAACTATACTTTCGATAATATTTATAGTTTCGTTCTTCTTATTTATACGAAGTAGAGATATCGCTATTCTTATCTATATCGTAAGATTCGCTAATATCGCTTTATCGATCGCTACCTAATAGAGTATTATATTATAGATACTAGGAGTCCTTAAATACGAATTTAACCGGCTATAAAAGCTATTAAGATTATAGAGATATAACGGGGTTATATATATATCTAAGTAATCTTTAATATACTCTTCTACTAGTCTTATATAGATTAAGCTAATATATTAAATCTTTATTAAACGAAAGCGAATAAATTTAGATTTTATAATATATTACTAAAGAATAATACCTAGATCGTAAAGATTCGAAGCTATAAATATAAATAAAGCCTATTAAGTACTATATCGTTAATACTACTACTAAATAAGCTAATATCTTTAGTATAATAATATTTCGGCTAACGGTCTTCGCTCGAATAATTAAAGTAGCCGATTCGATTACTATACGCTTTTTTATAATAACTTTCTTAATAATAATAACTTAATACTAACGTATTATTATATTAAATAAACCTTATATTCGTCTTTCTACTATCGCTACGAATAGGTAGATACTAATTATAATAGAAAAAGACTTAAGTATAGCCTACTATAGCGTTAATACTATTATATAAAACTAAGGTTACTAATAAGCGAGATTAGTAGAACTCGGCTATTTAGATTATCCGAGTAAAAACGATCTAGTAGGCCTCTATAAATATTAAGTTACTATATTAGGCCTAGTTTACCTATATATTAGATTTAGGCGCACCTCGTTATTTAACCTAAGCCCTAGTAATACGTATAAGCAATTAATACTTAGCGTTAATCCTATTCTTCTTTAGCCTTCGTAGTATTACGGCTAGTAGTCGTTCTTTTACCCGAAAGGCCTAGACTTATTAACGAGTATTCTATATATCTAGCGACTACGTCTTTAATTATTCTTTATATTAACTTATCGCTAGTCTTTAAACTACGAAGAAGAGAGTCGAGAAGAGTTAGATTAGTATAAAGACTCTAGAGATAGGCTTAGCTCTCGCTTAATTCTCTTTAGTATACGCTCTTAATATAGAAAATACGACCGCTAGTTAGCGTCTAATATATATAGTTTAGAATAAAACTATATACCTTAACTATAACTCTATATACTATTAATACTACTCTTAGATAGCTATACTACTTACTTCTACTAATAAAAGCTAGAACTCTTAAGTATTAGAAGAACTAGACGAGTACTAGTTTAATTAGTAGTAAATACTCGTATTAGAAACTTTAGTCTAAACGTATCTATTTATAGCTAGTAAATACTAAGTACTAATTCAAAATAGGATATACTAATTAAAGAATAGAGGCTAAGTACTATTTAATTAATTAAGCCGAATAGTATATAGTCTTAGTTATAGCTATTAAGCTATAGAATAGGTCGTTATATAGACTAAATAATAATAATAGCTATAAGAAACCTCTATACTCGATTCTTTAAATATTATTATAAGACTTAAGATTAGTAAGTACTTTAAGTTAAGGAGTAGTAATCCCTTCTTAGACTACTAATATATAAGATATAAATATATACTAGTAGTAAATATATACTCGCAGCGACTATCCTATATACTCTTAAAGTAGGGGTTTTATAATATTCGCCTTTAGGTTTAGCGTCGGAAATCGTTTCTAACTAATCCTATAGTAAGAACTACGAATAAACTATAAAATAAGGTAATCCGTAGATATAACCCTAATTATTCGTTCGTTTCTTTTATACGTTATACCGTTAGAAAGAGCACGTCGAGTTATATATAATATATATATCCGGCTATATTAGGCCTAGCGCGAGTAGGTTAAGTAGTAAGAAGAAGATTTAAAAATCTTTCTTTATTAGAGAAACTTTCTTAATCTTTTAGCTATACTTACGTAAGTAGTACCGTTATAATCGGCTTAATTAGCTCTTTCTAACGGTGCTACTTACGTAGGTATAGATATAATATTAAAAAAGTTACTTATTAAGATAAGTTCTAAATACTTTTCTCTTTAGTAATCTTAGCTAGTTAACGTTATTTACTTTATATATATACTATCTAGCTATTATATAACTTAAAATAGTTAGACTTATCTATATATTTTAGTTCTAAAGTTATAATATTACTTAACTTCTTTAAATCTCTTAAGTTCTTTTTTCTTCTACGATACTTTCGTTAATTCTAAAATAAGTACTTATTCGTTAAGCGGCGTTTTAACTATATATATATAATCGTTAAATATATATCTAGTAGTAAAATCCTTATCGTTATTTAATATCTCTACTAGAAGTTATAGCTAATCCTAATAATTTTCTCTTATAAATCTATTTTCTTTACTAAAAGTAATAATATATTTTTTAAAACTTAAATTTCGTATAATAATTAAATATAATACTTAATATACGAACTTAGTTAAGTTAGATTAAAGAAGCTATAGACTTACTAGATTTATTCGCTAATCGACGTTATAACGACTATTAATAGAATTAAGTTACGTATTTAAATCTCGTTTACGAGGTTTAATAAACTATAAAAACTAAACTACTTTTTTAAAAGTACGTACTTAGCTTATTAGCTCGTTTATCTTACTAGTTATAACTTAATTTAAGCTCGACTTAATCCTAGTTTAAAGTAATCCTAGTAGGTATCTAGAATCGTATTTTCTTTTATTAAGTTATTTATTTTCTTAATAGCGTTAGATTAGGATATATTATACGTATTTAAATTTCTTTTTTATCTTTTTTCCTTAACTTAAAGAATTTTAAATATCTTTTACTTTTTACTAGTAATTTACTTACTAAATTTTAAATTATCTTAAGTTAATTTAAGATATTTAAATAAAAACTTAAGATATAATAAGTAAACTTAATATTATCTTACTTTTATTTAAATACTTTTCTCTTATTTAAAAGATCTTTTTACTTATTATTAAAGAAACTATTATATAAGTATATATTAACGCTTATTAACTTTTATCTAACTTCTTCTTCGCCTCTTATTCGATATTATTACCTCGTACGCTTTCTTCTAATACCCCTTCGCCTTATAAATCGGCTTGTAGTACTAATTATACTTATATATTATACTCGCTTCTTAAATCTAGCCTTCTTTTTACTTCTTTCGTTCCTTAACCTCTTTATTAAGCTAGGAATCCTCGAATATTAGTACTTTAGGTATATCTTATATCGTTCTTTACGCTTTACGCTTTTTCTCGTTTCTATATCGCTCTTTTTTATCTTTTTCTTTTATATTCTAGCGATAGACGATATACTTACCTTAAGTAGTAGTTTAAATATACTTATAAAGGTAATAAAGCCGTAAAGAGAGTAAGAGAGCCTCTAGAGGTCTTTTTACTCTTTTAAATAGCGATAAGGGCCTTATAGCCTCCTTAACTATTTATTTAAGTATTTACGAGCTTAAGGTCTTTTCTAGCCTATTAAGCGTCTAAATATAAGCTATTTCGGCGGTTTTCTTTAAGTTATAGCCTTTTAAAAAGGTATATTATAATAGCTAGTTTATTAGCGTTATAATAAACCTTTTATACTCTTTAAGATCTCGTTTTTCGTTTCTTATTATAGGAATCTCGTATTTATATATATATATATAATTTAGATATTTACTACTACAAGATTAAAGGTCTAGAAAAGACTAAAGAAGAATTTCTTCTTTACTTAGCTAAATTACGTTAAATAGTACTTTTAGAGTTAATTTACTTAGTCTACTTCCTCTATTATTATATTATATCGCTCGATAAAGATCGGTATTTATAGTAGCTTCGTATAAGAGATTCTAAATTCCTTTAAAGCGATAATATCGTTAGTAAAGGACTTTTTAAGCTAATTTCTTTATCTTTCTATAAAATCTAATAAGGAAAACGTAGTAATTATTCTTATAACTATATTTATATCTTATTAGAGCTAGTAGGCTACTTTATAAACGATAGTAGCTTAAAGAATATTAAGATATAAGGCCTTATTTTCTTTTTTTAGTACTAATAGATAAAGAAAGTACCTTATTACTTCTTTTCTTACTATATTAATAATAGTAATTCCTAGGCCTCTTATATAGTAATAGAGCTTTTAATAAATAAAGAGATTATTTAAATAAAGCGAATATAAGGTTTTTCTCTTAAAGATAAAACCTATAAGTTTAGCTACTATATATTAAGTTAAATTAAGATTAGTAACTCTTCTTTTTATTTTTAAAAGTATATTAACCTTTATTAGCCTTTTTTAAGTATCTCTTAAGTTTATATTATACCTATAGTATTCCTAGGCTTAGAGATAGCCTCTATTCGCTAAGGTAAAGATTTTAAAGCCGATAGAATCGGGTTTTAAAGGTATATTAAATATATATTTACTTCGACCTTAAAAACTAAGTATTAATTTATTTACGATAATTTTTAAGTTAAGCTTTTAGTATTTCTAGCTATTAGCCTATATTCCTAATAGAATAAGCTTAATTTTCTTCTACTAAAAGTCCTTAGCTAGTTATATACTAACCCCTCTATTAATAAAGTAAATATTAGTAATAATATCGTTAAAATAATACTTTAAGATTAATACTTTAAATAGAGCTTTTCTTAAGTTATAAGCCTCGTTATAAATAGAATAATTAGATAGTACTAAGTATAAAAGATAGCTAAAGAATCGTAAAAGCTTAAAAGGGATTATAGAGCGCTATTTACCCTTATATTCTTAATTTATATAAGAGTTAGTATTATAATAAATTATTAGAAGGATATTCTAATAAAATAAAAAAAGAAAGAGGTTAATAGGCGTTTATTTAGCTCTAGTAGAAGGTAAAAGAGAAAGCTATAGCTAGTTAAGACGTAAAGT
>Ga0210040_10008935_pt1 | contig 11752 bp, 11 predicted proteins | sample CryGeyCG12114_NA_FD_185462 | JGI IMG/M metagenome (GOLD analysis project Ga0210040, IMG submission 185462) | Groundwater microbial communities from aquifer - Crystal Geyser CG19_WC_8/21/14_NA (SPAdes) (version 2) | ecosystem: Environmental > Aquatic > Deep subsurface > Groundwater | place: USA... | reverse complement strand
CAATTTTATAGCAGGGCACGTTTAACAATTCTAAAAAATCGACGGCGGTTTCATCAAAAGGCGAAGAAAATGCTAACAAACCTTTTTCGGCGGCGCGTTTAAAAATAGTTTCGTGCCACTCCCAGGGCGTATGGGCTTCCTGGTATAAATCGTATAATTCGCGGCCGCGCCACAAAGAATCGGCATCTTCAATGGTGTGGGCACCCAGTAAAGTCATGGTATCGGGCGTATACGTCTGCAGCTTAATGGCGTGTGCCCCGGCAGCCGCGGCCGCATCCACAATAGCCAGGGCTTTGTCCAGCGATTGGTTATGGTTGCCAGACATTTCGGCAATAATAAAAGGTTTATGCTGGCTGCCAACATAGATTGGCCCTATCTTAATAGTTTGCATCATTTAATAGATTCTAGATTGGTTCATAACAAGAGCCGTCCCTTCAATTACTACTTTACCCTTGCTATCAGTTATGCGGGTGCTTAATTCAGCCTGGTGTTTTTCCCGGTTAAGTTCTTTTATTTGAACTAAGGCTTTATAAGAAGTATCTACAAACATAGGACGGACAAATTGTAGATTTTGAGATAAGTAAATGGTACCATTTCCGGGGAAAGCAGTTCCTAATATTTTAGAGAAAACGCTTGCACTTAAAAACCCATGAATGATTGGTTTTTTGAAGATGGTTTGGGCAGCAAAATTAGCATCAAGATGCAGTGGATTGTTATCGCCGGTGATTTGGGCAAAAGCAATTACGTCTTGCTGGCTATAAGAAAAAATTTCTTCAAAACGATCACCTATTTGCAAGTTATCCATATAATTTTCTTTGATAGTTATCTTTCAGCAAAGCCCAATCGCGTTTTAGCAAAGCCAAACCAACAACATCTGAATATTCAGAATTTTTTAAAATATGTTCCCGAAAATAAGATTCCCGGCGAAACCCGAATTTCTCATGCATCTTAATTACTTTATCATTCGATACAAACACTTCACATAGTAATTTGTTAAAGTTCATATCCTCAAAAACGTGCGTAATTACGTTATATTCTACTTTGGCGCCAATTCCAGCACCGCGGGCAGAGCTATCGCCCAAGTAAAATGCCCAGTAACAAGACTTAAATTGTTCATTTATATTATATAAACTGGCTACCCCTTTATCTTGTCCGTTGTATTCAATTATCCAGTATTTTTTGGTTTTATCAGTTTTAACCTGATTATACCAGTTCATTTGCTGTTCAGCGGTTATTTCCTGATCGGTGTACATGTATTGAGCTACTTCGGGTGAGTTGCGCCAAAGCCTCATTTGCTCAATATCGTCGGCGGTAATAAGTCTTAATGTAATATCTGCCATGAAAATTTAAGTACATTTATCAACTATCAACCAATAATAAAAATTGATTCAGTAAGTTTTTTTGCGGATTTCCTACTATATAAGGTTTAGGATTAAATGAGTCGGCTTTAAGAATAAAATCTTGAATTGAATTTATTAATGCATCCGGAGTTTTATCCAGATAATTACCTAAGGAAAAACAGTAATTATTTTCCTGGCAATAATGGGCAAAGTTCCTCTGATTTTCTACATAAAAGCCGGTTAAAGTTTTTAGCCGGCAACTTAAGACTTCCATCAAAACGGAACTGGCCGGGCAAATGGCCGCCAGACACTGATCTATAACTTTACGTAAACTTTCAGCATCTAAATTTTGATAAATGTTAATACGTTGGTTATTCCGGGCTTTTTTTAAATTTATTAAAGTGGAGGCAAATTTATAAGAACTTCCAATAACTATGTGTATTTCTTTTACAGTCGGGATTTGAGTTAATGCTTGGGTAATTGCTAAGGTAAGGTTAAAAGCATCGGCCCCGCCAAAGCATACGAAAATGGATGTAGGAGTACTAGAAACAACGGGTTTAGGAAAAGAGGAACGTAAGAACGGCTCCCGGAGTAAAGCATACTCGGGGCCTAAACAAAAAGATGTATACGGTTCAGTTGCGTATAAATCGGCTGTTATGCCGGGAGCATGGTTTATAATTACATCAGCTACAAAATGGTAAGTGAATATATCATCGATACAAACCAGTTTAATGATTTTTTGCTTTAAAATTGCTTGATAACTGGTAGCAAAAGAATATCCATCCAAAACTACTATATCTCCTGTTTGCAGGATGTTGTCTCTTAATGCGTATGCTTCCGCTTCGTACTGATCGGTTTTGGGTAAAGTAATAATTTCCAGATCTTGAGATTGGAGCAAAACCACTATCTCCGGATCTGGCTGCTGCGTAGCAAAAAAACATCTAAAGTGGGATTGTATCATGTGCGCCAAGGCCATAGATCTGACCAGATGACCTAAACCAATTTGGCTGTTCCCATCAACCCGAAAAATAATACGCGGTTTCATAGTAGTTGAGAGGCTAGTATTTTTGCCGCCTGCGGAAAATCTAAACTTTGCAGCATTTGTATGGCCTCGGTTAGTTCCTCCTGTACATTTTTAAATACTTTTTTCTGATAATTATCTTTATTAATAAGCAGTAAGGCCGGATTTGTATTTAATAATTGCACTATCTCATGCAGGGTAAAGATGTGTGAGGGCCTATCTAATAATAAAAAAAGGGCACAAGCAAAGGCATAATCATTTTCGTTATCTACGGTTAACCGCCAATTGGGCGAACCGTAATTCTGATTACCGAAATTTTTGTATAGAATTTTAAATTTAGCTGGATTTTGCCTGATATATAAAGTAACATGCTCCCGGTGTTCCGGCAACATTGTTTCCTGAAAACATTGTTCTAAACCCTTAAAATTTACCATTTCTACATTCAAGCCAATTGGTAAACCAGTAGTAACGGTATAATCAGCCTGCTGATCAATGTGTTCCTGAAGTATTTGGGATAAAATAAAGGGATCAATAAAGGGATTATCAGCCGTTAACCTAATAATAATATCTAAATTAAAAGCAGTAGCCGCTGCGTAAAAACGCGCTAAAACATCTTCTTCCTTTCCCCGGAAAAACTGTACTTGATTACGTTTAGCAACTATTTCTAATTCATCATTTTCTGACCTGGTAGAAGTAGCAATAATTATTTCCGGGTTATATTTTACCGCTAATGCACGTCTTATAATTTGTTCCAGTAAAGTTTTTTCAGAAGCGTTGGGGAGAGGCAATAAAGCTTTGCCGGGTAAACGGTTGGAGTTTAGCCTCGCTTGAATGACAATCCCTATTTTTAAATTTACCATGCCGTCCAGCCTCCGTCTACCACAAAATTCTGCCCCGTTATATAAGTGGCCTGATCCGAACACAAAAATATAAAAATGCCTTGCAGTTCGTCGGGTTTCCCGATGCGGCCCAGCGGGCTTTTGGCGTTTAAGTTAGAAATAAATTGTTCGTTTTGCTGCACCGTTTTGTTCGGAAAAGGGCCGGGTGTAACGGCATTCACCAGGATATTGTTTTTACCCAAGTAACAGGCAAAGTAGCGCGTGAGTTGTAATACTCCCGCTTTGGCGGCGCCATAATGTGGCGGATTTAGGAATTGTTCCAGGCCGGTATAAACCCCGAAATCCGGAGAAACCATCCCGTACATAGAGGCAACATTGATAATGCGCCCGCCTCCGCTTTCCAACATATAGGGCACCACTTCCCGGATACAACGGTACACACTGCCTAAGTTCCCGTCTAAGCTATAACTAAAATCTTCATCCGCTAAGTTTAAAGGCTTATTGCCTCTATTATAAGACGCATTGTTAATGAAAACATCAATCCGTTTAAATTTAGTGATGATTGTCTCCAGACTTTCTTTAACACTTACCTGGCTAGAAACATCGGTAGTCTGAAAATGTAATGCCGCGGCAGGAGAGGGGAATGCTGTCTGAAATTTCTCCTGCGACTTGCCCAGTACCACCACGGTTGCATCGCTCTGCAGCAGGCCTGCGGTAATAGCTTTACCTAAATAACCGTAGCCGCCCGTTATTAAAATTACTTTATCCCGGAGCGAAAATAAGTTTTGGTTCATGGTAATTTCCAGTTAAAAGGCAGGATCAGGTTTTCGTTGGTGCAGACTAAGCTTTTTAATTTTTCCCGGTAGGGATCTACCGTTTCTATAAAATCAACATAGTTTACATTAGCTTCCAATTCCGCCATCGAAGTAACCCCGATAACTAATTTACTTACTTCCGGAAAACCGTGCACAAAGCTAAGTAGTAAAGCTGCTAAAGGTACGCCCGAGGGCTCAGATATATTTTGTATGGTTTGTAAAGCCGGTTTTAAAGAAGAGAAAAACTCCGGTAAATTAGTAGCACTTTTAAAAAACAATCCCTGCAAAAATATAGAACGGGCGTGCACTTCAATGTTTCGGGCGGCTAATGCAGGCAGTAAATAAACAAACCGCTGATCAAAAACATTAAAAGGAATTTGCACCAACTGCAAAGGCAGATCATCCTGCAAAATCTTTTCCAGGTGGGCTGGATAATACAACGAAAACCCCACTTTTTGGATTAGCCCGGCGGTTTGCAGTTTTAAAATTTCATCGTAAATGCCGGGCTGTTTTTCGTAAGTAGCATAATCGTGCACCAAGTAGCCATACAGTTGGTTCTGCTTTAATTTCTCTAACGAATGATGGAACTGTGGGGAGACTTCGGCTGGAGCACTTCCGGGAGCTAATTTTGAAACAACCTGAAAGTTAAAGTCCGGTAATAAATTACCTAGTATCGCTTCGCTTTGCCCGTAGGCGGCGGCTGTATCTAACATATTAATATTGTGCTGCCGGCAAAAATTTAGTATTTCGCCTACCTGGTTTTCCGGTACCTGGCCTTGCGTATTGCTGATACCGTAATCCAGCCCAAACTGGACGGTACCCAGCGCTAGTTTGTTTGGCGCTGTACCCATGCCAGAATTTTATCGATAACGTATTGCTGATCTTCTTCGGTTAGAGACGGAAACATCGGTAGGCTTAAACAGTGTTCGTAGTAATTTTCGGCTAAGGGAAAGTCGTTTTTTTGCCAGCCTAGTTCTTTATAATACGGCATACTCGGTACCGGAATGTAATGCACCTGGGTTAGAATTTCGTTTTCCCGCAGGTAATCGTATAATTCTTTGCGGTCCTGTACCAGGATAATATATAAATGATAAGCATGAAATATATGGGCCGGCGTTTTGCCCGAAGCATAAGCTAGCGGATTTAATATTTTAATCTTTTTTTCGGGCGCAAAAGCCGCATTGTATTTGCGGGCAATGGCTTGCCGGGCTTGTAATCCGGCATCGGCTCGGTCTAACTGAGAAATACCCAAGGCACACAACATATCGGGCATCCGGTAATTATAACCTAGGGCCTGCATTTCGTAGTACCAGCCGCCGTGGTTTTCCTGCAGCAAATCCGGGTTTTTGGTAATGCCGTGGGTTCTTAAGAGCAGCAATTTCTGGTAAAGTTCGGAGTTGTTGGTGGTAATCATTCCGCCTTCGCCGGTAGCAATGTGCTTTACCGGGTGAAAAGAGAAAATAGCCAGATCGGCGTAATTCCCGTTGCCGCAGTTTTGTTTTACTCCTGCTGAATCGACGAAATAACCGCCCGGCGCATGGCAGGCATCTTCTATTATCCACAAACCATATTCATCGGCTAATTGCCGGTAGGCTTCTAAATCCAAGGGATAACCGGCAAAATCGACCGGGATCAGGCCGCTGAAATAACCTTTGGGTTTGCTCTCCAATAAAGCCCTTACTTTTTCTAAGTCCAATAAAGCCGTTTCGGGATCGATATCGGCAAAATGTACTTGTCCGCCGGCGTATAACACGCTGTTAGCGGAAGCCGCAAACGTGATAGGCGTGGTGATTACACGGCTGCCTTGGTTAACGCCCAGGGCCAGGGTACATAAGTGTAAAGCCGCCGTGCCGTTCGCTACCGCTACCGCGTACCGACAACCAATATAAGCCGCAAATTTCTTTTCAAACTCTTCTACTTTGGGGCCCTGCGTTAAGAAATCAGATTGCAAAGTCTGTATCACGGCTTCCAGGTCTGCGGGAGCTATTTGCTGACGGCCATAAGGTATAGGGCGCATGTAAGGCAGTTTAGATAAGTTAAACAGTAAATTCAGGGTCTACGTGCAACCGGATTTGCTCCCGGATTTGTTCCGGATTCAGCCATTCTGCGTTGGTTTGGGAATTGTAACGGAAACCGGGCGTTACGTATTGGCCGTTAAAATTTTGGATAAATTCTTCTGCCGTCCATTTAAAAGGCATTGAAGGCAGTATCACAAAATATTTATCCAACTCTACCGTGTTATGAGAGTCGGTTTCGGTAATCATTTCCTCGTGCAGTTTTTCCCCGGCCCGGATACCTACAATATCCTGTTGGCAGTTCGGGCAAATGGCTTCCGCCACATCGGTTATTTTGTAAGAAGGAATTTTCGGCACAAATATCTCCCCGCCCCAGGAATGCTCCAGGGCGTATAAAACCAAATTCACCCCATCTTCCAGCGAAATATTAAAGCGGGTCATATCGGGGTGGGTAATGGGTAAAACGCCTTCGGAACGCTTTTTCAGGAAGAAAGGCACCACCGAACCGCGCGAGCCGATTACGTTGCCGTAGCGTACCACTGAAAAAGCCAGGTCGCGGGAGCCTTTCATGTTATTAGCCGCCACAAATAATTTATCGGAGCAAAGCTTGGTAGCGCCGTACAGGTTTATGGGCGCGGCCGCTTTGTCGGTGCTCAAGGCCACTACTTTCTTCACGCCGCAGTCCAGCGCGGCATTAATCACGTTTTCGGCCCCAAATATATTGGTTTTAATGCATTCTATCGGGTTGTACTCGGCAGCGGGCACTTGCTTTAAGGCGGCGGCGTGCACAATGATATCAATGCCTTCGCAGGCGCGCTTCAGCCGTTCGCCATCGCGGACATCACCAATAAAATAACGAATGGCTTTGTATTTTTCCGGCGAAAAAACCTGGCTCATTTCAAATTGTTTGAGCTCATCGCGCGAAAAGATAACCAGCCGTTTTACATTAGGCCAACGATCCAGAATGGTTTGAATAAATTTTTTTCCAAAAGATCCGGTACCCCCGGTAACTAATATAGCTTGATTATTTAAATCGAGATTCATGCAAAAGAGATTATTTTCTTTAAGTTTGAAAATAAAAGTGTTAATAGGCTAGCAACAATTAGTACCATTGCTAAACGGTGTGCAATTTACGCAAATATTATTACATGCAGTTTTATAACCCAAAAGCTTTTACCAACTTTGAAATTAACGGATAGGTTAAACGGAGTAGTATGTTAGTAAAAAAATGGGTCGGGAAGGTGCTCACATTTATTAATTATTATTATAAAACAGTATCCATATTTCATCATCCGGATAAGAAAATAGTTCAGCCTAGCTATTTAGTTTCTTTTAATGAGTCGGAAACCGAGTTTCTGAAGTTGGCGGCTCGTTCTTTCAATTTCCAAGTTGATTATTCGCTGGGCTTTCGTCAAAAGGAAGTATTTACGGTGAATTTATCCGCTATTACTTTTTTAGGTAATTCCGGCGCATCAATATCTGGAGATATGGTCATAACAGAATCGGTTTTTGATGCGCAGCGACTGGTAAAATCACCGGCCTTTAAAACTCCTGCCTGGATGGAATTTTCGCAGAAGAAGAAAGGTCTTTTTACCTCCATTTTACATTTGCCTTGGGCGGAGCAAAGTAATTACCACTGGTTTCTGGATTGTTTGCCGCGTTTATATTATTTATTAGAAACTGTACAGGAGCCAGTACAAATTATTGTAGCAGAACATATGCCTGCTTTTCAGCTAGAAACTTTAGTTTTTTTGTTAAAAGATTATAATAATTTTTCACTTGTTTCTATCAATAAACATTCAAAATGGCAATTACCATTATTTGTTTTTTCTTCTTTTGTAGCGCACCATAATAGCGGTTATTTACCGGTTAACGTTCTAAATTCTATAAGAGAAAAGGTTTGGCGTGGTTATGAAGTTGAGCCTTCGGTTGGTAATAATAGAATATATATCAGTCGCTGTAAAGCAAAAAAACGCCGTATTTTAAATGAAGAAGCGCTGGTGCAAGTATTAGAACAGCACCGTTTTCAGATAGTGTTGGCGGAAGAATTAACCTATAAACAGCAAGTACAGTTATTCTATAATGCGATGTATATAATTGCTCCTCATGGGGCCGGACTCACGAATATATTGTTTAGTAAACAATGTAAAGTTTGGGAACTGCATCCGGCTGATCAAGTAAAGTCACATTATTTTATGCTCTGTAAAGCTTTAGAATTTCCTTATGAATATACAATAGGGACTACTTCGAATGCAAACCTGGACTTTGTAATAGATGAAAAGAATTTTACCCAAAATCTGCAGACGTTTTTAGCCGCAACCACTTCAATTTTATAGTAGTGTTAATGTTTCCTATATATTTCGAGATCCTATTTTAGGAATCTGAACATAAATATTATAAAAGCATTATATACCTTCGGGAGCAGATAACCGATTTATAATTTTTACTAAATCTCCAGTTAAATTATGTCGGGAATACCGGACATAATTTACGTTAGGCAAATCTAAATTATGATTGACTTGCCACATGTGGGCTAACTGATCCAGGTGATCTACGATTAATTCATAATCATCGTAATGAAAAACCCGGCCAGCACCGCATTCATCAATAATTTCGTCGGCATCGCTTTGTAAAGGACCAATACAAATAATAGGTTTATTCGTAGCCAGATATTCAAACAACTTGCCTGGCAAGATGCAGAAGTTATTGGCCACATCCGGAATACCCATTAAAAGAACAGTAGAGCTTAACAGGTAAGTGATGGATTCGGAATGTGGCACAAATGAAATTATTTCCGTGATAGGCTCCAACCCGGAATCTTTTATTTCTTTTAAGTTAATAGCCGAAATTTTGCCCACAAACCGCAGTTTAAAAGGTATTTCGGGAAAGCGACCAGCAATCGTTGCCAATGCCTTTAAAAACATTTCAATATTATAACTCTCGGTAATGGTACCGGTATAGGTTATTACAAAAGCGTTTTGTGGTGGTTCTGAACCAATTTTAAAATCTTCTTCGTCGTATCCGTTGGGAATTACTTTAATCTTAGCGCTTTCTACGTGAGGAGCTTTGGCCAGGAATAAGCGTTTCGTATTGGAACTGGTAACCAGCAAGGCATCAGAGTTTTCAATGACAGCTTGTTCGTACCGGGCGTCAATTTTTCGGGCCCAGCTGGTATGGTTCAGGTCTTTGTAGTAATAAATATCGGTCCAGGGATCGCGTAAATCCGCTATCCACTTAATATTAAACTTCTTTTGTAAATGCAAACCAATTAGTTGGCTCGAATGGGGCGGGCTGGTGGTAATAACGGCGGCAAAATCTTCCTGCGCAAGCAATTCACTGGCAGCCTTAATCGCGTATTTGTTCCAGCCGACACGAGCATCCGGAATAAACAAATTGCCGCGTAAAAATTTAAAAAATTTCTGAACGAGACTACTTTTATCCTCGTTTACAAAACCACCGTAAGGAATTTCTTTTTTGCCGGTTAGTTTTTTATAATACTCAAAAGGCTCGTTCGTAGCGGTACGAATAACCCGGACTCCGGCGGGAATATCAGCAGCTAAGGTTTTGTCCAGAACGGGGTAAGAAGCTTCCTGCTCCGAAACGGTGATAACGGTGGGCATAATGCCAAACTCCGGTAAGTGCTTCACAAATTTCAGGCAGCGTTGTACCCCGGCCCCGCCCGAAGGCGGCCAGTAGTACGTAATAAATAATACCTGCTTGTTTTGATGCGGTTCCAAAGCTGCCAAAGTGGTTAAAAAAGGCTAAAATAATTCTATTTTGAACAGGGCGAATATACATAGGTTCTGTTAATTTTATCCGGTATATTCCTGAATTTTACTTATTTTTGTAATCCAAAGAGATATAATATGTTTGATAATTTAAGTAATAAATTAGACAGAGCCTTTAAAACCCTGAAGGGGCAGGGCAGCATTACCGAAATAAACGTAGCCCAAACGATAAAGGAAGTGCGTCGGGCTTTGGTAGATGCCGACGTAAACTACAAAGTAGCTAAAACTGTTACAGATAAAATAAAAGATGAGGCCATGGGCCGCGATGTGTTAATTGCGGTATCGCCGGGGCAACTCATGGTGAAAATCGTGCACGAAGAGCTAACGGATCTGATGGGCGGTGAAAAACAGGACATCGTACTAAAAGGCGATCCGGCGGTTATTCTGATTGCCGGTTTGCAAGGTTCCGGTAAAACCACTTTTACGGGTAAACTAGCCAACTTTCTTAAGAAACAAAATCGTAATGTATTGGTAGCCGCCTGCGACGTTTACCGTCCGGCCGCGGTTGATCAGTTGAAAGTATTGGCCGGTCAGGTGGGAGTAGATGTTTATTCGGAGCCTGAAAGCAAGAACCCGGTACAAATTGCTCAGAATGCCATTGATTTTGCTAAAAAGAATAACAAAAAAGTAGTCATTATTGATACAGCCGGTCGTTTGGCGGTGGATGAAGCCATGATGCGCGAAATAGCCGATATTAAAAATGCGATTAAACCTACCGAAACCTTATTCGTGGTAGATTCCATGACGGGGCAAGATGCGGTAAACACGGCTAAAACCTTTAACGAACGCATTAACTTTGATGGTGTTGTTCTGACCAAATTAGATGGAGACAGTCGGGGCGGAGCCGCTTTATCAATCCGGGCGGTAGTAGAAAAACCGATTAAGTTTATCTCTACCGGCGAAAAAATGGAAGCCCTGGATCTGTTTTATCCTGATCGGATGGCCCAGCGTATTTTGGGTATGGGCGACGTAATTTCCCTGGTGGAACGGGCTCAGCAAAGTTTTGACGAAGATGAAGCTCGCCGCATCAATCAGAAAATCCGGAAAAACCAGTTCAACTTCGATGACTTCCTTTCCCAGTTAGAACAGATCAAAAAAATGGGCGATATTAAAGACCTGGTAAGCATGATTCCGGGAATTGGTAAAGCTATGAAAGACGTAGAAATTGATGAAAGTGCTTTTAAACCAATAGAAGCCATAATAAAATCAATGACGAAAGCGGAACGTGCCAATCCGGATATGATTAGTGGCAGCCGCCGCAACCGGATTGCCAGAGGCAGCGGAACAACTATTCAACAGGTAAATAACCTGATGAAACAGTTTAACGACATGCGCAAAATGATGAAGAACATGAATAAACTGACCGGCAAAGGTGGGGCTTTATCTAAAATGAAAATGTTTGGTAAGTAACTAATATAACCACCAGCTACCGGAGGCCGATATTAACAAGTTTATAAAAGTCACTGAATTAACGGTCTGCACTTGATGATACCAGGTGCAGACCGTTATATTTTAAGCCTTTATTTATAGAATCTTTTTAAAAGTAGGGATTTTCGTTAAGTAACCCCGAGATTAAAAAAGAAACAACAGCGCAAACGGGGAAGCAGGTGAAGGTAGTTAGTAGTAGTACAAAGTGTTCTAAGAGAAGTGCTCCAGGGAAAGTACCAGAAAAGCCTCTAAAAATGTTCCCTTCAGATAGCTCACAACGCGGTTTCTCTTATAACATTTATTATGTTAAATATAGGTGATTTTCTGACTTTTGTACAATTAAGTAACAAGCGTAGCAACCAGGCGTAGACCAATCTTCTTATTCTGATTTTAACCAGGGATAAAGTAAAGGGATGAGAATGGCGCCTCCCAAAAGAATATTAGTGGTAGATGATGATGAAACCAGTCTTTTTATCACCCAAAAACTGATTAAAAAAGCGGATTTA
>Ga0210040_10008934_pt1 | contig 11754 bp, 9 predicted proteins | sample CryGeyCG12114_NA_FD_185462 | JGI IMG/M metagenome (GOLD analysis project Ga0210040, IMG submission 185462) | Groundwater microbial communities from aquifer - Crystal Geyser CG19_WC_8/21/14_NA (SPAdes) (version 2) | ecosystem: Environmental > Aquatic > Deep subsurface > Groundwater | place: USA... | reverse complement strand
TCTTCGGGGAAAATCCCCTGCGGCACATCGGGATGCGAGGCGAAGAAGAAGCGATCCGAATGCAGCCGGTATTCCGGCCACTTGCGGTCGACGCGGAAATCCTCGACGGATGACTTGATCTCGATGATCCATACATCGCCGGTGCGCGTCAGCGCCACGAGATCGGCGCGCCGCCCGGTGGACAAGCAAAGCTCGGGCAGAACATGCGCGCCCATGTCTTTCAGCAGCCGCTGAACGCCGCGCCGGATCACCAAAGCGCGTTCGGACTGGCGACCATCGACAAGCGGGTCCTTGGTCAAGGGAGAGATGATCGGCATGAGTCGGACCATGCCATGATCCGCCGGATATTTGAACCCGGTTTGTTCCGTTTGCCCTAGCGCAGAGGACCACATCTGGAGGGTCTTGGTGCCGCTCCAGCCCAGCATTGTTGCCGATTTACAATATCACGCCCGCGAAAGCCCGTCAGGAGCGCCTGCAAACAAGCTGCGCGACTTGGCAAGTGCGCCATGCCCGGAAACAATGGCGGTGAGAAAGCGGTGCTCCGAGTCGGGCGCCCGCGACACACCACGGATACCGGTCACAGCATGAAGCTTAACACCATCGTCATGGCGGCGGCCCTTGCGCTGACCACTGCCGTTTCCGCTTGTTCCACGGCCGGCGGCGGCGTCAAGTTCTTCACCAATGATTATACGACGCGCACCGATCTCGGCTACCAGATCCCGGCCGTGCCGATCAGCCAGCTGCCGCGCGAGTTTCAACGCCAGGTCGTGCGCTACAAGACGGCGGAGGTGCCGGGCACGATCATCGTCGATACGGGCTCCAAGCATCTGTATTTCGTGCTACCGGAAGGCAAGGCCGTGCGCTATGGCATCGGCGTTGGCCGCGAAGGCTTTGAATGGAAGGGTGATGCCCGCGTTGCCATGAAGCGCGAATGGCCGACCTGGACGCCGCCGCGTGAGATGATCGCGCGCCAGCCTGAGCTGGTGCAATGGCAAAACGGCCAGCCCGGCGGCTTGCGCAATCCGCTCGGCGCGCGCGCGCTTTACCTGTTCAACAAGGGTGGCGACACCGGCTATCGCCTGCATGGCACGCCGGAATGGCGCTCGATCGGTAAGGCGATGTCGTCGGGCTGTATCCGCCTCATCAACCAGGACATCATCGACCTTTACAATCGCGCGGAAGTCGGCGCGAAGGTGGTCGTGCTCTGATCAAAGCTTAGGCGGGGGCCTGAGAGAGCCCGAAAGGGTAGTCGGACCGTCCAGGCAACACTGGCCAAGAAAACTGGAATGGCTGACAATGAAAAAGCCGGGCGTGGGGGCCCGGCTTTTTCATGTCTAGAAGGGATGAACCGGTTCAGACGACCTGTTCGACCTGCTGCACTTCCGGCACAAAATGGCGCAGGAGGTTCTGGATGCCGTGCTTCAACGTCGCGGTGGACGAGGGGCAACCGGCGCAAGCGCCCTTCATGTGCAGGAAAACCGTGCCGTTTTCATAACCGCGGAAGGTGATGTCGCCGCCATCCTGCGCCACCGCCGGGCGCACGCGCGTGTCCAGCAGTTCCTTGATGGTGACGACGATGTCCTGATCGGCCGCGTCGAAGAACTCTTCGCCGGTTTCGGCATCTTCGCGCGCTTGCGTGGTGGCCGCGCTGGTCATCACCGGCAGACCGGCCATGAAGTGCTCCATGATCGCGCCGAGAATGGCGGGCTTCATGTGCTGCCAGTCCTGACCTTCCTTGGTCACGGTTACGAAATCATAGCCGAAGAACACGCCGGTTACGCCCGGCACATCGAACAGCCTTGCAGCCAAGGGCGAAGCATCACGCGCGCTCGGTGCATCACGGAAGTCGGCGGTGCCTTCTGCCATCACAACGACGCCGGGTAGAAACTTCAGCGTGGCGGGATTAGGCGTCGATTCGGTCTGGATGAACATGGCGGAACTCCGCTCGCTTTGTTTGGAATAGTTCTAAATAGACATTCCCGGTCACCTTATCAAGCAAGGTGCTCCATGTCCTCATCTGAAAGCGTTTGCGGCACGATGGTCACGGGAATGGGAAAGCCGCCGCCCTTGGCCACGGTGGCGGTGACCAGAGGTCCCGGACCTTCCTTGGCCGCACTGGCTGCCAGCACCAGAATGGCAATGTCCTGATCGTCTTCCACCTGCGCCAGGATCTCCTCCTTGGCAGCGCCTTCGCGCACGATCAGTTCAGGTTCGATGCCGAGATTTTCGCGGATCTTGCGGGCATAGCCGTCCAGTGCCAACTTGGCATTGGCGGTCGCTTCCTCGCGCATGACCTGTTCGACACCGAGAAACTGCTGGAAGTCCGCATTCTCGATCACAAACATCAGCACCAGCACGCCGCCAGTGGTTTTTGCCCGCCGCGACGCATAAGCAACAGCGCGTTCGCATTCCGGTGTTTCGTCGATCACGGCGAGAAATTTGCGTCGATGGCCGGTTTCCCGGCTCAACCGTCTTGAAACCATGACCGTTCCTCCGATCCATTTTCGTGCGGACCATGCCACCCGCTAGACGCGGGAACAAGTCTATCATTCTTGTAGACAATAGGGTGAAAACGCGTGTTGCCGCACCGCCGGGTTTGATCCGGCCGCGCTTGAACCCGTGTCGCTGGAGTTGATCGGCGCGCTGGGAGCTTAACCCCAAGCGCGCGGCTTTGTTCAGTTCTGCAGAAAGCCGATGATCTGGCGAACCTGCTTCATCGTGGTTTCGGCAATGGCCCCGGCGCGCTCGCCGCCATCCTTGAGCACGGCATCGACATAGGTCGTGTCGGCCTGGATGCGCCGCATTTCGGCGGCAATCGGCGCCAGCTTTTCCACCGCGAGATCAACCAGCGCCGGCTTGAACACCGAGAACTGCTGCCCGCCATAGTCGGCGATCACCGCTTCGCGGGTCTGGTCGGACAGCGCCGCATAGATGCCGATCAGATTGTCCGCTTCGGGGCGGCTCTTCAACCCGTCCAGCTCGCTCGGCAAAGCTTCCGGATCGGTTTTCGCTTTGCGGATCTTCTTGGAAATCGTGTCGGCATCATCCGTGAGATTGATGCGCGACAGGTCCGAAGGATCGGACTTGGACATCTTCTTGGAGCCGTCGCGCAAGCTCATCACGCGCGTTGCCGGGCCCTCGATCAGCGGTTCGGTGAGCGGGAAAAATCCATGCACGGTTTCTGCGCCCATCGCCATCTCGGCGCCAAAACCAAGTTCGGCGATGCGCGGCGAAAAATCATTGTTGAACTTGGTCGCCACATCGCGCGTCAGTTCCAGATGCTGCTTCTGGTCGTCGCCCACCGGCACATGCGTGGCGCGGTAAAGCAGGATGTCAGCGGCCATCAGGCTGGGATAAGCGAGCAGACCCAGCGAAGCGTTTTCGCGATCCTTGCCGGCCTTGTCCTTGAACTGCGTCATGCGGTTCATCCAGCCGATGCGCGCCACGCAGTTGAAGATCCAGGCGAGTTCGGCATGCTGCATCACTCGGCTCTGGTTGAACACGATGTGCTTTTTGGGGTCGATGCCGGCCGCCAAAAACGCCGCCGTAATGGAGCGCGTTTGCCCCGGCAGATCCTCATGCACGAGCTGCGCGGTGATGGAATGCATGTCCACCACGCAGTAAATACAGTTGTGCTCTTCCTGCAGCGCCACGAATTTTCGGATTGCGCCGAGATAATTGCCGAGATGCAGATTGCCGGTTGGCTGAACGCCGGAAAAAACGAGCGGCTGGAAGCTGGACATGGACGGGTTCCAAAAAGAAGCGGCACCCCGCTTGCCGCCGGATGCCCTGGAAATCGCGTGGCTTATGAACCAGCCTCGAAACCCGCGCAAGGGACTGGCCTTTGCGCGGGGCGAGGGAAGGACGGACTAGCCGTCGGCGCGGCGGACATTGCGCTCGGCAAAAAAGAACGGCCGCATATGGGCGCCCAGGATGTTGCCGACGAAAGCAGCGACCGCCCAAAGATACCCATGCACGCTGCCGGACGCGATGCCGGAGAAATACGCGCCGATATTGCAGCCATAAGCGATGCGCGCGCCATAACCGAGCAGCAGGCCACCGACCATAGCTGCCAGCAGCGAGCGAAGCGGGATCTTCAGGCTCGGCGCGAAGTTACCGGCCAGGGCTGCCGCCAGCATGGCGCCGGCCACGATGCCGAAATCCATGATCGAGGTGATGTCGGCAAATACGCTGTGAGACAGCGCCTCGGCATTGGACGGGATCTGCCAAAAGGCCCAGGCGCTCGGATCGAAGCCGAGCACCTGCGCGCCCTTTGCGCCCCACAAGGCGAAAGCGGAGGTGATGCCCCAAGGCCGTCCGGCCAGCGCCAGCGTGGCGAAGTTCAGGATCACCAGGGCAAGCGCGCCGGCCACCAGCGGCCAAGGTCCGCGCAGGAAGCGGGCGGCACCCTGGCGTGGCGAAGCGGGCTCGGTTTCCAGCACACCGTTGCGGCGCTTCTCAACCAGCACGGAGATGCCGGCGATTGCGGCAAAGATCACCAGCGACAGGACGATGCCGCCGACCGCGCCGAAATTGTCCACCAACGAAATCGGCGGCAAGGACGGAAGGCTCGTCCACCAGTCGAAATGCACCGTGGCGAGCACAGAACCAACGATGAAGAACAGAAGCGTCACCAGCATGCGGGCATTGCCGCCGCCGGCCGTGAACAAGGTGCCGGATGCGCAACCGCCGCCAAGCTGCATGCCCAGGCCGAACAGGAAGGCGCCAACCAGAACCGATGTTCCGACCGGCGAAACGAAGCCTTTCACCTCTTGGCCAAACAGGCTGCCGCTGGCGAGAACAGGGAAAAACAACAACACGGCGAGGCCGAGCAGAAGCATCTGGACGCGCAAGCCACGGCCGCGTCCTTCCAGAATGAAAACCCGCCAGGCCGAGGTGAAGCCGAAGGCGGCATGATAAAGCGACAGGCCCAAAGCGCCGCCGACGAGAAACAAGGCGCCGTGGCGCGCACCATAGGAAGCGCCAAGAAGCAGCGTTCCCACGATCAAAACAAACAAGGCGAGAAGGCCGGGTGTGCCGAGTGGCGATCGGGCCCTCTGCGCCGGTAAAGCGAAGGTGGAAGACATGGATTTTCCAGAAATGCGTCGGATGATCACAAATCTAGTGTCCGCCGGGTCAGCTTTCGAGCAAACGACAACTCAGTTTTGCGCCGAAACGCAATCGCTATTCCAGCATCAGTGCCCTTGGCGAAGCGTTGTCACGGTGTGGCGCTCGGCGGTTGACGCTCGGCACGCTTCACGCTGCGCCGGATGGTGCGCAGATCCGCACCGCCGATGCCGAAAGCCGCAACACCGTAAACCAGACCGCCGAGCACAATCAGCGCGGCAAGGGCCCAGACCTGGTTGTAGAACGCGGATTGGGCCGTGAGATAGGGTGACAACCAACGCAGGCCATACCACAGCGCGCCGCCCATCAGCGCGGCGGCCAGCACCAAACGCGGCAGGCGCTTCAGCAAGCCGGGATCGCTGTGCCAATGGCCGCGCTTCACCAGCAGCACCAGCAGCAGAACGGCGTTGAGCCAGCCGGCGCAGGCTGAGGCAACCGCAATGCCGGGCGCGCCGATCTGCGGAAACAAGGTCAGCGCGATCGTGATGTTCAAGGCGACCGAAATCGCTGCAAAGATCATCGGCGTGCGCGTGTCTTCGCGCGCGAAATAGCCGGGGGTGAAAGCTTTGATCAGCACGAAAGCGGGCAGCCCCAAGGCGAAAATGGCCAGCACGGACGCCACCAGCGGCGTGCTGCCGGTGGCCGCGAATTGGCCGCGCTCGTAAAGCACGCGCACCACCGGCTCGGCCAAAACGAAGATCCCGACGGCGGCCGGCAGGGTCAAAAACAGGCTGAACTCGACGGAGCGGTTCTGCAGGCTGGCGGCTTCCGTCGCATCGCCGGCCTTCAAGGCGCGCGACAATTCCGGCAGCAGCACGATCGCCACCGCGATCCCCACCACGCCCAAGGGCAGCTGGTAAACGCGGTCGGCCAGCGCCAGGCTGGACACGGCGCTCGATTGCGTGGAAGCGATCGCCGTACCGATCAACGTATTGATCTGGGTGATACCGCCGGTCACCGCTGCCGGAAGCGCCAGTAGCAGCATGCGTTTGACGCTTGGCGTCAGGCGCGGCCGCGTGAAGCCCAGCCGGATCCCGGCTGCGCGTGCGGCAAACCATACGATGGCGAGCTGAACCACACCGGCCACCAGAACGCCCCAGGCAAGTCCGTAACCAACCAGCCGCCCGTTCCAACCCTGTTGCCAACCCGCCGACAGCACCATAATGAGGATGATGTTGAGGAAAACCGGTGCGATCGCTGCCGCGAAATACCGGCGCAGCGAGTTCAGCATGCCGGCCATCATGGCGGCCAAGGACATGCAGGCGAGGTAGGGAAACATGATCACGGCCAGCGAGCGCGTCAGTTCGAACTGCTGGGGATTATCGGCAAAGCCCGGCGCGACCACCGTGGCGATCAGAACCGGCATGGCGAGTTCCATGGCGATCGTCACCACCAGAAGGGCGGTAAACAGCACGCCAAACACTTCCTCGGAAAAGCGCCGCGCGCCATCCAGACCGTTCTGCTCGATCTCCTTGGCAAACAAGGGAACAAAGGCCGCGTTGAAGGCCCCTTCCGCAAACAAGCGGCGAAACGTATTGGGGAACTGAAACGCGGCATAAAAAGCGTCAGCCACCGGCCCGGTGCCCAGCGCTGCCGCCATCAGCATTTCGCGCGTGAAGCCGAGCAAGCGGCTGGCTAGCGTGCCGGACGCGACCGTTGCGAGTTTTTTGGCGAGGCTCATGCTTTATCCGGGACGCTGCGGTCCATCATGTCGAGGCGTGCTCAGGCGAAGCGCTGCGCTCAAGCGGGCGCTGGCCACGGTCGAGCACGCCGCGCAGCCGTTCGAGGATCGCCTCGATGCGCGTCGGGTTCTCGACCTTCTGGCTGGTCAGGTCCGTCACGTAGAACGTGTCGATCACCTTTTCACCGAAGGTGGTGATATGTGCGGAAGCAATATCCAGCGACAGGTCCGACAAGGCGCCGGTGATTTCCGACAACAAGCCCGGCCGATCAAGCCCTTCAAGCTCGATCACCGAAAAGCGGTTCGACAGTGTATTGCGCAAACTGGCATGGGGCACGATGCGAAACACTTTCTGGCCGCGCTTGGGCTTGGTGCGCTTCTCGATCATTTCCGGCAGCCAGGTCTTGCCCGACAACACGTCTTCGATCAGCCCGCCGACGCGCTTGGCCCGCCGTTCCTCGTCCTCGTCGCGGTCGAATTCGCGCGAAATCAGGATCGTGTCGAGCGCCCGTCCATCCACCGTAGTGAAGATCTGCGCATCCACGATATTGCCGCCAGCCGCCGCACACGCCCCGGCAATCACCGACAACAAGCGGGGATGATCGGGCGCCAGCACAGTGATCTCGGTGACCCCTTCGGCTGCGCGCGGCTTCACCATCGTGGCAAGCCGCCGCTCAGTCAGATCGGTTTCGCGGATGAAGGCGGCATGGCGCAGCTGATCATGCAGATCCACCGTCAGCAGATAATTGTCGTAATGCAGGCCGACCAGCCGTATGCGCTCTTCTTCCGGCCAATCGCCCAATTCCTGGGTCAGCGCCACGCGCGCGGCGGCTGAGCGTTCGGAGCGCGACGCATCCGAAAACCCGCCGGTCAAAAGCAGCTCGGTTTCGTAAAACAGCGTGCGCAGCAACTGGCCTTTCCAGCTGTTCCAAACCCCCGGCCCGACGCCGCGAATATCGCAGATGGTCAGCACGGTCAGCAGCTTCAGCCGTTCCACCGATTGCACCACGGCGGCGAAATCCTCGATCGTCTTGCGGTCATTGAGGTCGCGCGTTTGCGCCGTCATCGACATCACCAGATGATGTTCGATCAACCACGCAATCGTTTGCGTGTCGGCCGGCGAAAAGCCCAGGCGGGGACAAAGCCTGCGGGCGATCTTGGCGCCGGCTTCGGAATGATCTTCCGGCCGCCCTTTGGCGATATCATGCAGCAGAACCGCCGTGTACAGCAGTTCGCGCTGCGCTTTCATGCCGGGAAAAAGCTTGCTTGCCAGCGGGTGCTGCGCCGCTTCACTGCCCTGCTCGATCGCCGACAGCACGCCGACGCAATGCAGAAGATGCTCATCCACCGTGTAGTGGTGATACATGTTGAACTGCATCATCGCGACGATCTTGCCGAAATCGGGAATGAACTTGCCGAGCACGCCGGCTTCGTTCATGCGCAAAAGGTTCAGTTCCGGATCGCGGTCTGACGTCAGAAGGTCGAGAAACAGCCGGTTGGCCTGGCTATCGCGCCGCAAATTGCGGTCAATCAGGCGCAGTGAGCGCGTCACCAGCCGGAGCGCATCCGGGTGATATTCCAGCCCGTGCTTTTCGGCGAACCAGAACAAGCGGATCAGGTTGATCGGATCCTTGGCGAAAACATCGTCGCGCGCAATCGTGATGCGATGATTGTCGATGGTGAAATCGCTTGTGCCCGGCAGCTTGCGTCGGCGGCGCGAAAAGCTTTGCAGCAGCCGATTGAAACCCTCGACCTGCTTGGCCTGTTCTTCTTCCAGCGCCGAACAGAAAATGCGGGTGAGATCGCCCACGGTTTTGGCGATCAGGAAGTAATGCTTCATGAAGCGTTCCACGGCCGACAGGCCGGGATGGTCGGAATAACCAAGCCGCTCCGCAATGTCGCGCTGCACGTCGAAATGCAGCCGCTCTTCCGGTTTGTTGGTGATGAAATGCAAGTGGCAGCGCGCCGCCCACAAGAAATCCTCGGCCTTGGTGAAAGCGCGATATTCCTGGCGCGTGAACACGCCCTTTTCCACCAGCTCTTCGCCGGTGCGCACGCGATAGAAATATTTGGCGATCCAAAACAGCGTGTGGAGATCGCGCAAGCCGCCCTTGCCGTCCTTGACGTTGGGCTCCACGAGATAGCGCGTTTCAAACCATTTGCGATGGCGCTCGTCACGCTCGCCAAGCTTGGCGGCGATGAATTCCGGTCCTGTGTCCTTCACCACCTCGGCATCGAAGCGATGCACAAGCGCGGCATAAAGCGCTTCCTCGCCCCAGATATAACGCGCTTCCAGGATGGCGGTGCGGATCGTCATGTCGCTGCGCGACAGGCGAACACATTCGTCGATTGTGCGCGTGGAATGGCCGACTTTCAGGCCGAGGTCCCACAACACATAAAGAATATATTCTGCGATCTGCTCGCCCCAAGGCGTTTGCTTGTAGGGCAGCAGAAACAACAGATCGAGATCGGAGCCCGGCGCCAGCGTCCCGCGGCCATAGCCACCAACCGCCACAAGCGCCATGCGCTCGCCGCTGGATGGATTGGTGCGGGGATAAACATGCCGCGCGGCGAAATCATGCAGCGCGCGGATCACCTCGTCCATCAGATGCGAAATGCGTTGCGCGCAGGCCGTGCCGCCGCCGTCTTGCGTGAGCAGGGTTTCGGCATGCGCCTTGCCGGTTTTGATCACCGCACGCAGAATCGCGACGATTTCCGCACGGTTCTGCGTGTCCGCGCCTTGGGCTGCAGCAAGAGCGTCCAGCCGCGCGCGCAGCGTGTCGCCGTCGATCATCTCGTCGAGCTTCAGGGGAATGCGCGTCATGCCGCCTCGAACAGTTCGTGCGCGCTGTAGCTCTTGCCGCGCCTTAAGGGAAGGCTGATCCGCACCGGCAAAGCCTCGACAAGCGGGGTCCCCATCGTGTAGGCGCCGCACTCCTTTTTCTCGAACTCATTCCAATCCAGAGGAAGACACCATGAAACCGATCAGCGGTGGCATCGATTTCGGCACGTCCAACGCGACGGTCGGCTTTGTGGAAAATGGCGCGCCGCGTCTTGTTGCGGTGGAAGGCGAGCATCTCACCATCCCCAGCGCCGTGTTCTTCAACTTCGAGGACAACAACACCTATTTCGGCCGCCGCGCTATCGCCGACTACACCGAAAATGTGGAAGGCCGCCTGTTGCGCGCGCTGAAAAGCGTGCTCGGCACCTCGCTGATCAACGAGAAAACGCGCGTCAAAACGCAGAACCTGGCGTTCACCGACATCATCGGCGCCTTCATCGCCCATCTCAAGGGTGCACTCGACCGTGCCCGTGATTGCGATGTTGAGCATGTCGTGTTGGGCCGCCCCGTGCATTTCGTGGATGAAGACGAGGCTGCCGATGCGCGTGCCCAGGACGAGTTGCAGAAAGCCGCCGCCAAGCTCGGCTTTAAGCATATCGAGTTCCAATATGAGCCGATCGCGGCAGCGCTCGATTACGAGCGCACCGTGAGCCGCGAGGAACTGGCGCTGATCATCGATATCGGCGGCGGCACCTCCGACTTTTCCATTGTGCGTGTGTCGCCGGAGCGAGCCCGGGCAACCGACCGCCGCGCAGACATTCTGGCCAACACCGGCGTGCATGTCGGCGGCACGGATCTCGACCGGTTGATTTCGGTTGCCCATGTTATGCCCGAGCTCGGCCACAACACGCTCACCAAGGACGGTCGCCGCAACCTGCCGGTCGGCACCTACTTCGATCTCGCCACCTGGCAGCGCATCAACCTGCTTTACAGCGCAAAGGCCATGAACACGCTGCGCCAGATCCGTTATGAGGCGGCGGAGCCCGAAAAGGTCGACCGCCTGATCGACATCGTGGAAAACCGCCAGGGCCACGCGCTTGCGGCCAAGGTGGAAAGCGCCAAGATCGACCTGACAGACGTGGACAACACCGCGCTGGAAATGCGGCTGATGGATGAGACGCTGCGCGTGCCCTTCACCCGCGACGGCCTTGACCAGGCCATCACCCCGCCGGTGGGGCGCATCACGGACACGATCACCCAAACGCTTGCCGATGCCGGCCTGACGCCCGAGCGCATTGACACGCTGTTTCTCACCGGCGGTTCAACCGCCGTTCCGATGCTGCGCGAAAACGTGTTGCGGTTGTTCCCGAACGCACGCGCCGTTCAAGGCGACCGCTTCGGCAGCGTCGGCCTGGGGCTGGCGGTGGATGCCGAGCGCAAGTTCATCTGACGTCGTTTCTCCATTTGCAGCATTCGCGGTCATTCAAACACTTGTCTGTGATGCTGCTGCCCTATGTCGTGAGATGACCCCTGTCGTGAGAGCAAACGAAGAGCGCTGACGAGCGCTGAGGAGGACGAATGACGTCAACAATCAACAAGCCCGTCTTCTTCACATCCAGCGCCATTATCTTCGCGATGGTGCTGATCGGCATCGCTTTTCCGCAGGATGCCGAACGGATCTTTGCCGCCACGCAGAGTTTTGTGATTGAAACTTTTGGCTGGTTCTATCTTCTGGCCGTCGGCATCTTTGTGTTCGTTGTTCTTTTTCTGGCAATCAGCCGCTATGGCCGCTTGAAGCTCGGACCGGATGAAGCCGAGCCGGATTACTCCTATGTGTCCTGGCTGGCGATGCTGTTTGCCGCGGGCATGGGCATCGGCCTGATGTTTTATGCCGTTTCCGAGCCGATCCTGCATTATTCCGTGCCGCCTGAAGCGGATCCCAGGAGCTTCGATGCCGCCCGCCAGGCGATGTCGATCACCTTCTTCCATTGGGGGATCCATGCCTGGGCAATCTACGCGATTGTCGGCCTGTCGCTGGCCTATTTCTCGTTCCGCTACAATCTGCCTTTGACGGTGCGGTCCGGCTTCTATCCCCTGATCAAGGATCGCATCAACGGCCCGATCGGCGATGCCGTCGACATTTTTGCGATCTGCGGCACCTTGT
>Ga0210040_10008933_pt1 | contig 11754 bp, 1 predicted proteins | sample CryGeyCG12114_NA_FD_185462 | JGI IMG/M metagenome (GOLD analysis project Ga0210040, IMG submission 185462) | Groundwater microbial communities from aquifer - Crystal Geyser CG19_WC_8/21/14_NA (SPAdes) (version 2) | ecosystem: Environmental > Aquatic > Deep subsurface > Groundwater | place: USA... | reverse complement strand
ACGACTTCTATAATAAGACGTAAGTACTTTTAGAGTTATACTAATAGGCGCTAGCTAAGTATATCTAATCTAGGATAGTATAGGTTATTAATCTCTTATATAAGGTAGTAGTTATCTATATATAAGCGCGCTAAGTTATATTTACTAAGAGTAGAAGTAGTAAGCTCTAAACTTTAGTTATAAGTAAGCTTATTAGTAGCTATAATACTACTTTAAAGTTAGTAAAGTAAAGTAAACTATAATAGTAGTAGTAAAGCTATAGTAAAGTATAAGGTTACTTAAGTAGTATAAATTTACGTAAAGTATTACTTAAAGAATCTTCTTTTCTTATCTTAATAATACCTCTAGAAATAAATACTAATATACTTATAAAAGCTATTAGAAACTAAGATATTACTAATATGCTAATTTAGTGTATAATCTTTAGTAAATTTAATAATACTATAAATAGTATTTACTAAAACTAATCTATTAACTACGTATTTATAGTTATAAGTAATCTAAGGTAGTAGTATAAGATTTTCTATAATAAGAGAGTATTAGAGCTTTAATATATAGATAGCGTAATTTAATAGACTAGGCTTTACTAAGTAAGTATAATACTTATTCTTATATATAGTAATATTATCGCGTACTTACTTAATAAGGCGTTTATTAAGTATTAAATTACGTACTTTAATAATCTTATTAGCGTATTATTAAGCGCTCTAGCTATACTAATAGCTAAGTAGCTTAACTTTAATAAAGACGCTTTAAAGTAAGGTCTTTATTAAGCTTAGCTATACTAATTACTAGATACTACTAGTATATTACGCTAAGTAGGACTATATACTATAGTACTAAATAGTAAGTAGTAAGGTAGATAGTTTAAAATAAAAGAATAGTAAGTAAATATTTTATAGTAGAGTAGTATTTTATAGTAAAGAAAGATTATAGAATAGAGCTAGTAAGTAGAAAGGTAACTATATATTAGTTAATAGTACGTAAAAGACTACTTATTAGTTACTTAAGATAGAAAATAGATTAACTATAGTAGTATACTAATTATTAGGTTACTAGAGGTAGACGTATTATTAAAAGTTATTATTAATAAAGTTAAAGCCTTAGGCTGTAATTAAGAAAAGTATACTTCTATATATAGTAGTAATTATTATAATACTAAGCGTTATAATATTATATAAAATATATTAGGTCCTATCCTTATAAGAGTATAGCCTTTATTATAAAAATTAAGTTAAGCTATAAGTCTAAGTTAACTAAAGCTTTAATAAGCTTAGAGCTACTAATAGAGGCTTAAGTAGTTAATAATTAACTTAGCTTAAAGAATATAAAGTTATATAGCCTTCTTAGCTCTTTTCTTTCCTTAAAGAATTTAATATAAGCTAAGAGATAGAAGTTTAAGTCTTTAGCTCTAAAACTTTTCTTAAAAAGTCTTATTAAGCTCTACTTAGCTTATCTTTAGTAAAGTAAGTATTACTTTTATAACTATATTCTTAGTAAGTCTAATACTAGACTTTTAACTAGTCTTTTTAGTAGTTATTATAAGTAGTACTACTATTTCTTTCTCTATAGGTTCTATAGCTATAGTTGAAGAATCTTATAGTTTTTAAAGTTTTCTTATCTCTTTCTAACTTAGAAGATTCCTAATAGTACTTTAACTAGTTTCTATTATAACTTTAGTAGCTTCTAGACTTACTTTAGTATTACTAAGTACTATTAGCTTATTTTTCTACTTTTAGTAGTATATCTTATATAATAAAAGAAAAAATAGCAATATCTTTCTAAATAGTATTACTTAAAGTATTAGTAAAGTCTAATACTTATAGATAGTTTTATTTTAGCTTTAGTTCCTTTTATAGTAGCTAGAGATAGTTAAAGAGCTCTATTAAGCTTTAGTTTAGTAATTAGTAAGCTTTTTTAAGCTAGATATTAGTAACTTATTACTTTTTAGCTAAAGTACTTAAAGTATTAAGTATCTTATCTTTTAGATTATACTAGGTTAGTTTCTATATAAAAGCTAACTATTATTATTAGTATATATAGATATTCTAAGAAGTCTTTAAAGTATTATAAATATACTCTATACTAAAGTTTATTTTAGAAATCTCTATTAGGAACGTACTTAGGCTTCTCTAGAAATACTTTTAGTAGTTATATTACTACTAGTTAAAATTACTATAACTTTTTTAAGCGTAAATATAAGATAGCTTAAATTAAAGTATACTAATAAAAGTATACTATACTATAATAGGCTAAAATAGAAAAGAAACTCTAATACTTAAAGTTATCTTAAAAAGAAAAGAAAAATTACTTTACTTAAAAGCCTATTAAGCCTAATATAGTTAAACTAGTTTAGCTTATTATTAGAGACGCTGTAGATTAGATAGTTAATTATTAAAGATATATTACTAGAAACTTACTATAGAGAAAGAGCCTTATAGAAAGCTTTTAAACTTAAGGTTTAAAGTATACTAAAGCGCTAAGCCCTACTAGCGTAGGTACTAGCTACTAGTACTACGCTAGTAAGAATATTAAAATAAGTATCTATAATACTACTCTCTTCTAAAATACTATAAAGCTTCTATAGAGGTATTAAAACTTATACTTACTAAAGTTATTATCTATATATACGTTATAAGGTAAGAGTAAAGTATTAGAGATCTAGAAGAAGGTAAGATAAGAGAAAGAGAGAGAGAAATACTAAGTATACTATAGTAGATTATAATAAGTTAATTATTAGCTTAGAAGTCTATAGTATTATTATACTAGGTTAGATATTATAGAGTAGTCTCTCTAGTACTACTATTAGCTACGTAATCTTTATACTTTATAGAGATTATAGAAAAACTAATAAATATATTACTATTTTATAAAAACTAGAGTAAAACCTAGTATTAGAAGCTACTAAGTATTAGTCTATCTATAAGAAAGTAAGGTACTCTTTATAAGAGTAAGTTAATAATAGTAAAGAATATAGCTATATATCTTAGTAATATTTATAGAATAGTTATAGTAGCTTATTATAGCTTATAATATTATAATATAGAGCTTACTTAGGTTTATTATATTCTACTTATTTAAGTAGGTAGTATAGGAAGCCTTTTTTACTAGTATATAGGTCCTTTATATAATAGTTATATTTTATATTAAGAATATCCTTTACTTTATAATTACCTAAGCTATTATTATAGATAGTAATAAAGCCTTAAAGTTTAATATATTAACTAGAGAAAAGATAGCTATCTACTAGATATAAGAGCTATAAGTAAAAAACTAGATAGATCTTATTAAAGTTATTATATTTAGTAAAATCTAGCTTATATACTTTATTACTATAGTTCTTAATAATCTAGAAAAGCCCTAGCTACTTAAGTAATAAGCCTTAACTCTCTTTATTAGTATAAACGTTATAAGTATCTAATATAACTTAGTTACTTTTATAAAAGTTTAAAGTAAGCGTATAGTAGATATTAGTAAATTATTCTATCTTTAAGTATAACTAGTTAAGGTTCTATTTAAAGAAAGATTTAATATACTTAATATATATTATAAAGCTATTAGTAGCTTTACTATTATAAAAGGCCTTCTAGCTTAAAAGTAATACTTTAAGTAGTTTAATACTACTTCTAGGTATATAACTTTTTATAGCTTTAAAGAGTAAGACGCCTATTATAGTAAGTTTATTAAAGTTAGTATAAAACTCTATAAATAGTAAGAACTCTACTTAGTTATACTAATTATAGTAGATAAATATATATAAATATACTTTAAGAGTAGTATTAGTAGCTTTAGTCTACTTATCTATTTTAGAGTATATAGTTATTAATATCTTAAAATAGGTACCTATTTAGGCGTAGAAGTATTACTAGAAATAGAAAGTAAACTAAAATCTTTAGTTACTAATAATATCCTTTAAGTAGCCCTCCTTACACTATATATATTTAATAAATACTTAAACTATAGTCTTAATATTAAGTAACTAAAGTAGAATAAACTTCTTTTTCTTAAAAAAGTAGTTAATAATTATAAAGATATAGTAGTAAGTTTAGCTAAAGTAAGTTAATAGAAGAAGTAGTAATATAAAGTCTATTAAAATACTACTTTAGTATATATTAAATACTAGTAAAAGATTAAGTAAGCTATATTTACTCTTATAGTTTAGTTTAGAGTAGGTATAAGTAAGATAATTACGTATATAATAAGTAATAAGATTAGTAGTATATAGCTAGAAGAAGTAGTAAGTAACTTATATATAAGTTATATACTTACTACTATAGCTTACTAGGAGACTATTATAATAAAGCTATATAATACGTAACCTAAGTATATTATTATAAAAGATAAAGATCTTACTATAGACGTAAAGTAGTTTATCCTTATACTTATAGTCTCTAAGTTTAATTTTAATACCTTATTTATAGTATAAGTTATAAGAGATATATTAGTACTTAAGGTATAGAGCTTCTATAATCTACTATAAAATCTTATTATTTATAGTAGCTATCTTAATATTAGCTATAATTTAGTCTATATTAAATAATAAGTTACTCTCTCTCTTTTAAAATAGAAACTTAGTAAGGCCTTTTACTATAGATAGAGAGTCTTCTATTATAGATAGGCCTATTAAAAAGTACTATAAAGGATAAGAAATAAGTAGTAAAAATAGTAGTTTATACTACTTTACCTTTATAATATAGATTTATACTTATACGCTTTATAGAAGTATAAAGCTTATTTAATAAAGAGATATATAAAAGTTAAGATAGAGATCTATAGCTAGCGTAGTACTAGTAAGTTAGTATCTTAGCTAGTATCTTTTAGTACTTCTATTAAGATATAGCTATAGAGTAGATATAGAAATAAGTATAAGGTAAGAATAGTATATAATTATTAAGAAGAATAGACTAATTACTACTAAAGAAGGTAGTAGGAAGTCTATCCTATATAGCGTAAGGCTACTCTATACTACGTAAGTAGAACTAGTACCTTCTACGCTACTATTCTAATAATTTCTATAGAGGTTATCGTTATAAAGGCCTTCTATACCTATTACCTATATATCTTAGATTTTTATTAATTTAACTTAGTTACTATACTAGGTTCTAAACTATAATAGTTAAGGCCTTAAGCTATAATTAAGAAAAGTATACTTTTCTATATAGTAGTAATTACTATACTAAGCGTTATAGTATTATAAGAAATATATTAGATTCTATTCTTATAGGAGCTTATAGCTACTCTATATAAGTAATAATAACTTACTACTTAAGTAGTTTTATAATAATAACTTACTATAGATTATATATATACTCTAATATAACTAATCTATATACTAGTTATAAGAAGCTACTAGTATATAAAGTTAAATAAGAGAGTAAATATTAGTTAAAAGTATAGTAACTATACTTTAACTTATAAAGTAGTAAAAATACTATAAGAAACTTCTATAGCTATTACTCTAGTTAGCTAGAACTTAATACTATATTTAAAAACTATAATAATAATAGTTAGCTAGTTATTATATATATATTAAAACTTAAAACTAAGAAGTTAAGCTTTTAAGAAAATAGCTAGTTATTTATAAGCTTTAAATATAAAGCTCTTAAAGTTTTCTAAACTAATATATATCTCTACTACTATAGGTAGCTACTTTTTACTTTATTTACTAGCTAAGTTATCTTTAGACTAAATAATTAAGATAAATAAAGTATTCTAGTAAGCTTATAAATATAATAGTAGTAAGGAAGGTACTATAAAAAATAAAAAGTAAGAAATAAAAGTAGTAGTTTATACTTCTTTATCTTTATAAAAAAGATATTTATATACTTTATAAAAGTATAAAGCTTATTTAATAAGAGAATATATAAAGATTAGAATAGAAATCTATAGTTAGTATAGTACTAGTTTACTAGCGCCTTAGCTAGTATTTCTTAGTACTTCTATAGAAAATAATATTATAGTAGCCTTTTATACCTATTACTTCTATATCTTAGATTTTTATTAATTTAACTTAGTTACTTTAAAAGCTCTAAACTATAATAGGTAGCTAATAGTACTAGAGTCTTATTAATAACTAGATTTACTTAAATTACTATATATATTACTATTATATAGCTAGCTTTTAGAATCTATACTAGTACTTACTATAGTTATTATAAGTTATAACTTATAGTTACTTATATAGTTAAATAATAGATATAAGTATAATAGTAGAAAAAGAAAAGATAAAAGCTACTCTTAAAGTATTTTTTAGTAATATACTATATAAGTAAACTATTTAGTTTATACTAAGCTAAGTTACTAAATCTTTTATATTTACTTACTTTAATTTTAGAATAAGCTACTCTTTCTACTAGTACTATACCTATTCTTTTATCTACTAAACTAGTAGTTTTTTTACTACTCTTAGCTACTAAGCTAAGTAAGTTTAGTATATATACTTAGGTAATTAGTTAGTATAGTTCTATATTATTATTAGTACTATATTATAATACTTTTATATACTTTATATATAGAGTTCTATTATATATTATATCTAGCTACTATAGTATACTCTAGATATATAAACTACTTAAGTATAGTATAGTAAAAAAGTATATAATCTTAAAAAAGATAAAATAAAAGTAGTAAAATACTATATTAAAGCTTAACTAAGCTCTATAAAGAGTTTATATAGCTAACTACTAGTTTAAAGCTAGTAGCTTAATAAGAAATATAAAATAATAATTTAATCTATTATATTTACTAAATCTAATTTAAAAACTATCTATAAATAATACTTTAGCTATAGTTAGTTTATAGTCTACGTCTTTTTTCTTATAAGTAGTAAAAGTTTTTAAACTACTACTAATAAAAATATATATCTTTATCTATATTAGTATATAAGACTCTCTAGCTATATAAGTAGATAATAAAGATATTACTATTATTAATAAATACTTTTAGCTTACTACTCTTTAACTTATATAAGATTTTACTAAAGCTAGTAATTTTAAAATAAAACTAATATCTATTAATAGTATAATAATTTATTAATAGTATAATTATTTAGTATATAGACTTATTTAAAGATTAATTCTACTTTTATAAGAATAGAAGTAAAAAGTATAAGTATAAAGTAAAGATTTTAGCGTTAAGTAATAGTATATATAATAAGTAAAGATAAAAGAAAAAATTTAGTTTTATTTAAAATAAGATTTTAATAAGATTTTAATAAGATTTTAAAGTTATTAAAGTAGAATATTATAGAAATATTAAAAATAAGTAGCTTATTATAAAGTATATATAGTATATAAAATAAAAATAAAAATATATATATTTATTTTATTCTTAATACTATATTCTAGAGAGAAAAAACTTTTAAGTACTAATAACTATTATATCTAAGTTTTTAAGTAGTTATTATTAGTCTAAAGCTACTAATAATAAAATTTAGTATTCTAAGTTTTAATAGTATACTAAGCTTTACTTAGTTTATATAACCTAACTAGTATATATATTACTACTATTTACTTTTATACTTTAGTATTTTTTATAGATTAAAGTATATTATCTAATCTAGTAAGTTAATTTAGTAATACTCTATTATTTTAGTATTTTTTAAAAGAAGCTATAATACTATATTAAAGAAAAAACTACTTCTAGTACTAGTAACTACTATACTTAAGATTTAAAGTAGTTACTATTAATCTAAAGTTAATAAAAAGAAGTATATAGTACTATAAATTTAGATAGTATACTAAGTTTAACTTTACTTATATAATCTACTTAAAGTAATATTATAGTAAAGAAGTATTATAGTAATAAAGTTATACTAAGAGAAAAGATTTTATATATAAAGTTAATAGAACTATAGATTATAGACCTTACTAGTAGCTATTACTACTACTCTTTAAGGATAGGTAGTATAAGCTCTTACTAGCTTAAACTCTTAACTATTAGATATATATTAACTTTTCTAGCTCTAATTATTTAAGCTCTAAAGTATAAACGCTTTAAGCTTATAATAAGTTAAGTATAGATATAATATAGATTAACTTTATTACTTAGTTATAGATTAATAATATAGAGTAAAGGATTAAATACTACTTTTATTACTAAGATAATACTAAATAGTAGATATACTCTTATAGCTATAGCTTAAAAGTCTTAAGAAGATATATAATCTAACTAGTATATATATTACTACTATTTACTCTTATACTTTAGTACTTTTTTATAGGTAGAAGTATATAATCTAGTTAAGTTAGTTATTTTAGTAATACTCTATTATTTTAAATATCTTTAAAAAATACTTTTATTAGTTATAATATACTATAAGTCTAGACCTATAGTATATTAAACTACTACTATAGTTAAATATTAAAAGCTTTTTATATATTTAATATAGTATTTTATATAGTTAAAAAAATAGTAATTATAATAATAGTAGTAACTACTTTTCTTTATTAAATACTAAATCTATAATATAACTTATACTTAAAAAGAAAAAGAGTATTATAGTAATAGAAATATATATATCTAAAATACTTAAACTTCTTAAATAGAGTATATACTAATTTATTAATTTAATATTTAAGTATATTCTATAGTATAGCTATAGTTACTTAATTAAGTAAGTAAATTAAAATATACTTTCTATAGTTTAGAAAATAAATATAGCCTAATAAATAAAGTATTTCTTAATTTACTTCTATTTAATTCTAAATTAAAAAGATTAGATAAAATATTAAAATTAAGTATTAATAGTTATTTACTATAGATAATTTAAGATATTACTAACTATATTTTATTAGAATTAATCTATAGTATATAAACTTATTTATTAAAATAAAAAAAGAAATTAGAGTAGCTAAGTACTTTTCCTATACTAAATTAGAATTAAGTTAATTTATTATAAGTAAAAGACATTATTACGTTAGAGTGCATAGAATCCAGTACAAGACTTTGATTTTGGAGAGCTTAATCTAAACATCCATTGAAGCTCTCTGATACTTCATCAACGACTCCATGCTTTCCCTCCATGACTTATAGTATACATTTGCTTCAAATAAGTGCGCAAGAGTGGTTACATGGGCGTCGGGACACCTTCGCCCACGCATGTACTCTGCCATCTCATTCATACTCAGTGTTCTCCGTGGACACAGATTGTGCATCGTAGCTCATGCTTCGGAACACGCGAGGTAGGTGCTCGACCTCTCGTGCATCGAGGTTGTGTTTCAGCGGCCTACCCAAGATATGGCTTGTCAGTGTTAGCATGCAGTCGAAGCGGCAAGAGTCATGCGCATGAACTCACGATATCTGTAAGACCAGTTGAGACCGGTTCCAGACCCAGAAAGTGGTGCAGAACTTCGGTCCACTCATGGGAGGGCGATCCCGACGAGGTCGATCTTGCTGCTTGATCATGCCACAGCTCGCCACGTCCACCCAATTGATGTACCGGAGAGGTGCGACGGTGGTCACAGACGCACTGGTGAGATACGCAAATCCTATCTTTCGCAAGAGAACACTGCTGGACAATTCGGTAGCCATGGAGACAAGCTTGAAGTCGACCAGCGGGACACAAGGCTTATGCCAGTCAACTTGCGACGTCGTCAAGAAACCAACATGGGCAGAACTGTGCGTATCGACGAAAGAGTATCCGCCATGGTGCAACGTCGCGAGAAGGGTCTCCGCCAGAACAGTACGGAGGAGCCAGAACGCGTCGTTTGAAGCTTCGCCATCGCCGCTGTATCGAAGCGCGGTTTGACCTCCGGGCAATCTGACTTTGATCCTTTGGAATGCGTCTCGATACAGATGCCCAATGGACGGCTCGAACAAGTGGCACCCGTTGGCGATACGCTCAGTGAAAGCTGCAATGTGTGAGTCGTTTGCTTGTGTGAAGGTGAGATAGCTTACAGAAGCTCTCGACATCGAAGTTCTCGAGGACGACATAATAGTCGATTGTGTCTATAACGCTCGCTTCAAGGCGCGCACAAGTATCCTCCTCACAGTCTGCCGACAGGAAGACCATGATCAGAAGCTCCTTCCCCATTTGCTTCACTCGAGCGGCGAAATCCGGTAAGGTGTCCTCAGGAAGAAATCCGACCACCACAGCCAGCTGCTCGTAGGTGATCTGCTTGGAGTGGCCGGTCATGATGAGCGACAGAAATCGATTCGAGTGCGATGCTGTACTGGAGAAGAGATTGATGGGTAGGGATGCGCTTTGGTGGGGAGGGCAAAACGGAAGTGACGATGGAAACAACAAACGAACTAAATGTCAAAGCACGGGCCTGTTTATTTAGCGCGTCAAAAAGTGAAGGTTAAGTGAATGGCCGGATTGTTCGCACGCCGCCCAGTCGTGCAAGTAACACGCATGCTCCGGATCAGTACCATGTGAGCGTGATCGTGCATGAAGCGCTGACGGACATGGCTTCCAGTTACGTCTGAAGTTAGCCACATGCCGGAGAGTCGAAACCTGTAAGCCGTGAACGTTTCCATGAGATTAACGAGTGCCTTGCATAGTCATTATAGATAGCCATTGATATCGCGAGCATGGTTCACAGCTGTCCTGTCATCACGTTCAAAATCTGAACTACATCGACAGAACTAGAGCAATCTGATAGGCTTTCCCGTTTTATGGATTGCAATGGTACACAGATGCTACTACTGCATGATTGCTGTATAGGTAGTGAGCCCACGATGTAAATGAGGTGTTACTGTCACTCGACAACCATGTGCGCTCCTATGTCCTCCTCAAAATGCGGACGCTTATCCTCGCGCTCGCCCGCGGCCGGACCGGTGGCGGCGCTTGACCCTACTTCCACCCCGGGCTTCACGTTCGGCGGCGCGCATATCAGAGAAAACTCTACCATCCTCTCCCTTCTCCATGAACCGAGTGAACCCATCTAGGCGTGCATCATGTTCATCGTGACCCCAGAGACACTCGGTGTCCTGGCACTCCGTACCGTTCCAAATGCTCTTGCATGATGGGGCAACATGCACCAAATCAGCAGTGAAATCGGGATGCGAATGCCGATATTTATCGTTGCATGGTGGGCCGCCCTTGAGAAGCATCGCATGGAATTTGGCGCAAATGTGCAGCTTCTCGCACGGTCGCCCTGCCTTGTTCCTCTGACTCCGACAGCTCCGACCATAGAGCGAATCCGCACAGATGACTCCTATGAGACGGGGTAGCATGTGGCGTAGAGCCGGTGGCCAATAGGCAAGCCCAGGATTCGCATGCACAAGCGGCGTCGGGACACCTTCGCCGCTTGGAGATGCCTGCCCAAGATCCATCCTGGAGCCATCGTTATCAAGTGTACGGCGATTCTTGCGCATGGGGGCAATGGGACGTCTGGCGAGAGCCTCAGCTTTGTAGTCATCGGGATTTGCTGGAGACGGTGAGCGGGCGTGCTTATGGGGCCGTGGCAGTGATGCCTGCTGTCGCTCCGTGTCGCGGCTGCGCCGTGCGTCTCGAAACGCTGAGGACTGGTCTGTTTCCGGCGAGGATGAAAGGCGAGCGTGTGCTACGGGGCTCTCAGCAATCGTATGCATGGGGGAGACTGAAGCGCTCTTCGGAGATTGATCATGAGGCAGCGCGACAGCTTTGCCTTGAAGTGGAGGTGCTACAGTTGCGGCCGGGGCGACAGAGCTTCTGAATTGATTGAGCACAGCCTGCTTCAGAGCCTCGCCCTCCTTGACGAGATCGTGTTCCGTGAACATGGGCCGACCCGGCTTGCAGTATTTGCTGGGTTGGTACAGGTATGGCTTGTT
>Ga0210040_10008932_pt1 | contig 11755 bp, 19 predicted proteins | sample CryGeyCG12114_NA_FD_185462 | JGI IMG/M metagenome (GOLD analysis project Ga0210040, IMG submission 185462) | Groundwater microbial communities from aquifer - Crystal Geyser CG19_WC_8/21/14_NA (SPAdes) (version 2) | ecosystem: Environmental > Aquatic > Deep subsurface > Groundwater | place: USA... | reverse complement strand
TTAAACTAACAAATAAAATGCTGCATAGTATTTTCCTTATAACATTTGCCGATAATAAGTTATGTTTCAAGTTCAAACGTGGCTACTTTGTTAGCCATTACTTACTGCAATTACAAGTGTGAAGTGACGGAGCAGTAAACTTATGTTGTGACAGGTCCTCCAAATATACTTTTGGTTAGATAAGCTTATAAACTCGACGAAGAAATTTTGCTCTGAGGCTTTGGCTTACAAAAACAATACTTTTTCACCTCAGAACTGGTCACGCATGAGCTCTGATTTCCATACAAATCTAATCTACTTATCTCTCCTAACAAATTCCATTGTCTCATATTTCCATGCACAGTGACTTCAAAAACTCCATTGCTGGGTGCTGCAATAATGGTTAACATGAAAACATCTGTACTATTGCTTTCATTGTAAAACTTATGCGTCGCTTGCTGAATGCCATGCAATTTTAAAACCTCACAAGCATGATTGTATTGAGGAATGAGCAATGCATTTATAAAACCTATCACAAAATCTGCTGCTGACCGTACAATTGAAGTATTAAAACTTTTTGTTTCGAATTTTTCAAAATTACAAATGCACCAATGCTCTTCTATACCAGCCATAGCACAAGTTCTATGTTGAGGAATTTTTGAAAATAAGCTCATTCCTCGTGAAATTTTGTCATGTACTACACTGTTCATATCAAGAAGGTTCTTTAAAGTTTCATGAATGTCATATGGAGTGGTAAGTTTTTTGGCATTGGTTTGTAAATTTTTCATGTGTGTGGGATAACTTGTGGCAAACCAGAGAGGAAAAAAGAAATACGCAAATGGCATTCTTTCCTCGATTTTGCCTTGATCTGTTTTACGGATATCTCCCCATCGCATCCCATGATCACTAAGAATGATCAAAGCGGTCCTGTTGAGTTGGTTTTGGTGAAACATTTGTTTTAATGTTACGCTAAAAGATTCATCGCCTAGTCGCGGATTGTTCAGTAAATCATGGAAGAGTGAGTTTCCCCAAATGAATTGGAAATATGGTCGATTTTGCCGTGTGAATAGGTCAGCCGTTTGTTTAACGTAGTCTAAGAGTATATCAAAGGCAAGTTTTGGCCCGTAGCAGAGAAAACAATTTTGAGACTTAGTGTGACCGATTTTTTCTGCCATTTCTAACATAAAAGGGTGTAAATAATAGTCTGTAGGAGGATGGTTGAATCCTTTTTTGTCGTAATGGAATGCTCCCATCCATACTGCATCTTCAGCCATTGATGTGACATACCCAGCTCTGGAGTGTTCTTTCCAAATGAAAGGGCAATGGTCGAAATAAGAAGATTTTGAGTGCCAGCAGAGTTTCGTTAGTTCATCTGTGCTAAGTCCTAAACAATGAAGCAAAAAAACTAGTTGATATTCTCTGAAATCCAATTTAGGTGGAACTGAGCAATGTAAGGAAAATTGTCCGTCCGTTCTGGGACCGCACTTTATTATTTACAAACCTGTTAGTAAAGGGATAATATTCGGGAATGTATTGTCTCCAACTTTGTTGTAACCCAACAGTTCAATCCCTGATAGAGTGTCGGTCAGAAATTCATAAGTTTTTGGCATCTGGCGAATGAAATTCATATGAGATTGAGCATCCAATCCTATTATTAATATGTTGAGCATATCCTTGGCCTTTAAAGGTTTCTTATCTACATTTCTGCCTTTTTTGTGAGCAAAGACCATCATTTCCGTGTAACTAGATATCCCATCCGGTAGGATAATATCATTTTGGTGAGTAGAATTTTCACACGTGATATAAATGAATTCATGTGTACTAGGTATAGTTGTTACGTCTCCTATTTCATAGCACTTGTCGGAATATCTGAAAATGAATATATATTATTTTAGAAATGTTTCTTTTATTACATTTTTAGTTTGCATACTTACTTCATACTCTGATCCGTGTCATTTTCCCGCTCCAATGTTCTATAACAGCAGGATACATTCCACAGAATACTTGCCTTCACAATTTGGTATGCAGACTTATCCTCTGTCTTGATTCGAGTGAAACCCAGACTAAATGATTTCTCACAATCAATACTTTCCGGTGTCTGCAAAAATGTCCGTATGGAAGGATCATATGGATTTAGTTTGGGGATTTTACATGTTGTCGTAGATTCGTTCTCTTTGTCGAACTTTTTCAAATCTGTGGGATGAAAATGTACATTGATTGGGAATAAAGTTTAGACACAAGAAAAACTGCTTGTAAATACAATGAACTAACGTAATAACCTGCGACGGGATTTGAACCAAATATGTTGTTAAAAATTTCGAGACTACTGCAAAAAACGACCCATGCGACTATCACAACTATGATGAAAATGAATCCATGACGTAGTGAAAAAATTCGACATCTTGAGTGGACTACTTTGTCTTTTTTATTGGTTATCAATAAATGCTTTCTTCTTTTCTTAATTTTCACGTTCTTAACAAGGAGAGTTATTGCAGACTTCTTCATATTGTCAGAGCTCCTAAACCTTTATTGCAACACTGCACTGTGGTAAAACACATGCTATTATGCTCTTTCATTCAGTAACTGGCAATTTGTTTATTTGGCAACAATTGATGTGATATTAGAAAGAAAGTGATATAAAATTTTGATGCAATTCAAGTTTTGTACGGAAAGTAAAAGGACTAGCAGTCGTAACTACTCGTGTACGAGAAGAGTACGCAGAAGCTTTCACTTTTTTCACTGTCTCTGAAATTCCGATGCAATGATGAAATGATGCATCTTTTGTTGCTAGCATTTATTCAATATAAATTACTAAGCCACATAAAAATAAATAAAAAGATAGAAAGAAAGAATTTGTTCATATTTAATTCACTAGTTTAGTTAGATATCAGTTGGCTGTCCCATAATGACAAAGTTTCATGAAAAGGATTTTCAAGGATCTCCACACTATTATCTGACATATGCAAGTAGTTTAAAATATTTTTTGTCTCGTCAACTTTTTCCCAACTATCACCATTGAAAGTTAAATTGTCCCTGGAATACAAATACATTGAAATTAATATTTGCAGTTAGATTCGTCGCTTAATTAAATCAATGAAAGCTTACGGATTGGTTGCAAATAATACTAAACTTTTGACAAAGTTTTTTGAGAAATTGTAATCTTTGTCTTCTTTTTGTATGCTTGAGATCAAGGGTATATCCCACAGTAGAGTTTCTTCATCTCCGTGACAAGCACCTTTCAAAAAAGCGTTGTAGTTTTTAATCCAAAGTAAAGTGGTAATATAAAAGTTATATTAAGTTGCTCATAAAATCAAAAAATTTATGCAGACCATAATGGTGCTCATCGTAGCCCAAAATGTTGTAAACAATCCATCGGTACGACAAAGCAAATCCCCAATCAAATAGCCGTGGAAGACTCTTAGTCATTGCACTAAATATTTGAAAGAATCCAAAGCTTGTCTTATAGCTGTAGTAGTACAGGTACACAGGATGAATTCGACTTTGAAAAGCTGCAGATTTATGCAGTGGATGATTAAAATGAGCATCCGAAAAAATTCGTCCGATATCATGAACATTGCTATCACGCACACCATTGTTATTCAAATAGTGTTTTTTAATTGCAGCTGAAAGGGATGGTTTAATTTTGGGAGACAAACCGTGATAGCCAAACATGATGGGAGCAAATTCATCCCATTTGGAGTCCACCCGCACTACAGAATATGGGTCAAACAATAGACCTGTGCAAAAATGATATAACATAAACTTTCTGTAATTCAACGCTTTACGAATTTAGGCCGATGCATAAAGCTTTCTTGCAGGGCTATGAACCGTTGAATTTTTTAACATACCCATCACAAAAATCAATCCATCCTGTGAATTAACTCCAGTAAGCCATGGAACGGGAGATGAGATGTTTCCACTTGCAACCAAGTTTTGTGGCAAGTCTGGCAAAAATGCGGTTTCATTCCCGTAGTTTTCTATTGTTGGGGCAAAGTGATCCAGCCGATTTGATAGGAAATTCTTAAATCAAACAAATCACACTAAATCATAAAATTTTTCCTTGCTTTTCTTGAGTTAACGATAATTCCGTAAAATCTGTAAAATACTACATACCTGTATTTCAACGTGACTTTTTACAATAGTCCATGCATCTAAATCTTGCAAACAAGATACAAGACCATGAGATGTTTCCTGTGTGCAATTCAATTTCTCTCCAAAACGCTTAGCTTGCTCTTTTGGATTTTTCATAGCAGCCCAATCACTAAAAGCGTTTCCGCTGAAGGATGCTGCTGCTCTAAATAATCCTGAAAACAAATTTCCTCAGTGTCAAAATGTTCATTGTTTCCCATAATGCGTGCTTATTCAAACGCCGCATGATAAAAATCCAAACCTTTCGACATAGGAGACAACATGTGCATGTGAACACTAACCCCACCAGCACTAACTCCCGTCAGGGTAACTTTGGTAGGATCACCCCCAAAATTTTGTATATTATCGTGAACCCATTGGAGTGCCATAGTTTGATCTTTTAGTCCCATATTTCCTGGCACTACAGAATCTCCAGTGCTGAAAAAACCTATGTAAGAGGATAAAAAATGAAATTATGTTGATTAAGGTTCATCGACAAAAAAGTATTGTGATTGGCTATTATATATGTGTTCATTTTATGCTAAAGTTTCAAGCTTACCGAAAGAATTGAGCCTGTAATTTAATGTGACTACTATAACATCTTCATCCATGAAATAAAATGGTCGATGCTCCGTGGATGCGCCATACATAAAAACTCCACCATGTATAAATACAATCACAGGAAGTAGTGAGTTTTCAGTTCGAGTTCTAGATATTTTTTTGGGTAGCTGCATGAAAAAAATTGAGATTAAAAAAAAAGTTAGCAAAATTATTTAGCAATAGGTAGTTATGTAGTTAATATAGTTTAGTATAGTTAACCTGGGGAGTGAAAACATTGAGATAAAGACAGTCTTCACTTCCAAACATGAGATCTGTGAACATGTCAAATTGTATGCACCTATTACCAAAACTGTAAGCAGATCTGACTGATGTCCATTTGTCTGGTTTTTGTGGTGGCTAGAAACGATAATAAATTACGAAAAACATTCAATTTTGAGAGCCAAATTTGTTTAGAAAAATTTATTCACGGCTAGCTTGCTTACTTGAAATCGCAAATTTCCAACGGGAGCTTTTGCATACGGAATGCCCACAAAACCGAAAAAATCTCTTCCATCTCGAGATTGTGATTTGTATCCTGCTAGTTTCCCATAGTCTGTGGACACAATGGGGGTATTAGTATATTCTTGAGAGTCCCTTAGTCCAATCCAACCGTAACTATCTGAATTGTTTATTGTATGAAAAACTGGAATGAAAATTGCTACAATTGCTGCAATGCGAACTGATAACTTTGTACAAGAACTCATTTTAGATTGATTAATAGATTAATAGATAAAATATTGGTGACCAACAGGACGAACTAAATTCAAACAGATCTGCACAGTCAGAGAATCATATAATATACATAGTTTGTTGTGCAAGATTAGTTCATCCATTATCATGTGCTTGAAGTTAACAATAACTTTGTCTTTGCTTCATCGTATTTAGGAGCCATAATGAGTGCCGGATTTTTTGTTATTGATAATGATGGATTTTTTCAAACTTCAGTTTGGCAATTTTTTTTCTGTCTGGTTTTTTTCAGATTTAAACCTTAACGACATGGGATTTGGCACACTTAGTCTGTAAAAGGTTTCGTTCTGGGAGGTTTACGAACTGATAATGGGTTGAAAATTTTTGATCACTTGTCTGTTAAATTTCCAATGTTTCAACTGGGAATTTGCCCAAAAGATGCAATCATAATGATGCGGTTGAAAAATGAAAGGCTTTTATTTCTTGACAACTACTGGAATGAATGAATGAATTCACAAATGAAAATTTTCATGATTGAGATAATGCTGCTTTTTAAAAGCTATATAAAGGTCCAAAATAAAAAAGTACAGACAGTCTTCAACTTTTCTATTATGAAGCCTGCGTTAGTATTAATATATCATTATGCAGAAAATATAGTAGTAAGTAAACTTTCATTAATTGTTTCATCTTATGTTCATCTTATTGTTTAAAATAAAATATGAACTAAATTTTAAATATAGACACTAGGCCTGAAAGACGATGCTTTAAAGACGGAAAAACATTTTAACCCTAGAGTACACATTTTTCCCTCATTTGACGATCCTTTCATATAGACGACATAATCTTGGAGAATAAAATGATTTACATTAGCATAAATGCATCCTCATTTGTCTATCTTCTCTTCTACCGCTGCTTGCGGCAAAATATGTACCGCTAATGGCAAATAATTATTTCATAAAGAAAATAGAATAGGACCCAGTGTACTCCCTTATAGCACACCAATCAATGTTTAAGCTATTTAAACAAATGTGTTTTCTTCTAATGGTACAAAAAAAAATGCCTTTCTTTTTTTCCTTTTTTTCTAGTTTTGGAAAAAGTTAGCATTGTGTTACAAATGCAAACTTGAAGCCCTACAGTACTAGTTTTTGGTTTATGGACTTAACAACATCCTCAAAATTTGCATGCAATAATGTTGAACCACAGGAATGTTAACATAATAGCATAATGTTGCCAACCAGTCAGAATTACTGAAAAAGCACAAGCACGTTATGCCGACAATTCAATGCGAAGAAGTTAGCATTGAAAGATTAAAATGTCACAGTTTTATGAGACCGGCCTTGCTTAATCAATAATGAGAGCACAATAATAAATACAATATAAAACTACCCGGGTTCGATTCCTGGCTCCAACCAAATTTTTTAACTCTATTTTCAGTACATGTACTTCATACAGGATAAAAACTAAATCTAATAATAAACTCCCTGACATGTAAGCCTCATCGTACGATGGTGAATTAATGGACAGTTATGGAAAAGAAATTAAGAACATCATTGCAAGAAATAATTTGCCCACCTAGCCCCCTATCATGCTATACGCGAGGGCGTCAATTGGACAAACAACTTCGGGTAGAGTTTCTAACTACGCATTAATTAGACGATAAACCTTGTGCATCCAAAAATATACGCCCTTGAGAGTGTATTCCATCTTGAAATTCCCAATCAATCAGCCTATGTTTTTTCCAATGAAAACAGATAAATCCTTCCCTATCATTGCTAATGTCAATACAGCTGAAACATTCCATTTGCTATACCTGTGAGAAATTCAAAAGCACTTGAAAATCATTCAAGATAAAAAAAATAAATATCAAAGCGCAGAACTGTTATCAAATCAGCCTTCCACTATCCACAGAATATCTAAAATTCGTATAAAAAGAAAGCAAATCAAGTCTTCATCCTAATTCAACTTCCGAAAGTTTTAGTAATATCAACAACAAGTACAGTGAATAAATCCTTACCTTTTGTCAAAAGCATAGCAAAATCGTTCAAAATGAAATTCACGGGAACTTTAGCTACTTTTGTTGTTATGCTGGTTGCATGCAACGCTGCCAGTGTTCGTAAGAAAAAATTCTCCTACTTTCCATTTTGTGTGATTTGAAGCTTTAGAGACTTAATTATTTTTCAATTTACAGCAGAGCAAGAAGTCCGAGCTGCCCTTCTCCCTGAATTGCCAGATCCTATGATCATTGACGATATCATTGATGAAGTAATAGAAGGTGACTATGTGAATGGAAGAGTGACACTATTGTAAGGAATACTAACTGAAAGTACAATTTTCGTGAATTACGTAGCAGTCTAAACTCTAAAAGTGGCCTGTGCTCTTCTTAATCTTACCACACTAAATTTTGCATGGTTTTGTTTGCACAGAAATGGTCAGATCTTAGGTCTGTCTACACTAACCGATAATTTCAACTACATCCTTTGGAACGGGAACACCACATGGAAAATAGATGCTCCCTCTGTCATCATACAAGGAGATTACAGTATCAATGCTGTCGTCACATTACCTGATCAGGAGCCCATGACTTTGGTCGGAACTGGCAGACTCTTTTTCGAGATCAAAAATACCCACATTTTCATTACTTTCAAACTTCCTTTGTTCGGTAATGTGCGAATCTTGGAATTGGACATTTTCCCAGAAATTGGCTCAGTGACAGGAGGAGCAGGAAATTTGTTGATCAATGGAGAACCTGTTGACTGGGAAAAATTCTCTGAGGAGTTCCAAACAAATTTTGAGATGGTTTGGGGATCAATTAAGGCGCCACTGATCGATTTTGCCGTAGAAACTGTGGATTACATTGCTGGGGTATGAAATATTGAATGTATTAAAAGTAATAGGGAGAATAATCACGTCTGTTAAACCTTTAAAACTTATTTGTTTTGATTTTAATTTTTAGGGATGCGGTGTTGCCGAATTAATTGATGGCCTTATTGGAGGAGATCTTCGTAAGTTTAAATATTAATGTCTCGATTATGCGATGCTTAATAATTATTAGCAAGTTATTTATCTATTTACGTATGTTTTAACGTTATTTTCTTTCTTTGCAGCTGACTGCTTGAACTTATCTCCTCCAGCTCCAGTCGTTGCTTAAATCACTGCTCTATATATATTGCAGCTATATTGCAGCTAAACAATTTTGAGTGTAATTCTTAGTCTTGTGTTTTGTACTAGTAAATTTCAAACAGTTGTGTCAATAAAAGGATTTACTTAATAATTCCAAGTCGTTGATATAATTTTAATTATCATGGCTTTGCAACTGTACTGAAGAATTATAAGATTCATACTTTTACAAAAGCTGAAAAGCACCTGCCATAGTTTAATTGACTTTTATTATTATGGTCCATAAATGGAAAGAATAGAACGGCATTTCAATTCAAACGAATAAACAAGCTACAGCTATACACTACATTTTGATTTTAGTTTCTGTTCTGTTGTCAGTACTTAAAATACGACATCTCTCGAATGTTTAAAATACGCCATCTCTCGTTTAATTGATTACCATAGTACGACCACGGGAGCTTTTTGAGGCCGTGGTCGTAGATCGTAGCTACTGTCAACTTGAAATCACTTGAAAATGAATTAACTTCACTTCATTGCAATAAATAGCTATGGCTGTATAGCGTCTTTTTAAACCAATCAGACCAGTTTCAGAATAGGTATGAACGACGCCCGATTCGTCATGAACATTATCATAATATTTAATGGCAGTATTTAGCACGGACATTACCTGCATAAAGTGACAATAATAAGTGACAAACTGACTGAGTGTTCAAGTCTAATAATACTGGTTTTGATACAAAGCCTGTCTAAATATTCGTATTAAATATACCTTTCCAATTAGTTCTTCTCAAAAAAAAACTTTTTAATACAAATCATATGCCATGTTTCATCAAAAACTATCTAGCATTTTTAGTTGACTTTCAATTCGAATATAATCGATTCATTTATGGTAAAACATTTGTATTTCAGCGTTTTTTCAGGAATGCACTGCTAACAAATCAAATTAATACTTGGTCATCGGAGGAAACCTCCGTAAGTATACTTTCCGTTTCCGTAATTTGTATCAAATCAACATTATTGTTTTATGTAATCTTATTCAACTACTGCTTACTTCCACTATAGTGTATACCTTAGAAAAACTTTTTTATCCATTCAACATAAGATGATAGTTTGGTGTACACTCCTGGAGTATTTCTTCGACCACATCCTAATCCAAAAGATACAATTCCTTCCTGAATCCATGTCTTTCTACTTTCATCATAACATGCTAAAGGACCACCTATCAAATTAAAAAAAAAATATATTTACATTTTCAAAAACACTCAAATTTTGATAGCACAGTTAAACTTAAAATCCTACCTCCATCTCCATCACAAACATTAGGATTAGGAGGAACGCCACCATCATCTGCGCAAAATGCTGAAGTAGCTAACCTATAGTTAGAGCTAAATCGCTGTTGTAACCTTCGTTCACATCTTTCATTTTCCCACAAAGAAACACCCACTTCTTTCAGAACGATAGAATAATCTGTCCCGACTGTGACAAAAAAATACAATCGCAATAAAAAAACCGGGTTGGGCTTATATTCATGAGCCTTCATCTAAAAGTGGGTTAGTATTGAAGTATTGGTAGGTTCAAATCATATATTTAGCTTCAAAGCTTCAAATCATCAAATCATATTTGAAATGTCATCATCATGAAATTTAAAATATGATTTGAAGCTTTTCCAATTTTTTGAAATAATACTCACTTTCAGAAGAACGTCCCCACCCAGTTACAACACATTGACCTGCTGGCGTTCTTCCTTGAGATGGTAAACATAATGGCTGAATATTAATTGTAAAGTTCACAGCTTTGGTTATTCCAATTACAGCAATGTCATTCAGCAAGGTAGTTGAGTTGAATTCTGGATGTACTCCAATCATGTCAACTACGATCTATAATTCGCGAAAATTTTGTAGAATATTGTGGTAATATCTCAATTAACATAGTTGAGCAATGATCAAAGGCAAAATTATTTTCAAACCTCAACATGAGGAGCTGGCTCCTCATTAGTAGAAATATCATATTCTCCAGCTCTTATCTTCAATCGAGGAGCAGAACGTCGAGAAAATCGCTCAACACAATGTGCTGCTGTTATAATCAAATGTGAAGAGATTAAGGAACCTCCACAAATATAGAGATCATCCGTTGCTTCCAAAATGGCAACCTACAGATATAAAAATTTTCTTGCTTCTCTATTTAGAATTCTCAACCATCCTTTATCTAGTAACTGAAGTTAGGACGAATGCACTAAAGCTGTTTTTACAGTCAACACTTACATGCCAAGGCCATTCACCAAATTGTGATGTAGAATCCAATTTGAAATCGATACCTTCCTGTTTTCCACATACTGGTTCTGGTTCAGCTGGGACAAGAACAAATGGAGGGTTGGCATTTAAATTTTCTTGTTCATCCGGATTGATAAAGCAGCAAACTTGAGTGCCGGATAATCCACAATAGCTGTAAGGTTGGCCTCTCCTGATTGATAGTGAACAATAAGAACAAGTTCTTTAAATTAAAACTGGCGCTACTACACCTAGTTTACGTATTTACAATCTACAGAAAATTAAAAATAAACAGAATTCGATATATTGAAGAGAGTGCTTGATGTGTCATTTTGCTCAGCAAAGATATCAATGGACGCTATCTATTGAGCATGCGCAGTTACTATGTGGCAATCCATCGTCGACTTTACTTTATGTTACAAGCAAAATCATTGTGCTTAAGATTATCCAGAAATACGTAACTTGTGGAAAAAAGTAAGCCTCATAGATCTAAAAAACACTTAAATTGGATTGTATGTTATTTCAATTCGGAATTTAAACAAAAACTCTTTTAACCTCACAGTACATTCCCAGTATTCCATACATTTACAAGATTCTACGTGATCACCGCTTGAACCCACTTCACTTTCATTTTGATTCACTTGAGCTTCAGATAAACTTGAACAAAAAAATAAAATTGAAAAGATTAATACTGCACACTTTGCATCCATTTTACCAACTGAGATTTTTTTATGAAGCAGGATATTATAGGGCACCGGTATACTACTGAACCTGTGCATAACTGAAATATATGCTTGCATTGAATTGAAGATTATTATTGTCCATGTTTAAAGAAATTACGCCATACAAAGTAGCAGGTACTTTATACAAGTCTTCCTCATATTCATGCGAATATATTGATGCAATCGTGACAATAAAAAATCCTTGAGCATGCACAATCATATTTAATGATTTGTTGGTTAGTATGTAATGTCGAT
>Ga0210040_10008931_pt1 | contig 11757 bp, 10 predicted proteins | sample CryGeyCG12114_NA_FD_185462 | JGI IMG/M metagenome (GOLD analysis project Ga0210040, IMG submission 185462) | Groundwater microbial communities from aquifer - Crystal Geyser CG19_WC_8/21/14_NA (SPAdes) (version 2) | ecosystem: Environmental > Aquatic > Deep subsurface > Groundwater | place: USA... | reverse complement strand
GAGCAGGCGGACGTCGGCGTCAACCTGCTCGAGCTCGACGCGCTGGCGCACCGGATGATCACCGAGCGCGGCGCCGAGTCCTGCTACATCGACTACCACCCGTCCTTCGGCGCCAGCCCCTTCGGCAAGGTGCTGTGCACGTCGGTGAACGACGCCGTGCTGCACGGCCTGCCGCACGACTACGTGCTGGCGGACGGCGACCTGCTCAGCGTCGACTTCGCGGCGTCGGTCGACGGCTGGGTCTCGGACTCGGCCGTGAGCGTCGTCGTCGGCACCGAGCGGCCCGAGGACCGCCGCCTCATCGAGACGACCCAGGACGCGCTCGCCGCCGGCATCGGGGCCGCGCGGGCGGGTGCCCGGGTCGGCGACATCTCGTTCGCCATCGCCCAGGTCGCGGGGCACGCCGGTTACAAGATCAACACCCAGTTCGGCGGGCACGGGGTGGGCCGCACGATGCACGGCGACCCGCACGTCGCCAACGACGGCCGTCGTGGCCGCGGTCTGGTGCTGCGCCCGGGCCTGGTGATCGCGATCGAGCCCTGGTTCTGCGAGACCACCGACAAGATCTACACCGACGACGACGGCTGGACCCTGCGCAGCCGCGACGGGTCGCGCGGTGCCCACTCCGAGCACACCATCGCGATCACCCAGGACGGCCCGGTCGTCTTCACCGCTCGCGACTAGAACTTCTGTGCCGTTGTCCACACGTGAGGTGGTTGCGGCGTCAGAAGATCCACAGGGGTACCGACGGAGCGGCTGATTCGTCCGTACCGGCCTGTTGCTTCGTGCGTGAGCACCAGCGTGCGCGAGCACCTCCTGCGGCAGGCAGGCGTGATCTCGCTGTCCCAGGCCCGCGAGGCGGGCCTGACCCACCGCCAGGTCGAGCACAGGGTGAGGACCGCCGAGTGGCTGGCGGTCCGGCGCGGGGTGTACCGGCTGCACGCGGCCGCGCCGCTGCCGGAGACCGTGCCGAGCGGGCGGGCCGGCGCGGGCGTGCGGCTGACGCGGACCTTCGTCGACCCCCGCGACCGGCAGCAGCACCGAGGGATCTCGGTCGTCAGCCGCCCGTGGGCCGTGCTGACCACGGCAGCACGGTGGGAGCACGACCGACCCGAGGGATCGCCCCCGTCGACCACGCGAAGCAGACCCGGGCGGTGCGGCAGGAGGACCTGCAGCGCTCCTTCGGCCGACACTCCGGGTGCTGGGGCAGCACGACCATCCGCACGCTGCTGCTGCGCACCGGGGACCGTGCGCAGTCCGAGCTGGAACGCCTCGCGGTGTCCCTGCTGCGAGGGGCGGGGATCACCGGCTTCAAGCCGAACATCACTGTGCGGCTGAAGGATGGTCAGGCCGTCGAGATCGACATCGCCTTCCCGGACCGGAGGATCGCCATCGAGCTCGACGGCTACGCCTTCCACTCCGGCGCGGACGCGTTCCGCGACGACGTGAGGCCCGGCAACCGGCTGATGGCGGACGGCTGGACGGTCCGCCGCTTCACCTGGGACGACCTGGTGGACGACCCGGACGGGTTCGTCGGCGTCGTCCTCGAACTTCTGTGCGTTGATCACCTCTCGTGTGGGTCCCACGTCAGAAGTTCGGCAGGGGAACCGCTCAGCGGTAGACGATCACCTTGTCGCCCGTCCGGGCCTGCGAGAAGAGGCTGGAGATCCCGGCGAGGTTGCGGACGTTGACGCAGCCGTGCGACGCCCCCGCGTAGCCGCGGGCGGCGAAGTCGGAGCTGTAGTGCACGGCCTGGCCACCGCTGAAGAACATCGAGTACGGCATCTTCGAGTGGTAGATCGTCGAGGTCCAGGTCCGCTCCTTGCGCTGGATGCTGAAGCTCCCCTCCCGCGTCGGCGTGCCCACCGCGCCGAAGCGCACGTCCATCTTCAGCTGGGGCTTGCCGTCCACCACCCAGGTCAGGCTGTTGCTCCCCTTGCTGATGCAGATCGCCCGCCCGGTCAGGCAGCGCTTGTCCAGGCCCTGGGCGGTCGGCTTCGGGGTCCGGTTGTGCTTGGCGTCGTCGCTCGGCGTCCGCGTCATCGCGACCAGCCGGCTCCAGGTCCTGGCGTCGACCTGCCCGGTCTCGGGGATGTCGCGCTTGTCCTGGAACCCCCGCACGCTGCTCGCCGTCGCGCTCCCGTACGTGCCGGTCACCGACCCGGAGAACCACCCGACCTGCTTCAGCCGGGCCTGCAGCTCGCGGACCTTGTCGCCGCTCGAGCCCGACCGGTAGAGAGCCGGACCCGGCTGCAGGACGTTGTGGCGCTCGTCCTTCGTGGGCGTCTTCGTGCGCTTCTTCAGCTGCGACCAGGTCGTCGCGTCGACGTCGCCGGTCTTCTTCAGGTCGCGCTTGTCCTGGAAGCCCTTGACCGCCTTGACCGTGCTCGACCCGTACTTCCCGGTGATCGACCCGGCGTACCAGTCGAGCTGTCGCAGCCGCACCTGCAGCTCGCGGACCCGCTCACCCTTGGCTCCCCGCGCCAGCACGAGGACAGGCTTCGTCGCACCCACGGGCTTGGTGGCTCCGGGCTCGGTCGTCCGGGGCGCGGCGGGCTCCGCCGCGGCGCTGGTGGCGCTCGGTGCGGGAGCCGGCTCGCTGAGCGCCCCGCCCGGCTGCCCGCCCGGTACGGAGCCGCAGCCCGGCAGCAGCAGCGCACCGGCCAGCAGCGCACCGGCCCACCCTGTCCTCGCGGTGATCCGCACGTGATCCTCCAGAGCTCGCGCGCTCCGGGCGGGGCGACGCCTTCGTCCGTGTCACGGTAATTCACACGGCGGCCGACGTCACCCCTCTGGGCTGCGGTGACGCCTGGCCGTGACCCGGTGCTTCTCGCTCTGCCGGTCTCGCCCGGCTCGTCATCCGCTCGTGACCGATCAGGACCGGTTGCTGGTGTGCAGGGGCGGCCATGGGACCTGCGCCACGAACCCCCGAGCCGCCCCACGGCGGTGCATGAGCTGGAGCCGGGCAACCCGCAGCCGCTCGACGTCCACCGACGGGGCCGTTCGCTCGCCGCACGTGCGCGACGGCGACTGGCTGAAGGTGGCCGGGCCGCCCGAGGCGCTCGGCCGCTGGGACGTGAGCAGGCTGGCGAACCTGACGACCGGGTCCACCGTGATCATGGTGGGCGGTCACAGCAGGGCGGCCACGGTCGCGACGCTCATCGCGCTCGGGGTCGCCGTGCTGCTCCTCCTGCTGATCGGCGTGAGCGTCGTCGTCGCCCTCGCCAGCAGCTAGATCAGCGGCGGCGCGCCTGCTTGGCCAGCTTGCCGAGGCCTTCCTTGAGCTTGCGCTGGTTCTCGGGCTTGGCCAGCTCGCGCGAGACGGTCTGCACGACCTTGGCGGCCACGGCGGTCTTGAGGATGGACTTGAGCATGCTCATCGGGTTCTCCTGGGTGGGCTCGGCAGGACCTCCGACGATAGCGGCCGGACCCTGAGCGGCAGCGGGGCCGGCCGCGCACCTGATCAAGGACTGAGGTTCCTGTGTGAATCTGCTGATCGCGTGACGGGCCAGGAAGGTGCCGCCTACCGTGGGCCTCACCGAGCAGGAGCAGGCGGCCGGATCCCAGTTGGGGGAGCGTCCCACGGGGGGTCTAGCTGCTTCCGCCGGTCGTTCGTGGGCGATCCGCTGAACGAGTGCCGGGGAGCTTGGACAGCTGGTCGCCCACGAGTTCCGGGCCGACCCCGCTGCGGCGGCTCAGAACAACGTGTAGCCCCCGTCGGCCACCAGCACGCTGCCGGTCATGAACGACGCGGCGCTGCTGGCCAGGAACACCACCAGCGGAGCGACCTCCTCCACCGTCGCGTAGCGCTGCATGGGCGCGTCCTCGATCCAGTTCCGCCGGAACTGCGGCTCGTCGACCGGCGCCATGTCGGTCTTCACGTAGCCGGGCGCGAGCGCGTTGACGCGCACCCCGTACGGCGCCCACTCGGCGGCCAGGCTCTTGGTCAGCTGGTGCACGGCGGCCTTGGACGCGTTGTAGCCCGGCTGCCACTGCGGCCGGTTGACGATCATGGCCGAGATCGACCCGATGTTGATCATCGTGCCCGCCCTGGCCGCCACGAAGTGCCGTCCGAAGACCTGCGAGCAGGTCCACAGCGCGTCGACGTTGGTGCTCATCACCGAGCGCCAGTCCTCCTCGGTCACGTCGAGGGCCGGCGCGTGCACGCACGTGCCGGCGTTGTTCACCAGCACGTCGACCCGGCCGAACCGCTGGAGCGTCGCGGCGAGGACCGCGTCGACGTCGGACGGGACCGTGATGTCGGCCGGGACGAAGATCGCCTCGACGTCCCGCTCGCGGAGGTCGGCGAGCACCTCGCCGGCCGCCTCGGGGTCGCGGCCCACCACGACCACGGACGCCCCGGCCTCGCCGAGCGCGGTGGCGAAGCCCCGTCCGAGGCCCCGGGTCGCGCCGGTCACGACGGCGACCTGTCCGTCCAGCCGGAACCGGTCGAGCACTCCCATGGCGGCCTCTCCCCGGAACCTCCCTGGCCCGGTGCCCACACCGTAGGCCGCGGCCGGCGGGCGGGCGCGGGAGGTCGCGGCTCCGGGGGCGGTGGATCGCGCGGAGCGCGCTTCGGCGTACGGGCTAGCGTCTCCGGTGCCGGTCCCAGCGGAGGGACCCACCAGCCCAGGAGTCGTCTCGTGACCACCACCGCCCCGCCCAGCACCGCTGGGGACTCGCCCGCCCGGACCAACCCGAGCGCGGTCCTCCGCGGCGAGCGCGACCTCGTCGTCGAGGAACGTCCGGTGCCCGAGCCCGGCCCGGGCGAGGTGCTGGTCGAGGTCGGGGCGGTCGGGATCTGCGGCTCGGACGTCCACTACTACGAGCACGGCCGGATCGGGCCGTTCGTCGTCGAGGCGCCCATGGTGATCGGCCACGAGGCGGCCGGCGTCGTCGTCGGGGTGGGCGAGGGCGTCGACCCGGCCCGGGTCGGGCAGCTCGTGGCCCTCGAGCCCGGGGTCCCGTGCCGGCACTGCGAGCAGTGCACCGCCGGTCGCTACAACCTCTGCCCTGACGTCGTCTTCTTCGCGACGCCCCCGGTGGACGGCGCGATCGCCCACCTGGTCACGCTCGACGCCGACTTCGCCTTCCCGGCGCCGGCAGGCCTCGACGCCGAGCAGGCGGCGATGGCCGAGCCCGTGTCGGTCGGCGTCTGGGCCTCCCGCAAGGCCGGGGTCACCGCCGGGGACCGCGTGCTGGTCACCGGAGCCGGACCCATCGGGCTGCTCGCCGGCCAGGTCGCCCGCGCGTTCGGCGCCAGCAAGGTCACCGTGACCGACGTGAGCGACTTCCGGCTGGGGGTGGCCGCCGAGCTCGGCCTCGACGCGCACCGGGCGGACCAGCCGCTGACGCAGGAGTACGACGTCCTCATCGAGTGCTCCGGCGCCCCGGTCGCCGTCCGCACCGGCCTGGCCGCCCTCGCCCGGGCCGGTCGCGCGGTCCTGGTCGGCATGGGCCCGGACGAGGTGCCCATCAACGTCCCGCTCGTCCAGAGCCGCGAGCTCGTGATCACGGGCACGTTCCGCTACGCCCGGACCTATCCCCTCGCGCTGGAGCTCATCGCCTCGGGCGCCGTCGACGTGCGTCGGCTGATCACCCACCACTTCGGGCTCGGCGACACCGAGGCCGCGCTGACGGCCGGGCGGCGCGAGCCCGAGGCGATCAAGTCGATGGTGCTGCCGCAGAGCTGACCGTGCCGACGTGCCACCCCGGGTCACGTCCGCCCCGCCCGCGGCGTCAGACGGGGTGACGCCGGTGGCGGTGCGGGGCGCCGAGCCGCGGCAGGCGGCGCGAGGTGGTGGACGCCTTTCTCGCCGCGTCCAAGGAGGGCCGGTTCGCGGACCTGCTCGCGGTGCTCGACCCCGGCGCCGTCGTCCGGTCCGACGTGGCGGCGACCGCCATGGGCTCCGAGCCCGAGATCCGGGGCGCCGAGGCCGTGGCCCGCGCGGACGACGGGCGGGCCGAGCCATCGCCCCCGCCCTCGTCGAGGGTCTGCCCGGCGCGGTCTGGCGCCACCGCGGCGAGATCAAGGTCGTCTTCGTCTTCGACGTCCTGCTGGGCGAGCAGACCAGGCCGTCGACCGCGTGCGCGAGCTCGTCCTCGCCGCCGACCCCGACCGGATCGCCCGGGCCGAGGTCACCCACCGGCCGGGTCTCACCGTGCTGTGGTGGGACGACCCGGAGCCCTGAGCAGCAGCGTCAGAGAAGCCGCTCGAGCGCCTCGACGCAGAGCTCCCAGCCCTGGGTGGAGGTGTCGATCACGTCCGAGTGGTCGCCGTCGAAGGCCTGCAGCTCGCTGGTGTCACCGGCCTGCTGCGCGGCCGCGACGAACGCCTCCGACTGCTCGATCGGCACCACGTCGTCGGACCGCCCGTGGACGCAGACGGTCGGCACGTTCAGCGGCACGCGGGCGACGGGCGAGGCCTGCGCGTACGCCTCGGGCAGGTCCGCGGGCGAGCCGCCCATGAACGCGGCCACCGCCCCGCCGCCCAGGTCCGCGGCGTAGCCCGCCTCCAGGTCCAGCACCCCGGCCTGCAGCACCGCGCCGCTGAGCGGCACCTGCGGGTCGGCCCCGGGGGCTCCCGCGGGCTGGAGGGACCGGCTGGCCAGCCAGCCGGCAAGGTGTCCCCCGGCCGAGTGCCCGAGCGCGACGACGCGGCTCAGGTCCAGCCGTCCGCCGGCGATCCGCTGGCCCTGCACGGCCAGGCCGTCGACCGCGGCCGCGACGTCGAGGCAGGTCGCCGGCCAGCCGCCCCCGCCGGCCTGCGCGTTCCGCCCGACCCGGCGGTACTCCACGTTCAGCGCCGCCCAGCCCCGGCCCACGAGGTCCCGGGCCAGCGGGCGACCGAGGTCGGCCCCGTACGCGTCGCGCCAGAAGCCGCCGTGGACGATGACGACCACTCCTACCGGGCCCGACCCGGACGGCAGGCTGAGCTCGGCGAACTGGGCGGGATGGTCTCCATAGCTGTAGGTCGGCACGGCCTCATCCTCGTGCCCGCTGTCGCCGGCGGGGAGGGCGCCTCCCGCCGAGCACCCGGCGAGGGCGACGGAGGCGGTCGCCGAGAAGCCGAGGAAGCGGCGCCGTGACCAGTGCATGTGCTCCCCCGGGAGGTGGACGGTGCCGACATCGGACCGGCCGCTCACCCCTCGTTCGTGACCACGTCCCGTCCGGGTTGGCCGCAGCCGCTCAGCGGGCCATGTCGACGAAGCGCGAGTAGTGGCCCTGGAAGGCGACGGTGAGCTGCCGGGTCGGGCCGTTGCGGTGCTTGGCCACGTCGAAGTCGGCCTCGCCCGCCCGGTCGGACTCCTTGTCGTAGAGGTCCGGGCGCGACAGCAGCACGACCATGTCGGCGTCCTGCTCGAGCGAGCCGGACTCGCGCAGGTCGGACAGCATCGGCTTCTTGTCGGTGCGCTGCTCGGGCCCACGGTTGAGCTGGGACAGGGCGACGACGGGGACCTGGAGCTCCTTGGCCAGCAGCTTGAGCTGGCGGGAGAACTCGCTGACCTCGAGCTGGCGCGACTCGACCTTCTTGCCCGAGGTCATCAGCTGGATGTAGTCGATGCAGATCAGGCGGAGGTCGTGGCGCTGCTTGAGCCGGCGCGCCTTGGCCCGGATCTCCATCATCGTCAGGTTCGGCGAGTCGTCGATGAACAGCGGCGCCGACTCGACCTGGCCCATCTTCTGCGCGACGCGCTGCCAGTCCTCGTCGTTCATCCGACCGCCGCGGATGTGGCCGAGCGGGACGCTGGCCTCGGCCGACAGCAGCCGCATGGTGATCTCGATCTGGCTCATCTCCAGGCTGAAGATGGCCGACGTGAGGCCCTGCTTGATCGAGGCCGAACGGGCCAGGTCGAGCGCCAGGGTCGACTTGCCGCAGCCGGGGCGCGCGGCGACGATGACCAGCTGCCCGGGGTGCAGGCCGTTGGTCAGCTCGTCGAGGTCGGCGAAGCCGGTCGAGATCCCGGCCAGGCCCGCGCCGCGGTTCTCGATGGCCTCCATCTCGTCCATCGTCGGCTGCATCAGCTCGGACAGGGACTTGTAGTCCTCGGACGCCCGACGGTCGGTGACGGCGTACACCTCGGCCTGGGCCCGGTCGACGATCATGTCGACGTCGCCCTCGCCGGCGTAGCCCATCTGGTTGATCCGCACCGAGGCGTCGACCAGGCGCCGCAGCACGGCCTTCTCCCGGACGATGGTCGCGTACCAGCTCGCGTTGGCCACCACGGTGACCGAGCCGATGAGGTCGACGAGGTAGCCGGGGCCACCGACGCGGCTGATCTGGCCGCGCTTGGTCAGCTCGTCGGAGACGGTGACGGCGTCGGCCGGGTCACCGCGCCCGTACAGGTCGAGGATCGCGTCGTAGACCAGCTCGTGGGCCGGGCGGTAGAAGTCGGTGCCGCGCAGCACCTCGACGACGTCGGCGATCGCGTCCTTGCTCGACAGCATCGCCCCGAGCACGCTCTGCTCGGCGTCCATGTCCTGGGGAGGGGTCCGGTCGCCCCCGCGTGCGGTGTTCCCGTACGGCGGCATCACCTCGGCCAGGCTCACTGATGACGCTCCTTCGTTCGACACGGCCCCGCGACCCGGGACAGGCACCCCCGGACCGGACTCTGCGCGCGGCTCCGCAGACGGGCCACCACGACAGGTTCGACACCGAACGTAGGAGCCACCTCTGACACTTCCGCCAGACCTGCTCCGACACCCGGTCCCGACCACCCGAGGTCGACCCGCCGACGCGGGGGATCAGGCGACCGTACGCGCCGGCGACGGTGGGAGCCAGACGACTGTCCACAGGACCTGTGGACAAGCAGGGAGGCCCTGTGCAGGACACGCACAGGGCGTGTGCACAGCTTGGGGACAACGCTGGGGATGTTGTTCCTCCGAAAGCCGCATCATTTGTCTGACCAGGGCGGATGCAGATCCAGGCCGGTGGAGGAAAAGTTCCCCGGCACCCCGTGCCGGCCGGGTGCGTGCATGTTCCTGACCTTGACACGGACACGACGGACCGCTACGGAGCGCCCGCCACCCACACGTTTTCCACCGGTTCCGCAGCGGATCCTGAGAGACGCGGCGACCACCCTCTTGAACGCCGCGATACCCTACGGGGGTATCAGAGAGGGAGGGCGTCGTGAGCGCAGAGCAGAACCGGGCGGGCTACGCCGGAGGCAAGGAGGACTACCTCCGTCGACTCCGCCGCATCGAGGGCCAGGCCCGCGGCCTGCAGAAGATGGTGGAGGACGACAAGTACTGCATCGACATCCTGACTCAGGTCTCCGCCATGACGAGCGCGCTGCAGTCCGTCGCCCTCGGCCTGCTGAACGACCACCTGAGCCACTGCGTCGTCGAGGCCGCCCGCACCGGCGGGCCGGAGTCGGACGCCAAGGTGAAAGAGGCCGCCGACGCCATCGCACGACTGGTCCGGTCCTGAGACCGACCCGCTTCCTGAGACAACGATCCCCAGCCCACGTCGAGCAAGGAGCACCATGACCACCACCCAGGACTACGTCGTCGCCGGCATGACCTGCGAGCACTGCACCCAGGCCGTCACCGAGGAGGTGCTGGCCGTCCCCGGCGTGCGCGAGGTGACCGTCCACCTCGACGGCGGCACCATGGCCGTGACCAGCGAGGACCCCGTCGACTTCGAGGTGCTCAGCGCCGCGGTCAGCGAGGCCGGCTACACCCTCGGCAGCCGCTGACCATGCCCGGAACCTCGATCTCCGACCGTCGCGGTGGCACCGAGGTCGACGTGATCGACCTCGACCTCACCGGGATGACGTGCGCCTCGTGCGCGACGCGGATCGAGCGCAAGCTCAACAAGATGCCCGGCGTCGTCGCGTCGGTGAACCTCGCCACCGAGCGGGCCCACGTCGAGACCCCGCCGGGCACCACGGCGGCCGACCTCGTCGCGACGGTCGAGCGGACGGGGTACGGCGCCCGCGTCGCCCAGCCTGACGTCGACCCGGAGCAGGCCGACGGCGAGGCGGACGCGGCCGAGCGGCGCCTCCGGCTGCGGATGCTCGTCGCGGCAGTCCTCGGGCTGCCGGTCGCCCTCGTCTCGATGGTCCCGGGGCTGCAGGTCCCGGGGTGGCAGTGGGTGGCGCTCGTGCTCGCCGCGGTCGTCGTGCTCGGCGCGGGCTGGCCCTTCCACCGGGCGGCCGCGGTCAACGCCCGCCACGGCGCCGCCACGATGGACACGCTGATCTCGATCGGCACGCTGGCCGCCCTCGGCTGGTCGGCGTACGCGCTCACCGGCCCGGCGGGCGCCCTCGGCTACACCCACACGTTCGCCCTGCGGCTCGAGCAGCACGCGGGCATGGCGGAGCCGTACCTCGAGGCCGCCGTCGCCGTCCCGCTCTTCCTGCTCGTCGGCCGCTGGCTCGAGGCGCGGGCCCGGCGACGTTCCGGGGCGGCCCTGCGGGCCCTGCTGGCGCTCGGCGCCCGGGAGGCGCGGGTGCTCCGGGCGGGCCGCGAGGTGACCGTCCCGGTCGCGGCGCTGGTCGTCGGCGACCGGGTGGTCGTGGCGCCGGGCGGCATCGTCCCGGTCGACGGGACCGTGGTCGAGGGGCACAGCGCGGTGGACGCGTCCAGCGTCACCGGGGAGTCGGTGCCCGTCGAGGCCGGCCCCGACGACGCCGTCACCGGCGGCTGCGTGAACACGTCCGGCCGGCTGGTCGTCGAGGCGACCGCGGTCGGTGCCGACACCCAGCTCGCCCGGATCGCCCGTCTGGTGACCGACGCGCAGAGCGGCAAGGCCGCGGTGCAGCGGCTCGCCGACCGGGTCTCGGGCATCTTCGTGCCGGTCGTCCTGGTGCTCGCGCTGGTGACGCTGGCGGGCTGGCTGGTCGCGGGCGCCGACGCCTCGTACGCGGTCACCGCCGCGGTCGCGGTGCTGATCATCGCCTGCCCGTGCGCCCTCGGGCTCGCGACGCCCACGGCCCTGCTCGTGGGCACCGGTCGCGGAGCGCAGCTGGGCATCGTCATCAAGGGCCCCGAGGTGCTGGAGGCGACGCGCGACGTCGACGTCGTCCTGCTCGACAAGACCGGCACGGTCACCGAGGGCCGGATGGGCGTGGTCGCCGTCGTGCCCGCGGAGGGCGTCGACGAGGCGGAGCTCGTGCGGCTGGCCGGCGCGGCGGAGGCGGGTTCCTCGCACCCGGTGGCCCAGGCCGTCGCGGGCCGCGCGCGCCAGGCCGGGCCGCTGCCGACGGTGTCGGCGCTCCGGGAGCCGGCCGGCCTCGGTGTGGTGGCCGACGTGGACGGCGTCGGCCCGGTCGTCGTCGGTCGGGCCGACCTGCTCGCCGCCGAGGGGCTGGGCGTCGACCCGGGGCTGACGGCCGCCTTCGCCGCGGAGCAGGACCGCGGCCGCACGGTCGTGCTCGTCGGCTGGGGCGGTGCGGCACGGGGTCTGGTCGCGGTGGCCGACACGGTCAAGCCGACCTCGGCCGAGGCTGTCCGCCGCCTCGTCGCGCTCGGGCTCCGACCGGTGCTGCTCACCGGTGACACCGCCCGCACCGCGGCCACGGTGGCAGCCCAGGTCGGCATCGACGAGGTGATCGCCGACGTCCGGCCCGAGGGCAAGGTCGACGTCGTCCGGCGCCTCCAGGCCGAGGGCCGCCGGGTGGCGATGGTCGGCGACGGCGTCAACGACGCCGCCGCCCTGGCCCAGGCCGACCTCGGCATCGCCATGGGCACGGGCACCGACGCGGCGATCGAGGCCGCCGACCTGACCCTGGTCCGCGGCGACCTGCGGCAGGC
>Ga0210040_10008930_pt1 | contig 11757 bp, 7 predicted proteins | sample CryGeyCG12114_NA_FD_185462 | JGI IMG/M metagenome (GOLD analysis project Ga0210040, IMG submission 185462) | Groundwater microbial communities from aquifer - Crystal Geyser CG19_WC_8/21/14_NA (SPAdes) (version 2) | ecosystem: Environmental > Aquatic > Deep subsurface > Groundwater | place: USA... | reverse complement strand
TAGCGCGGGTGTTCACCTCTTCCCTTTCCGAACAGAGTAGTTAAGCCCCGTAGCGCCAATGGTACTGCCGTCACACGCGGGAGAGTAGGTAGCCGCCAACCTCATCTAATAAAAGCCCCCTTCTACTTCATGTAAAAGAGGGCTTTTCTGCTTTATGAGCAAGGGACGGGAGAATCAATTATTCTATAAGTCAAGCTAGTTGATAACTAATGTGAGTTAACTAAATAGTAGCTAATACTTAAATCTTCATTTGATTTAGAGTTATTTAAACTTTGTAATCTTACTGCAGATTAAAATTATCTTTTGCCAACTACAACATAATGTAATTTAGTTAAATCAAAATAAAATCCTGCAAGATCTAAAATTTCGGTAGGAGATGTATTCCGGAGATTATTTAAGTAGATAGAGTAATAATTACTAGATAAACTTTTTAGAACGGTATTTTTATACTTTTCTGATTGGTCAAAAATAGAAGTGGTTTCATTTATGAATTTACCAATAGTATAATTCTTCACTGTTTCCAACTCCTCAGTAGATATATGTTCCTCCTGAAGCTTTGTAATTTCTTTCTTTACTTCTTGGATTGTTTCATCAGTATTTTGAAAATTAACATCTGTAGCAATATAAAATAAGGTGTCTTTCTCTTTGGGAGATAAAGCGGAAGAAATACCGTAAGTAAACCCTTTTTCTTCCCGAATATTCTTCATTAACCTTGAGCCAAAATAGCCACCTAAAATTTTATTTAGTAAAGCTAATTTAGGATAATCAGGATGTTGCATTAAGGGCCAGGAAGTACCAATCCGAATAGAAGATTGTAGTTTATCCGATTTCTCAAGAAACAAATTCTTTGCACTTGATTGCGGAATGGCGAATGTTTTTGCTGTTAAATTATTAATAGATGTTTTATCAAAAGCAAGTTGAATTTTATCTTCTTGCTCTTTTGTGATATCTCCAGTTAAGAAATAGATAGCTGCTTCTGTATAGTAAAAATTTTCTATAAATGCAAGTATATCGTCTCGAGTGATGCTATCTACATCAACTTCTTCTTGGCCGGTTACATACGGATGATGTGCCCCGTATATATTTTTGGTAAGGAGGGAAGTGGCTAAATAGCTGTTTTTTTCTTTCTCGATAGCGATATTCTGAATAGTTCTGGTTTTAAGAAGTTCTAATTCCTGAACCGGTATGGTAGAATTATTTACTATTTCTACAATTAAAGGAAATATATCTTTAAAATGTTTCGAGAGGCAATAGAGAGTTAAAGACGAGCGATCAAAACCTTGGTTACACTCTAAAGAAGCACCATAAAAGGCAATTTTATCGGCAATCTCCTTAGCAGAATATTTCTCGCTACCTTCTAATAGCATTTTAGCGGCTAAATAAGAAACACCTTTTTTAGTTTCGTACCTTTTACCTGCTTTAAAAACAATTTCAAACTTAATAACTGGCTGAGAGCTTCCCTTTAAGACGTGGAGTTGAGAGCCATTCGAAAAAGTAGTTATTTGTGCCGTTGGTAACTGAAAAGAGGTAACGGGATAAACTTGAGGAGCAACAGATCGGATCAGCATTAAAAGTTTATTCTTCGAATTTAAAGGATAAGGTAAAGCGTAAGGTATTAGCTAACGGACTGCTTGTATTGGAAGCTAAATAAGCGCCATCAATGCCAAATCGCTGATATTGTAAACCTAATCCTAAGCTAAGATAATGACGGTTGCCTTTGTTTGGGCTTTCGTAAAAATAACCCACCCGCGCGGCAAACAAATTGTTGTACAAATACTCTAAGCCAGTAGATAAACTGACTTCCTGCAATTCTTCAGAAAAGCCGCCGTTGGCATCGCCAAAAGATGAAAATATACCTGTAATAACACTTTTATCGGAAGAATTGCTATCAGGAGAAGGTACTAACAATTTATTCGCATCTACTGCTAAAGTAAGTTTGTTATACGGATCGAAGTTCATGGTAAAGGCGGTTCCTAACCGCAAATTGGTGGGGATAAAATCTTTCTGATCGATATTAGTGTAGGCAATCTTGGCTCCAATATTCGAAATGTTTCCTCCTAAGGATAAATTGTAGTCCCGACCACCTAATTCCATATCTTTAGTATAATAAACGCCTACATCTACTGCTCCTGAATTTCCCGCTTTACTGTCATCATAACCTTGAGTAAGATTAGAGTGAATAAACCGGGCGCCGATACCTAAGCTCAAGTTTTCGCTTAATTGCTGCCCATAAGCTACATCAAACGTGTATTCTTTGGGACTAATAAGCTGTCCTAATGTGCCATTATCATCTGAAAATTGAATATCGCCTAAGTCGAAGTAACGCATTGCTCCGGAAAAAGTACCCCGCTCACTTACTTTATAATAGCCTGTTAAGTAATTTAAAGACATATCATTAATGCCAATATTTCGGAGCCAAGGCGAGTGCGAAATACTAAAACCATATTGATTTTGAATAAATCCTAATTTTGCCGGATTCCAGTGAATTGAATTGGCATCCGGAGAAGTGGCAACTCCGGTTTCCCCTAAAGCAGCAGCCCGAGCATCGGGTGAAACAAGTAAAATAGGTACCGCCGTAGTAATGGTATTTAAACCTTCGCGCCCTAATTGATCGTCATCTTGTCCCCAAGTTACAAGTGGTGTTAATAAGGTACTAGTGAAAAGTACAACTGCTTTAATTCCGGAGAATCTGAATTTCATAAGGTTAAAAAATTTATGGGCTAAATATAGTAATATTACTTTAACAATAATAGCTTATTCACTGCGTGCGCCTCTTTTCCATTCTCTTTACAACGCACACTAATACGGTACAAGTATATACCATTCTGTAATAAGTTTTTGTTATTATCGCGGCCGTCCCAAACAAGAGAAATAAGCAATTGATCGGTTGTTTTTTTATGATGATAAATAGACCGGACCAGTTTGCCTGTAACGTCGTAAATATGTATTTGGGTCTCTAATTCTTTTCCCGTTTGGTTATGATCAAACTTAAAATAAGTTTCGGTTTGCACCGGATTAGGGTAATTAATAAGATTAGCTATTTTAAGTTCCTGCTCGTCGGTTACGTTGAAAAACAAGTGCGCTTCTCCCGAATTATTGTGCGTATCCCAAGCTTTAAGAGTTAACGTATGTTTGCCTGGAGGTAGATCTTTAAAAGCATACTTTAAATCGCCAGCTTGAAAGTTATTAGACTTATAAGAAAAGAAACTGTTAAGAATTACAGCTTCTGATTTATTTCCGTCTAGGTAAGCCGTAATCTCGTGACCAATACCTGTGTTAGAAATGTTAATACCATTCTCATCAGAAAGCTGCGCCAGCAAAAGCGTATTTTTACCCGTTAAACCTCCGGCGACAAATGTAGTATCATCAAAAAATAATTTTATTTGGGGTGGAGTATTGTCGGATATAATAGGAGCTGCAGTGCCGGTAAGAATTAAGTTATTAGAATACCCATGCGCGTCTGATTGGGCATTATACGCATACACTAAAACCTGACCTAAACCGGTATTATACGTAATATCCTTGGGTACTATAAAGTTTACGGCCCATTTACCGGCTTTTACGGTGGCGGAACCGTTGTAAATAGTATTTTCTTTTACTTCCACTTCCGAAACCGGGCTATTCTCGTCACCCAAAGTTTTAACTTGCTTTGATTTTTCGTAGACTGTTACCTGAATGGTACCATCAAAATCGTCTTTAATAAGATTTTCATCTGCCGAGATAATACCGGCTAAATTAACTTTTTGTAATGCTTTTAAGGTATCGGCTACACTGCCGGATACCGGCTGATTATTGATATGGGTGATAGAAGCTTTGAGAGACGGGTACGCTAAACGCTGCGAAGGATCGCCGAGTAAAACAAAGTTGCGATTATTTACATTAGATTGACTGCTGTTTTTAGTTTGCCGCATAATATCTCCTAAGCGAGGAAATTCGCCGTTTACCCGTGCAAAAGCAGCCTGCATAAAATTACGGTTAAGTACCCGGTTGCTGCTGGCAAATACTGGTCGGGTAGTTGAAATCAGTCCGATAGCTCCTCCTTGGATGTTTAAAAGCGCAATTTCTGCCCCCGAATTACGCCTGGGGTCATCGTACCGGCCAAATTCACAAGTAGCAGTTAAGAGAAAAGGTAAATTATTGTAGTTGCGCCAACCAGCAATTTGGGAGGCAGTAATTACTTGTTCGTTCGTCAGCCAGGTTTCGTTGCCATGCCCGCTATAATTTAGGATAAGCGAACCTTGTTCTACCGCTTTATCTATTTCTCTGCTCGTGGTTGGCGAACGTTGCCCGGTAGGAACATTATCCTGTTTAAATAAATCCAGGTAAATTTTATTAAGAAGATAGCCCGGTTGCTTTTCTTTTAATAAAGTAGCTAAGCTTTCGGCATCCCGCAGGTGTTCGGCATTATCACCATCATCAGCAACCAAGGTAATTTGATTTCGCCATTTTCCAAAACTAGCCGGGCTGTCGTAATTAATAATTTTTCGTACCAGCGCTTCGGCTTCTGCGCTGGTTTTAACGGGTAACCGGCCAATGCCAATATCTACAGTTTCGGGTGTATGAAAATTATCTTCGCGCCACAAACCTTCCGAGTCATCTAACAAACCAAAGTAATCTTCCGAAGAATAAGTTTTTAAAGGATCCAGCGACTCGTGCGACTCATACACCGGTATAAAATTGGTGTTGTTGGCCGTCCGGGGTTTTTCTGTTTGGGCATTCGATTTATAATCGTAAGAAGCATCGCCTAATAATAATAAGTCCAAGGCTCTATCGCCTGATTTTTTCCGGCGCTGGTACAGCATGCGCATAAAGTCCCGGATGGCCGTAATGTCCTGAGAACCAGAAGAAAACTCGTTATATACTTCGGTGGTAGTTACAACTGCTACTTGTAATTGGTCGTGATTCTGGCGGTGTAAAGCTAACTTTTCGGCGGCAGTTTTAAATAGAGGATGCGTTAGAATAAGTAAATCAAGATCGCCAGCAAGGTTAAGGCCGTGCAGGTTTTGCTGATTTACCAGTCCTACCGGGAAAGGTTTGGGAAAGTCATTGCCTTTAAAAACAACAAACTCCCGCAAGGAATCAGCTTTAGAAGTAAAGGTTGCAGAATTATTAGCTATTTGGAGCGGGATAGAAGCGGTCCGGCTCAGATTGGTAACATCCCACACCTGCGCATCAGCCGGAACGTTGGCAATTTTGTACGTGGCTACATTTGCACTGTTGTTTGGCATACGTGACCGGAAAATAGTCTGATTGCCGACAAGGGCCAGCCGACGCTCCGCCATAATTTCTACATAATCCAAATAGCCAACGGCGGCCGGAGTTCCCTGCAGGTCGTAAGTATAATTTAATTGTAGTTTACCGGAAGTTATGGCACTAGCCGGAATCTGAAAAATTTGCACTTTGTGCTCGCCTTCGGCATGATAAAGATGATCTCCGGTACCAGAAAAAAATTGGGTACCTAAATTAATTTCGTCTGCTTTTATGCGGAAGGCACTGGCGGTTTTGGAATTGCCCATCACGGCAGAAGTAACAGAAACCAGTGTGCCCGGTACCAGGTCTGGCATTGAAAAAGTAAAGCTGCGGGAAGAGGTAATATTATTAAAAGTTTCGCCGTACCAGTTTCGCCCCGATTGCAAACTATTTACTAAATCCTTTTCGTGAAATATATGGTCTGGATACGAATCTATTAGGTTGGTAGTGGCGGTTAGAGTTGGTTGTAAGCGCACCCGCATGCCTGGGGCGTTACTTAAGGTTAAAAAATAGTAAGCGGTATCGGAATAAATATTAAATTGATGCACAAACTTATTGGTGCCGGGGTCTACTTGCCAGCCGTGGGGTCCGGGCGCGTAAAAAAGAATATAATCCGTTTTATCGAATTTGCCGTCGGCTTCGCCCGATACATATATGGCGTTTTCCTGCAGGTCATCGGGCCGCGCACTACTATTTAATTGGGGGAGCATTTGGCCGCCATTGCCGTACAGTTTAATATTTCTAGGGTCGATATTCTCCGAATTAAGTCCTAAGTTTTGGAAAAAGGTTTTATCTAATTTATAAATACCCGCTCCTGTAATACCCAGTTTGTAGAAATTACCAGTGCTTAAAACCGATTGCGTAGTATTGGAATGTACCGATGCCGGAGGTACTGCTTGTGCCTGGCTAACAAGACACGTTAGAGTGAGTAGAAAACTTAAAAAAAAGTGCGATAAACGTTTACGCATAATACCGACAATATAATAAAATAACCTTGCAACTTGTTCAGCTACAAGGTTATATTGCTAAGCTCTAAGCAGCTTTTTTTAAACTGATTTAAGATTTTTATATTGTGGCTGATAGTATTAATTTGTTTCCAGCCGGTAGGTATAAGATTCCATTATTAAGTTAGCCAACAAGTTTTTACAGGCCTGTTCAACTTTCTCCTGGGCTGCCTGCTCATTATCCGCTTCCAGTTCCAGGCGAATGTGTTTGCCAATGCGCACATTTCCCACTTGGGCTAAACCCAAATGTTCTAAGCCCAACATTACAGCTTTGCCTTGCGGGTCTAATAATTCCGGACGGGGCATAATATCAATTTCGGCAGTAAATTTCATGTTATGGTAATTTGTAAAATTTAAGTTTTAGGAGAAGCAAAGACCGATAAAAGTACATAAAAGACAATAATTACCGGAATGGCCGCAAATTTAAAAATAAACAGCAATGGTACCGCAGTTAACAGAAAAATAAAGCGCACCGCATTGTCTTTCCAGGTCAGATTTTTAAATTTTAAGGCAAATAAAGGAATTTCGGCTACGAGTAAATAGCATAATATAGCCGATAAAGCCAACAATACGTAGAAATTAAGAATATACTGAGATAAATTAAATTGATCGGCAGCTAAAATTAAGGGCAACGAGGCAATAAAAATGGTGTTAGCCGGAGTAGGTAGCCCAATGAAAGAAGAAGTCTGCCGGGTATCAATATTAAATTTAGCCAGCCGCAAAGCCGAAAAAATAATAATAATAAAGGCCGCGTATGGAATAATTTCGGCTTGCACTAAAGTAGTATTCGGATCAGCCATGGCGCTTTTCTCCATCAATCTAAACATAATAACGCCCGGTAAAACGCCAAAAGAAACCATATCGGCTAAAGAATCGAGTTGTTTGCCAATTTCGGAGTAGGCGTGGAGTAAACGGGCTATCATGCCGTCCAGAAAATCAAATACCGCGGCAACGCCCACCAGGTAAGCGGCAAATTCTAAACTTCCCTTGTAAGCAATCAGGATGGCAACACAACCGGTAAATAGGTTGAGGCAGGTAATAAAATTGGGAATGCTTTTTTTCATAAAGGTGATTCAGGCACCAGGAACTAGTAATCTGTTTATCTTTTCGACTACTGCAAAAAGGGATTAAATTTTTTTTCTTCTCCTACAGTTGTACTGGGCCCATGACCGGGATAAACTTTAACTTCGGGCGGCAAGGTAAACAATTGTGTCCGAATACTATTAATCAAGGTATTAAAATCACCGCCCGGCAAATCAGTACGACCAATGCTGTGCTTAAAAAGAACATCGCCCCCGATACATACCTGCGTACTTTCGTGGTAAAAAACCACGTGGCCCGGCGCATGGCCGGGGGTAAATAAAATTTTTAGCTGCGTATTTCCATAGGTAAAGGTTTCTCCTTCGCTTAAGAAAGCGGTTGGTTGAGCCGGTTCGTAAAGCGGAAAACCGTATGAAGGCGCATAAACCGGCACGGCTTGTAACGTCGATAAGTCAGCTTCGTGGATTAAAAACGGTACCTGGTACGTGTCCAGCACCCATTTATTTCCCAAAACATGATCAATGTGGCAATGGGTATTTAAGAGCGCGGCTACTTTTAATTTTTTATTTGAAATAAAATCCGCCAGCTGGTTTTTTTCTTTTTTATCGTAGCAACCCGGATCAACAATAACACATTCGTTTGTTTCGTCGTGTAATACATAGGTATTTTCAGCGAAAGCATTAAAAGTAAAACTGGTTACCGTCATATAATTTAGAGTAAAGTTGGTGAAAATTAAATTTCTGATTGAAAGTACAAATTTAGAAAATACTTCTGTTAAATTGTCCGGATGAAGTACGATTACCTTTTAGTGGGACACGGTTTGGCGGGCAGTATTCTGGCGCATACATTAGCAGCGGCCGGGCATAAAATTTTGGTGCTGGATCAACCCCAAGCCAATGCGGCTTCCCGGGTAGCGGCCGGCCTGATGAACCCTTTAGCCGGTAAACGCCTGGCTAAATCCTGGTTAGCCGATACCTTAGTGCCGTTTGCTACGCATTTTTACCAGGAACTAGAGCAGGTAACCGGCCAAACATTTTTTCATTCCCAACCTATTCTCAAGTTATTTTCCTCAATAGAGGAGCAAAACAACTGGATGGGAAAAAGCGCCGGTAACCAATACGGCGAATTTGTAAAGGAAGTACTTACCGCCTTACCAGCCTCGGCAGAAATAAAGCAGGAACAGGGCGGTATTATCATCGATAAGGGAGCGTATGTAGATGTCAACTTACTGTTAACTTGTTTAGAAAAGATCAGGCGGGAAAAAGACGAAATCAGAACAGAAACATTCCGGTTTAGTGATCTTCATATTCAGAATTCTGGTATTCAGTATCAGAATATGGCGGCGAAAGAAATTATATTTTGCGAAGGTTATCAGGGTGCAACCAATCCTTTCTTCGGATGGCTGCCTTTTTCTTTAAATAAAGGCGAAATTTTAGATATTGAAACGGACATTGTAGCAAATGAATATATCTATAATAAAGCCGTTTACGTTTTAAGCATAGGAGAAAAGCAATGGCGCATAGGTGCTACTTATAATTGGCGGCAAGTAGATGATTTTATTAGCTCCGAAGGCCGGCAGGAGTTAGAAATAAAGTTAAAAAATTTACTTAAATTACCTTTCACCGTTATAAACCAGAAGGCTGGTATCCGGCCGGCGGTGCGCGACCGACGACCTTTGATAGGAACGCACCCGAAGCACCCGAATGTGCATTTATTTAACGGGATGGGATCGAAAGGAGTAATGATGGCGCCTTACTTAGCTCATCACTTTGAGCAGGTTTTAAGCCGGAAAGAAGAATTAAATCCGGAAGTAAATATTTTACGTTATTTAGCGTTATACCAAGAACATAAATTATAACCATGATAAAAGTTTACAAGCGTACTTTCGCTTCTGCTATATATATCGTTTCGTTTTTGGCCCTAAACCTTATAGTAGGTACTGCCCAGGCGCAAATAGATGCAGAGGCATTCGGGAAAAACCGGATTCAGTATAAAAAGTTTAACTGGCAATTTATTAGCACCCAAAACTTTAACGTTTATTATTACGATGGCGGTAAAGCAAAAGCCATTGCCGCGGCCGATTATGCCGAGAAGGAATTAAAACGGATTACTACCATTATTGGCTATTTTCCTTATGCCAAAACCACTCTAATTATTTATAGCTCCGTTGCCGATTTACGACAAAGCAATATTGGCTTAAACGAAGACCATTACCAGACCGGTGGGGAAACGTTGTTCCTTAAAAATAAAATAGAATTAGCCTTTGAGGGCGCGCAAACAGAGTTTAAAAAGAATTTGAGCTTGCAGGTAACTCGTTTGCTGCTGAACGACATGATGTACGGTGGCAGCTTAAAGGAGGTACTGCAAAGCAATTATATGCTGCAACTGCCCGATTGGTTTCTGAACGGGGCAGCCACCTATATTGCCGAAGGTTGGAATGTAGAAATGGATAACTACATGCGGGATATGGTAACTAAAAACCGGAATAAAAAGCCTGATGTTTACTTTTCCCGTAATCCGCAGTTGGCGGGGCAATCGGTTTGGAATTATATCTCTGAAAAATATGGCTATACCTCCATCCAGAATATACTAAATCTTACCCGGATTACCCGCGATATTGAAGTGGGTATTGCGAGTAGCCTGAATGTGTCTTACAAGAAATTTGTGCGCGATTGGCAGCAATATTACATGCAAATGAATACCTTTTCGGAAACGCAAGGATTGGTATCGCTGCAAGAAAGAAATCAGTTGTTCCGCAAAAACCGGCGCAATTATATATTTACCCAACCCACTTTTAGCCCCGACGGCCGGAAACTGGCATATGTGGAGAATGACCGGGGCAGTTACGAAATTAAAGTTTTAGATGTAGGCCGAAAAAATATTCATACTATCCGCAAAGGCGGCTATAAAACTCCGAATCAGAAACTAGACCTTAAAACGCCCATTCTGGCCTGGAAATCACCAAACCAACTTAATATCATCGAAATAAAACGGGCCAAGCCCTTGGCGGTAACACATTATTTTAACCGGGGAAATAATGCTTTTATCAATAATTTAAAAACAGCCATTTTGGGTGGACAATCGGGCGTGTTGGGCCAGTTTAGCCAGGTTTTAAATGTTGATTATTCGGAAGATGGAAAATTAATGGTGATGGCAGCCGTTAAGAATGGCCAGAGCGATTTATTTTTATTTCAGGGGAATAGCCGCCAGCCCATTCAATTAACCAACGATTTGTACGATGACCGGCACGTTTCTTTTCTGAAAGGCCAAAATGGATTGTTATTCAGTTCTAACCGGTGGTTGGATACTTTAGGAACCAGCGTTGCTAAACTGGATAAAGTGGCCGATAACTATGACCTCTACCGCTTAGATTTAGATATGACCGGCAGTGCTCCCCGAAGAATAGTAGCTAACATCTCGAATGAACTGGCTCCGCTTGCGGAAGATGCCGAGAATATATTATACATGAGCGAAGAAAGCGGCATACGCAGTATTTACCGCTTCCATCTAACTTCGGGACAAAAACAAAAAGTAACTTCTTTTGTACAAAATATTAAAGTTTTCGATTACGATCCGGTTAATAAAAACTTGGCTTTTGTCGCCGCAGATCGCAATAGAGAATTTGTTTATTATTTCCCCAACTTTACTCCTAATGTAGCATCAACTAATTTTAAGACCGTACGCCAAACCACTTTAGAAAACCGCACCTTGCGTCCGGTAAACCGGGAACCGGTAGTACAACCAGCGGTTAGTCCGGATACCGTTGCCGTTAATAGTCCAGCTCCCGCAGATAAAACGATAGATACCCGAAATTATCAGTTTGAAACCGAACAAAATCCCGCACCAGCGTCCCGTACTAAAACGGTGGTTGTTAATCCGGATGTTACAACGGATGCCACCCAGATTTCCGGCCCATCCAATTATGATTTACGGTTTAGCATGGGTAAGGTCGTATCATCTATTTACCAAGATAACTTAATGGGTTTTGGTTTATTAGCGGAAGTAGAAATGGCAGATATGTTTGAAGATCATCGCATTAGAGGCGGAGCTTTCTTTAAAACCGATTTGCGGTCGAGTAATTTCTTTGCCGAATACACGAACTTAAAAAAACGGTACGATTTAAACTTTGCTTTTCGCAAGCAAACGCTGCATTTTGAACCAAGTAGCAACGCTGATATAATTTTGCGGTATAATCGTCAGGAATTTACTCCTACCATTAGTTATCCCCTCACGCATAATTTAAATGTGCGGTTATCTCCTAAGCTATTGCATACCCGTTACAGCAGTGTAGGACCGCTTAATTTGTCGGAAGGCGATAGTGTTGATTTTTTTACAGGGGGAGTAGCCGAAATGATATTTGATAATTCAGTTACTACCGGAGTTAATATAAGCGAAGGTACCCGGCTTAAAGTTGGTATCAGTGCCTTTAAAGAATTGGAGAACTCAAATAAAAACTTTAATA
>Ga0210040_10008929_pt1 | contig 11758 bp, 10 predicted proteins | sample CryGeyCG12114_NA_FD_185462 | JGI IMG/M metagenome (GOLD analysis project Ga0210040, IMG submission 185462) | Groundwater microbial communities from aquifer - Crystal Geyser CG19_WC_8/21/14_NA (SPAdes) (version 2) | ecosystem: Environmental > Aquatic > Deep subsurface > Groundwater | place: USA... | reverse complement strand
AGGACTTCAGCACCGGGTGGTCGACGCCGGCCGCGGCGTACAGCGCCCCGCGGAAGAAGACCTCCTCGGCGACGCCGTTGGCCAGGGTCGTCGTCGTCACCAGGGCCGGGCTGCCCTGCTGGGCGTACCGCAGCACCCGGGTGACCGCGGCCTCCAGCGGCGGGATGCGCTTGGCCACCAGCGCCGCGGCGTAGAAGAGCCCGAACGCACCCGCCCCGGCGACGACCGGGGTCAGCAGCGGACGGCGCAGCGTCGCCCTCGGCGTCTGCACCCAGCCCAGGTGCAGCGGCCCCGACGCCAGACCGCCGGCCACCCAGGTCGCGGCCACGCCGAAGGTCAACGCGTAGAACGACGGCGAGTCCGGCTTGCGCGACAGCGACACCCCGAGCAGCCCGGCGCCCAGCACCGACACCCCTGCGGTCACCCGCCGGCGCCGGGCGAAGGCCGCGTCGGACTCCCAGTGGTTCCGCGGCACCTTGTCCACCAGCCAGGACGGCGCCCGGTGCAGCAGCCGGGTGAGCCCCGCGTCGGAGATCAGCGACTCCCCGATGCGGCGGCGGTCCCGGGTCACCGGATCCGCCCGAAGCCCAGGGGCTGCCCGCGCCGGGCGGCCCGGCGTTCCCGGGCCCGTTCGCCCAGGGCAGCGAGCACGGCGTCGTCGTAGTGCATCGGCTCGAACGGCACCACCTGCCGGATCGCGTCGTCCCGCACGACCACCTCGTTGCTCATCGAGTCGATCAGCGAGCGGGCGGTCTGCCCGTCGACGTCGGTGATCAGGGTCAGCCACCGCGCGGACAACCCCGGCGTCAGCAGCGGCACCGGGACGATCAGCAGCCGCCGGTTCTGGATCTCCGCGACCCGGGTGAGCATCTCCAGGTACTCCAGCACCTCGGGCCCGCCCACGTCGAAGGCCCGCCCGGCCGCCTCCGGCGTCTCCAGCACGCCCACCAGGTAGCGGACGACGTCGGCGACCGCGATCGGCTGCGTCCTGGTGTGCACCCAGCGCGGGGTGATCATCGCCGGCAGGTGCGCGACGAGCTGGCGGGTCATCTCCCAGGAGACGCCGCCGTGCCCGATGACGATCCCGGCCCGCAGCACCGTCACCGGCACCCCGCCCTCGGCCAGCAGGTGCTCGACCTGGCGGCGGCTGCGCAGGTGGTCGGAGAGGTCGTCGGCGTCGTCGCCCAGCCCGCCGAGGTAGACGATCCGGCGCACCCCGGCGTCCGAGGCGGCCCGGGCGAAGGACCGCGCCGCGTCGGCGTCCTTGGCCTGGAAGTCCGCGGAGTCCAGCGAGTGCACCAGGTAGTAGGCGGCGTCGCAGCCCTCCAGCGCCGTCCGCAGCGACGCCTCGTCGCCGACGTCCCCGGCGACCGGCGTGCCTGCCCCCCGGTACGTCTCCGGACGCCGGGTCATCGCCCGGACCTCGTGCCCGGCCTGCTCCAGGGCCGGCGTCAGCCGGCCTCCCACGAACCCCGACGCTCCCGTGACCAGTACTCGCACTCCCCCACCATGTCGGTACTGATCACGTTGCGCGACTCCGCCGTGCACGACCCATCCGGCGGGACGGCTCCCCCGGCGCGATGATCGCCCGATGGACACCCGGAGCGGGGAACGCAACGTGCTGGGCGGCCCGCTGGAGCCCTGCGGCACCGACCCGATGACCGGCTTCACCCGGAACGGCACCTGCACCAGCGGTCCGGCCGACCTGGGCAGCCACACCGTCTGCGCCGTCGTCTCCGCGGAGTTCCTGGAGATGCAGCGCCGGCTGGGCAACGACCTGGGCACGCCGCGCCCGGAGTACGACTTCCCCGGCCTGCGCCCCGGCGACCGCTGGTGCGTGGTGGCGGTGCGCTGGCTGCAGGCGTTGCAGGCCGGCGTCCCGACCGGGGTGGTGCTCGCGGCGACCAACGCCAAGGCCCTGGAGGTCGTCCCGCTGGAGCTGCTGCGGGCGCACGCGGTCGACGTCCCGGACAACCTCTCGGCGCTGGGGCACCTCCCGGGGGAACAGCCCTCCGACGGCGACGGTTGAGCGCGTCATGACCGACCTGCTGGACCTGCCCGTGACCACGCTGGACGGCGAGCCGACCACCCTCGGCGCGTTGACCGCCGGCCGCGCCACCCTGGTGGTGAACGTGGCCAGCAAGTGCGGCCTGACCCCCCAGTACAGCCAGCTGGAAGGGCTGCAGCAGGAGTACGCCGACCGCGGGTTCACCGTGCTGGGCGTGCCGTGCAACCAGTTCGGCGGCCAGGAGCCGGGCACCGCCGAGGAGATCAGCACCTTCTGCTCGGCCACCTACGGCACCACCTTCCCGATGACGGAGAAGGTCGAGGTCAACGGGGACGCCGCCGCGCCCCTCTACCGGCAGCTCACCGAGGTGCCCGACGCGACGGGCGAGGCCGGGCCGGTGCAGTGGAACTTCGAGAAGTTCCTGCTCTCGCCCGCCGGGGTGGTGCTGTGGCGCTTCCGGCCGCGGACCGAGCCGGACTCCCGGGAGGTCCGCGCCGCGATCGAGGCCGCCCTCCCCCGCTGATCATCTGATCGGGGCGGGTCCGGGGCCCGGTACGCCACCGGACGGTTGCGCTGACCTACCGTGCTCCGGCCGGGCCCGTCCGGCAGCCCCGCGACCCGGAGGAGTTCCGATGACCATCCCTGCCGCCGGCTGGTACCCCGATCCCGCTGGCAGCGGTGGGCAGCGCTGGTGGAACGGCAGCGCCTGGGGCGACCAGGTGCAGCCGGCGCCCCAGCCCGTCGCCCAGCCGGGCCAGCCCTGGCACGTGGGTCAGCAGTACGGCGCCGGCCAGGCGCAGGCGCCCGGCCAGGGGCAGCAGTGGGGCGGCGGGCAGCCGGCCCAGCAGGCGCCGGTGGGGTTCGCCAAGAAGAACAGCTTGAGCCTGATCGTGTTCGGGATCGCGCTGCTCTACGTGGTCCTGGCCGCGACCGTGCACGTCGTCGTCCTCGGCTTTCTGCCGCTGCTGCTGGCCGTCAACGCCGTCAAGCGGAAGGAGCCGCTGGCCTGGCCGGCGGTGGGGGTCGGCGCCGCGGTGCTGATCTTCGCGATCGGCAACTTCTTCTAGCCGGAACCGCAAGTTCCGCTCCGCTCACCGGCTCAGCGCCGCGCCGTCCCGGCCAGCACGACGTCCACCGTCTCCGCCGGGGCGTCCCACATCGGGAAGTGACCCGAGCCGGCGAACCAGTGCAGCTCCGCTTCCGGGAAGGCCTGCTGCGCCCGGGCGGCCTGCCGGGCCAGGGTCACCCGGTCGTGCCGGCCCCAGCCGATGGTCAGCCGGCCCGGCAACGACCCGGCCGGCGCGCCCTGCTGGCGCGGCCCGTGGGCCAGGTCGGCCAGCACGGCGTCGAAGGACGGCGACTGCGCGTAGCCGGTGAGCTCCCGGGCGACCACCGCGCCGTCCAGCGCCCACGGCCGGGCGGAGAACTGGGCCAGCAGCGCCGTCCGCCCCACCGGGTTGCCCAGCACGGCGGGGAGCGCCGGGCGGATCCGGCGGAGCAGGGCGATGGAGGCGCGCAGGCTGGCGGAGAACACCGCGGCCTCCCGGTCGGTCCAGAAGCCGCCCGGGTCCAGGGCCACGTTGTCCCGGCCGAGCCCGCGCCGGGACAGCTCCAGCACCATCCGGGCCCCCAGCGAGGTGCCCACCAGCGGGGCGTCGGCCAGCCCCTGCTCCCGCAGCCAGGCCGCCAGCGTGTCGGTGAGCGAGCCGAAGCCCGGGTCGGGCAGGGCGGGGGTGGCACCGGCGAAGCCCGGGAGGTCGACCGCGATCACCTCGCGGGCTGCCGCCAGGCCCGGCACGACGGTCTCCCAGGAACGCGCGGAGCCGCCGAGCCCGGGCACCAGCACGAGGGGGTCGCCGGAGCCGGTCCGGTGCGCAGCCAGGTTCACGACCAGCGGGCTACCCCACCCGGGCCGGCCCACCCGTCCGTCCTGGATCAGGTGGTCGTGTCGCTGCTGCCGTCGTCCGTCGTCCCGCCGGTCGTCCCGCCCGTTCCACCGGTCGTCCCGCCGGGCGCCTGGGCTCCGCCGCCGCCCTGGCCGCTCATGCCGGGCGGCCTGCCGCCCATCCCGCCCATCCCGCCGCCGGGCGGGGTGCCGTACTGGCCGGTGCCACCGGGCACCGTCACCGAGGTGCTGGTGTCCGCCGAGGCCGGCGAGGCGGTCGCCTGACCGACGACCACGCCGACCACGACACCGACGCCCAGGAGACCGGCGGCGGCCGCGCCCATCATCAGCTTGCTACGCCGGGGCGTCGCCGGTGCGGCGGCGCTGGCACCGACGGGCTGGGCCGTCGGGAGCTCCTGGGTCGCCGATTGCTGGGCGGCCGGGGGCTGCGGCGGGATGTGCTCGTTCATCGCTGCTCCTCGTGGTCGAAGGTGTGCCCGAGGAGGTTCGTCGGTCCGGCTGTGCCCCGCGATGCCGCTGCCCCAGGGTCTGCTGTGAGGATGTCGGTGCGCCGGGTGGGCAGCCGGCCGAGCTGAGGAGCGTGGACGGTGAGCACGTCGAGGAGCAACCGGGTCAGGGCGGCGATCGGCACGGTCGGTCTGACCGGTGCGGCCGTGGGTTTCCTGGCGGCCTGCGGCACCGGCCAGGACGACGAGGCCCGCGAGGTCTACTGCGTCGACGAGCAGGACCAGGTCGTCGACGACGACCAGTGCGAGGAGGCCGAGCGCAACGGCGGCTTCGTCGGCGGCGTCCCCTTCTTCTTCCTGGTGGGTGGGTTCGGCGGCAACCGGTACTCGGTCGGCCAGACCATCCCCAGCACCTACACCGGCGCCGCGACCCGGGTGAACCCCTCCGACAGCACGGCCCGCCGCAACTCCGGCCTGGCCAGCAGCGGGAAGGTCACCTCCGGCAGCCGGATCTCCGGCGGCATCGGCTCCGGCGGCATCGGCTCCGGCGGGGGGAGCGGCGGCTCGTGAGGCGGCTCTACGGCAAGGCCCGGCTGGGCTGGGAGGCCGAGATCGAGAGCCAGGGGCTGGTCTACAACAAGACGGCGCTCCCTGGCGGTGAGTCCCGGTCGTACTGGCGCGAGGACGTCTTCTACGACTTCACCGCCGCCGAGGTCGACCGGCTGGCCGAGATCACCGACCAGCTGTTCGCCGCCTGCGTGGAGGCCGGCGAGGTGGCCCTGCGCGACGAGCGCCTGCTGGACCGGATGCGCATCCCGCACGACGCCCGCGACGTCGTCCGGGCGACCTGGGAGGCCGAGCCGCCGAGCGTCTACGGCCGGTTCGACCTGTGGTGGGACGGCAAGGCGGCACCCCGGCTGCTGGAGTTCAACGCCGACACCCCGACCTCGCTGGTCGAGGCGGCGGTCGTGCAGTGGGCCTGGCACCTGGAGACCGGGCAGGGCAAGGACCAGTGGAACCAGCTCGACGACCGGTTGGTGGCCGCCTGGGCGCGGAACCTCTCCCGCTGGGAGGCGCACCACGGCCGGCGACCGAGGGTGCACCTGGCCTGGACGTCGGGGGACACCAGCGGCGAGGACTGGATGACCGTGGCCTACCTGGCCGACACGGTGCAGCGGGCCGGCTACGAAGCGGTCGTGCTCACCACCGAGGAGCTGGCCCTGGACACCGGGGACGCCCGCTTCTACGACCCGGCGGGCAACCGGCTCGACGTCGTCTTCAAGCTCTACCCCTGGGAGTGGCTGGTCGCCGACGAGTACGGCCCCTCGGTGATCGCCGACCTCCGCCGGCCCGACGGGACGACGTGGGTCGAGCCGATCTGGAAGATGCTCTGGTCGAACAAGGGCCTGCTGCCGGTGCTGTGGCAGCGCTACGAGCACGACCCGGTGATCTCCCGGCACCTGCTGCCGGCGTTCTTCGCCGACGACCCGCGGGCCGGTGAGCTGGCCGCCACCGGGTTCGCCCGCAAGCCGCTGTTCGGCCGGGAGGGCGGCAACGTCGAGCTGGTCGCGCCGGGCGGTGAGGTGCTCGCCTCCCTCGGCGGCCGCTACGGCGCGGAGGGCTGGATCGTGCAGCAGCTGTGCGCCCTGCCCGACTTCGCCGGCCCCGACGGCCCGCACCACCCGGTCCTGGGCGCCTGGGTCGTCGACGGGGAGGCCGCCGGGCTGGGCATCCGCGAGTCCGACGGCCTGATCACCGACGACCTGTCCTTCTTCGTGCCGCACACCATCGACTACACGCGCCCGCCGAACACCACCTGGTCGGCCTGACTCCGCCAGCCTCAGCCGAGGACGACGAGGAGGTCGCCGCCCTCGACCTGCTGCACCCTGGTGATCGCCACCCGCTGCACGGTGCCGGCCTGCGGCGCGGTGATCGCGGCCTCCATCTTCATCGCCTCGATGGTGCCGATCTGCCCACCGGCCTCGACCGCGTCGCCCTCGGCCACCGACAGGGTGACGACGCCGGCGAAGGGGGCCGCCACCTGGCCCGGGTCGCTGCGGTCGGCCTTCTCGGTGGGCGCGACGTCGGCCGAGACGGACCGGTCCCGCACCGACACCGGTCGCAGCTGGCCGTTGAGCGTGCACATCACGCTGCGCATGCCGCGCTCGTCGGCGTCGGAGATCGCCTCGATGCCGATGAGCAGCCGCACGCCCGGCTCCAGGTCCACCGAGTGCTCCACGTTGCTGCGCAGCCCGTAGAGGAACTCCTTGCTGGGCAGCACCGAGGTGTCGCCGTAGGCCTCCTGGTGGGCGAGGAACTCACTCGTCGGCCCGGGGAACAGCAGCCGGTTCAGCGTCGGCCGCGGCTCCGTCGCCAGCCCCTCCAGGTCCTCGTCGGTGAGCTCGGCCGGCGGCTCGGCGGCACGGCGCCCCGCCAGCGCCTTGCCGCGGAACGGCTCCGGCCAGCCACCGGGCGGGTCGCCCAGCTCGCCGCGCAGGAAGCCGACCACGGAGTCGGGCAGGTCGAACCGGCCCGGGTCGGCGGCGAAGTCGGCGACCGCGACCCCGGCGCCGACCAGCTGCAGCGCCAGGTCGCCGACGACCTTCGAGGAGGGGGTGACCTTCACCAGCCGGCCCAGCAGCCGGTCGGCCGCGGCGTACATCGCCTCGACCTCCTCGAACCGCTGCCCCAGGCCCAGCGCGATCGCCTGCTGGCGCAGGTTGGACAGCTGACCGCCGGGGATCTCGTGGGTGTAGACCCGGCCGGTGGGCGCGGGCAGCCCGGACTCGAACGGCGCGTAGACCCGGCGCACCGCCTCCCAGTAGGGCTCCAGGTCGTTCACCGCACCCAGGTCCAGCCCGGTGGCCCGCTCGGTGTGGTCGGTGGCGGCCACGATCGACGACAGCGCCGGCTGGCTCGTCGTCCCGGCCAGGGCGGCGCTGGCGCCGTCCACCGCGTCGACCCCGGCCTGCCAGGCGGCCATCAGCGTGGCCAGCTGCCCACCGGGGGTGTCGTGGGTGTGCAGGTGCACCGGCAGGTCGAAGCGCTCGCGGAGCGCGGTGACCAGGGTGGCCGCCGCCGGCGGGCGGAGCAGCCCGGCCATGTCCTTGATCGCCAGCACGTGCGCCCCGGCGTCCACGATCTGCTCGGCCAGCCGCAGGTAGTAGTCCAGATCGTACAGCTTTTCCGCCGGGTCGGAGAGGTCGGCGGTGTAGCAGAGCGCGACCTCGGCGACCGCCGTCCCGGTCTCCCGGACCGCGTCGATCGCCGGGCGCATCTGGCTGACGTCGTTCAGCGCGTCGAACACCCGGAAGACGTCGACGCCGGTGCGCGCGGCCTCCGCGACGAAGGCGGAGGTGACCTGCTCGGGGTAGGGCGTGTAGCCCACGGTGTTGCGGCCGCGCAGCAGCATCTGCAGGCAGATGTTCGGCACCGCCTCGCGCAGCGCCGCCAGCCGCTCCCACGGGTCCTCGTGCAGGAAGCGCAGCGCCACGTCGTAGGTGGCCCCGCCCCAGGCCTCGATGGACAGCAGCTGCGGCGTCGCCCGGGCCACGTGCCCGGCGACGGCGAGCAGGTCCTTGGTGCGCACCCGGGTGGCCAGCAGCGACTGGTGGGCGTCGCGGAAGGTGGTGTCGGTGACGGCGAGGGCGGTCTGCGCGCGCAGGTCGGCGGCCCACCGCTCCGGGCCCAGGTCGCGCAGCCGGTCCCGGGAGCCGTCCAGCGGCGCCCGGTTCAGGTCCGTCCGGGGCAGCTTGTCGGTCGGGTCGACCAGGTGCGGCCGCTCCCCGTGCGGCCGGTTCACCGTCACGTCGGCCAGGTAGCTGAGCATCTTCGTGCCGCGGTCGGCGGAGCTGCGGGAGGTGAGCAGCTGGGGCCGCTCCTCGATGAACGACGTCGTCACCCGGCCGGCCCGGAAGTCCGGGTCGTCCAGCACGGCCTGCAGGAACGGGATGTTCGTGGAGACCCCGCGGATGCGGAACTCGGCGACCGCGCGCCGGGCCCGGGCCACCGCGATGTCCCAGGTGCGGCCGCGGCAGGTGAGCTTGACCAGCATCGAGTCGAAGTAGGCGCCGACCTCCGCACCCAGGGTGGCCGCGCCGTCCAGCCGCACCCCGGCGCCGCCGGGCGAGCGGTAGGCGGTGATCCGGCCGGTGTCCGGGCGGAAGCCGTTGGCCGGGTCCTCGGTGGTGATCCGGGTCTGCAGGGCCGCGCCGCGCAGCACGATGGACTCCTGGGTCAGCCCGAGGTCGGCCAACGTCTCCCCCGCGGCGATCCGCAGCTGGCTGCCCACCAGGTCGACGTCGGTGACCTCCTCGGTGACCGTGTGCTCCACCTGGATCCGGGGGTTCATCTCGATGAACACGTGCCGGCCCTCGCGGTCGAGGAGGAACTCCACCGTGCCGGCGCAGCTGTAGCCGATGGCCCGGGCGAAGGCGACCGCGTCGGCGCACATCCGCTCCCGCAGCTCCGGGTCGAGGTTGGGGGCCGGGGCGATCTCGATGACCTTCTGGTGCCGGCGCTGCACCGAGCAGTCCCGCTCGTACAGGTGGATGACGTTGCCCTGGGCGTCGGCGAGGATCTGCACCTCGATGTGCCGCGGCTCCAGCACCGCCTGCTCGAGGAAGACGGTGGCGTCACCGAACGCCGACTCGGCCTCCCGCATCGCCGCCTCGATCGCGCTGCGCAGCTGGTCCCGGTCGGTGACCCGGCGCATGCCGCGGCCACCGCCGCCGGCGACGGCCTTGACGAAGATCGGGCCCTCGATCGCCTCCGCGGCGGCCAGCAGCGTGTCGACGTCCGCGCTGGGCTCGGTGCCGGCCAGCACCGGCAGGCCGGCCTCCCGGGCCGCCGCGATCGCCCGCGACTTGTCCCCGGTCAGCTCCAGCACCGCAGCCGACGGGCCGACGAAGGTGATCCCGGCCCGGGCGCAGGCCTCGGCCAGGTCCGGGTTCTCGGACAGGAAGCCGTAGCCGGGGTAGACGGCGTCCGCGCCGGCCCGCTGGGCGGCCCGGACGATCTCCGCGACGTCCAGGTAGGCCCGCACCGGGTGGCCGGGCTCGCCGATCTCGTAGCTCTCGTCCGCCTTGAGCCGGTGCACGGAGTTCCGGTCCTCGTGCGGGAAGACCGCGACCGTGCCGGCGCCCAGCTCGTAGGCGGCCCGGAAGGCTCGGACGGCGATCTCGCCGCGGTTGGCGACCAGGACCTTCTCGAACACGTGGGTCTCCTCGCGTGTCGGGAGGGCCGGAGGGTCGCCCTCGTCGGGGCAGACGCTAGCGGCACGGTGATCACGCGGGGTTCTGTTGCGCACAACATGCGTGCCGGGCCGCCTCCCGGGTAGCGGGGGGAGGTGACTGCCGAGACCCCAGCCGGCCCCGCCCCTTCCGGCCGCGGCGACGTGGTGCTCGTGCTCGGCGCCTCCAGCGGCATCGGCCGGGCCAGCGCCGTCGAGTTCGCCCGGCGCGGCGCCTCGCTGGTGCTGTTCTCCCGCAGCCCTTCGACGCTGGCCGAGGCCGCGACCGAGTGCCGGGAGGCCGGCGCCCGGGCGGTGGAGGTCTGCCCGGGGGACGTGCTCGACCCCGCTGCGGTGCAGGCCGCCGTCGACCGGGCCACCGGCACCTTCGGCCGGCTGGACGTCGTCGTCCACTCGGCCACGGTGATGGCCTACGGCCGGATCGAGGACGTGCCGGCCGACGTCTTCGAGCGGGTGGTGGACACCGCCGTCCAGGGCACGTTCCACGTCTTCCGCGCCGTGCTGCCGGTGCTGCGCGCCCAGCAGCGGGGGCACGTCGTGGTGGTCAGCTCGCTGCTCGCCTCGATCGCCGCGCCGACCATGGGGGCCTACGTCACCGCCAAGTGGGGGCAGCTCGGGCTGATCCGCACCCTGCAGCAGGAGCTGCGCGAGCTGCCCGACGTGCACCTCTCCGCCGTCGCCCCCGGTGGGACGACGACCCCGATCTACGGCCAGGCCGCCACCGTGCTGGGCCACACCGGCCACCCGCCGCCGCCGGTGTACACCCCCGAGCGCGTCGCCCGGGCGGTCGTCGACCGGGTGGCGAACCCGCGCCGGCTCAAGCAGTCCGGCATCGCGAACCCGGTGATCATCGCCGGGTTCCGGCTGTTCCCGCCGGTGTTCGACGCACTGGTCGGGCCGCTGCTCAGGGTGTTCGGGATGGCCCGGGACGACGTGCCGCCGACCACCGGCAACGTGTTCGCGCCGGTGCCGGACAAGGAGGCCACCCGGGGGCCCTTCCGCGGGATCTGATCGGCCCGTCGGCGAGGATGGGACGGTGACCGACCCGCGCACCGCCTTCTCCACCGAGGTCGCCGCTGCCGCCGTCCGGCTGGCCGGGGTGGCCGAGCGGACGCCGCTGCAGCGCAACGCCCGGCTGTCGGAGCTCACCGGCGCCGAGGTGTGGGTCAAGCGGGAGGACCTGCAGGTCGGCCGCTCCTACAAGGTGCGCGGGGCCTACAACACGATCAGCCAGCTGGACGCCGCCGGCCGGGCGGCCGGGGCGGTGACCGCCAGCGCCGGCAACCACGGCCAGGGCGTCGCCTACGCCTGCCGGGTGCTCGGCGTCCGCGGCCGGGTCGTCGTGCCCGGGACGACGCCGCGGCAGAAGCGGCAGCGGATCGCCGCGCTCGGCGGCGACATGGTGGAGCTGGTCGTGCTCGGCGACACCTACGACGAGGCGGCGGCCGCCGCGGCCGCGCACGCGGCCGGCTCCGGAGCGACGCTGGTGCCGGCGTTCGACGCGCTGCCCACGGTCGCGGGGCAGGCCACCGTCGCCGCGGAGCTGCTCGACCAGCTCGGCACGGCGCCGGACGTCGTGGTGCTGCCGGTCGGCGGCGGGGGCCTGCTGGCCGGGTGCGGCACCTGGCTGCGGGAGCACGCGCCGGGCACCCGGCTGGTCGGCGTGGAGCCGGCCGGTGCGGCGAACATGGCCGCCGCCCTGGCCGCCGGGCGCCCGGTCGAGCTGCCGGAGATCGACACCTTCGTCGACGGCGCCTCGGTGCGCCGGGCCGGCGACGTCACCTACCCGCTGGTCCGCGACTGCGGGGCCGAGCTGGTGACCGTGCCCGAGGGGCAGGTGTGCACCGAGATGCTCGACCTCTACCAGGTCGACGGGGTCATCGCCGAACCCGCGGGCGCCCTGGCCAGCGCGGCGCTGACCGGCGGCGCCGTCCTGGTCGAACCCGGGCAGACCGTGGTGACCCTGCTGTCCGGCGGCAACAACGACGTCAGCCGGTACGCCGAGGTGGTCGAGCGCTCGCTGGTGCACCGCGGGCTCAAGCACTACTTCCTGGTCGAGTTCCCGCAGGAGCCCGGGGCGCTGCGCCGGTTCCTGGACGAGGTGCTCGGCCCGGACGACGACATCGTGCTGTTCGAGTACGTCAAGC
>Ga0210040_10008927_pt1 | contig 11758 bp, 10 predicted proteins | sample CryGeyCG12114_NA_FD_185462 | JGI IMG/M metagenome (GOLD analysis project Ga0210040, IMG submission 185462) | Groundwater microbial communities from aquifer - Crystal Geyser CG19_WC_8/21/14_NA (SPAdes) (version 2) | ecosystem: Environmental > Aquatic > Deep subsurface > Groundwater | place: USA... | reverse complement strand
TACGCGAAGGTGCAAGAAAAACTTGGCAGCAATAAGAAGATGATCCTCGCACTAGAAAAAGCCGTCGAACTTGAACCGAATCCACAAAGCTTAGCTATTTTAGCTGATGCCTATGAACGTGACGGTCGCGACGAGCTTGCGCTTGATCTTCGTGAAAAAGCAGCCCGTCTTGTTATTCCTGCTGGTGCACCAAAAAAGATCAAACAGCCGCGTAAAGTAATAATGTAAAAGTATTAACAAAGAAAAAAGGCTACCAATCAGTAGTCTTCTTTCTTTGGTGCCGGAAGTAGGACTCGAACCTACGAAGCCTTACGGCAAGAGATTTACAGTCTCTCGTGATTGCCACTACACGATTCCGGCTCATGGAGCCGCTTCACGGATTCGAACCGTGGACCTGCTGTTTACAAAACAGCTGCTCTAACCAACTGAGCTAAAGCGGCAACTTATATAATGCTACCATAATCTCCTCTGTAAATGAAGTAATCTTGCTCAAATAAGACGGAAATACTTGCTAATATTTTAACTAAGTTGTATAATATAAATATTATGAGTGTGGTCGTTACATATACCCATACAGACAACGAAGCAAATCAAGAAGATCTGCAATTTGCTGCTGCTTTAGTCGCAAAAATTCGGCAAGAATACGAAGAAGATGAGCGCGCCAATCAAATCATTACTCTTATTGAGCTTGATCGTCATCTAGAACAACTCGCGCGCGACAATGGCGGCAGTGTGCCAATCGATAAACTCCATGAGCTCATGGATACGTTGATTGAGTTCAAGCGCTCCGGTGGTCAAGTGTCGAGCCTTGGTTTGGCGGCGTAGCCTCTGTTTGTTATACTATCTAGAGCGCCGCGATAGCTCAGTTGGTAGAGCGCATCCATGGTAAGGATGAGGTCCTGGGTTCGAATCCCAGTCGTGGCTCCATATTGGCATTTTTACGATAATCTGCTACAATTATTCAGATTGTTTAATAAATTTAATAGATAGAAGTAAGAGTTATGGCAAAGAAGAACACCAAGCGTAAATTAGTCGGCCTCGTCAGTGACGAGAGCGGTGCGCGTACGTACTACACTATCAAGAACACGCAGAACACAACTGAAAAGTTAAGCCTTAAAAAGTACGACCCAGTCCTCCGTAAGCACGTTACATTTACCGAAACTAAAAAGAACCTCGGCCGTAACGAAATTAAGCCTCGTAAAAGCTAATCCGCTCCCTAAAAAAGTTAAAAGCCCTACTCAGGGCTTTTTTCATACACATTTGCTAGTGCCAGGGCGGCACTAAACTGCTGGTGAAGCTCATCTGCTTTAGGCGCAGTATTATGACTGTATACATAAACCCATTGGCTATCGATCTCGTAGTCATATCCGGGTTTTGTAAGGAGTTGTTGAATAACTTCTTCATTGAAGTTTTCACGAATGTCCTCCATGTCTGACGGCTGAGCATATACTAAAAAATTAGCATCAAGATTAACGTCTAGAGCGACATGTTGGCTACGGTCGTGATGGATCGCAACCGCTTCGTCGTGTAACCGTGGGTGCACGTGCGAGAGCAGCAGTACGTGTGGTGAACGCTCTACGTTGTGTTTGACCGCCGCGATTAACCAGGTGTGACTGTGCGTGCGACCTTTGCGACTAAGTGACGCTGCATGAGTAACCGTACGTTCAAAAATTGTAACAGCACGTTCGTGGATATTCCCATAAACCGCGTAGTTATCGATTTGCCCGGCGTTAGCAGTGAAGCCGCGAATAGGTTCATGATCGTCGCGCGGATGAAGTAAGCCAAAGTACACGAGCCCGTTTGTATTGGCAAATTGAGTGAACCGTCGGCGCATGACTGCAGCACCAATAATTCGTTGGGGCATAAGATTAAATAGTAGCGTAAGGAGACTTGCCATTTATTTGGTGCCGAGATCCATAAGGGTATTGAGATATTCGGCATGGCTCCAGGCTAATGGTGCAACACTGAGTGGCGCGCCACTTGCCCGGTCAGCTTGTTCGGCTAATATACCGGTTGAACCGGCGTGAGATATCACCCAGTCAATAATAAACTCAGCCTTCTGATGGTCGTGACCATAAAGAGCAGCCTGTGCCTGCCAAAGTGAAGTAATAAACCATGGATTACCGACGCCGCTGGTTGGATTCCGATTGTACTGGTCCTGCTCGTAGCGAGCGATACCATCATACGGCTCTGGCTGACCTAACGCCGTGCCATAGGTGGCGATTGCTGTCTTCACCTCATCGCTATCGTGTGAGAATAAGCCGAAGGTAAGAATACCGTATAGACTCGAGCTATCAATCGTTTCATCGTAGCTCACCTCACCGTCTTCACTCACCGTCACACCTTTGTAAAAGAAGCCCTGTTCGGAATTGAATAGTACCGAACGAGCGCGCTTTTGCAGAGTCTCTGCTTCTGTTCGCCAGTGGAGGGCATCCTCAGCCTGACCGTGCTGCTCAGCTAAATCACTCGCGGCAACGAGGGCGCCATAGACGCTTGCAACAGTGTAAGTACTCGTGGCATAGATCTCTTCCCACAGGTCGTAACTTGGTTTTGGCAGTCCGGTGCGCTCATCCATAAAGCCACAGAGGAACTCGGCCATTGGATGAACAAGGGTATCGTAAAACTCATCAAGTAACTCAGTGTTTGTCGTAGCGGAAATAAACTCACCAAGCATAAAGAGAACCGTTGCTGTCTCATCTTCCTGAATAGGTGCACTAGCAGTAGAACCATGAACGTATGGATGCCAGCTCGGCCCTAGGCTGCCATCGGCAAAATATTTGTGCATGACGTATCCGCCGGAATGAATCACGCTTGCGATGAAGCGGAAAAATCGCAACGGCTCTTCGGTGTAACCCAGGCGAATAAGGGGCCAACATGCGTATGCTCCGTCACGCGGCCAGCAATAGGCATACGCATCACGCGCATAATTCAGCATTGTCGTATCGGTGCTGGCAATAATAGCACCGCCATCATCAAAGTGAGATTTTAAGATCATGAGACTACTGCGGAAGGTATCATGATAGCGCTCGGCAATCTGCGGGAGTTTTGATTCCGCTGGCTCAAGCCATTTACGCCAGTAGGTAGTCGTTTCGCTTAAGAATGCATCAAGGCCTCTTTCACGGAGGTGAGCGTGCATACGAAGTGCGTCGGTATTCGATTGACCGGCGGCAATCCAGTATTGAACCCGTCCTGAATCGTGCGCACCCAATGAAACGTAGAACCCAAGAACCGAGTCGACACGACCATGTTCAACCGTGTTATTCCCAAGTTCTCCGTCTTCCGCATCTTTAAAGGTGCCTTCATGCCCCTCAATACCATAAAGACCAATGCTATGAGCATTAAATGGCTCGTTGCCAACACGGCCACTCACTACAAATGCGCGACGTCCGCGGTAATGCAGTACGGCATCATTTTCAGGTAAGTACTGCGCCGTATCAGTATTACTTCGTGAATCGCCAATCGCAAATACTTGATGCATAAAGAGACGGATTTCGCGGGGCTGGTCCCGCAAGTTAACAAGGTGGATGCTGCGGATTAAACAATCGCCGCCGCTATACACTGCGTCGGTGAATTCAAGCCGTACGCCAAGCTTCGTATTTGTAGAGACCGTGGTGCCAATAAGAGCGTGTGACTCTAGGTGCATTTCGGTCTGCCAGTCTTTACTTTCTAACCATGAAAACTCACCCGCAACCCACACACCGATTCGGTGGCGAAGTGCATCACCGGCGACATGGTTTTCTTGCCCAACGTGCGGGTAGTAAAAATCGCTTACTAAGCCATGTTCATTCAGGCCTACATGGAGACTACCGTTACTGAGAGTGAGTGGTCGGGTCATACTATAGAGTTCTCCAATGTAAAATGATGTTGTTTGTGTGCGCTTAATCGGTATCGGACATCGCGAAGCGCATTCATAAAGTACAAGAAGGCATCATACGGTGAGTCGTATGGGCTAAAATAGGCATGAACGTCACCGTCTTTCGACCATTTGGTACACATGTAGTACACGTGGTCGGATGTTTGGAGGCGACGCCAATCGTTAATAAGTCCATCGTCACCGCTGCGAAGGATATCGTCTTGCAGCTCGTAGAGATACTTGAGAGCTTCTTGTTGCATGGCATTACCAAGCCATGCGGTAAGGTCACGTTCAGTATCAGCCCAGGTAATAACCCCCGGTACGTCGACCACATCGGCCGCTTGGTGCGCGTCAATTGCCTCGCTCGTGGTGTAGAAGGTATTATTTTCGTTCTTAAGCCATTCGCCAGGAAGTGCTCGCATAAAGTCAAAGATGCCGGTGTCTTCCCACTGGTGTTCACCGAAGGTTTCGTAATCCATAAAGAGGTTGATGATTTTTCCTTCGGTCCCGTCGAGCGCGGTATTGAGCCAGTCGGTGTAGGTAGTGGTGTTTAAAGGCCAACCTTCCCAGGCACGGTTAGAAAAGCGGAAGGCAAGGTCATCACTCAAGCGGTAGTTCTTCATCAATAAACCGATATTCTTTGTACCGGCCGGTCGATACACGTGATTCGGGCTGCGCCAGCCTAAGATAGGGTCCCACCCTTCGCAGAGAATTCCTTTGTACCCAGCATCTTCGGCCCACTTCGCTAGACTATTAGTGTACGAGAGCTCGGTGTTGCGGAATACTCCTGGCTTGACGCTAAACGTCTCTAGGATGAGGTCTTCATGCGCCTTTACCTGTCGTTCGAATTCTTCGCGCGAGTAAAAGAAGGCGAGGCTGTGGTAATAGGTTTCGGCAACAATTTCAACGCGTCCGGTATCGACAAGTGCTTTAAAGCTATCGATAACATCGGGCGTATAGAGGCGCGCCTGTTCAATGAAGGTACCGGTAATGCTGAGGCTTACCTTAAATTCCGGATGAGTTTGCAGCATTTCAAGCAGCAGAGCGTTCATCGGGCGATATGACTTTTCGGCTACCTTACGCATAATAAAAGCATTGTCGACGTCGCCAGCGGTTGCGTTAAAGTATTCGTGGTCATTGCCGGTATTAAAAACGGTGTATGGTTTTACGCGCCATGGTTGGTGAACGTGTAAATAGAGAACGATGCCGCGGCTCATGCAAACACCTTTTCTCGTGCCGTACGCTGTTGAGTTGAGCCGTAGATACCGAGGCAATTCTGCGCCACGTCATCCCATGAAATGCGGGCGTATTCATTGCGGACATCGGTGCGCAAGCTATCAAGAAGTGTTTTAGATGTCGCCAGGCCCACGATTTCATCTGCAAGGCGATCGGTATCCCAGTAATCGGTCCTTAGGACACTACGAAGGACTTCACCCACGCCAGATTGTTTACTAATAATGAGGGCGTTATCGTGGTGCGCGGCTTCAAGGGCGGTCAGTCCGAACGGCTCGGCGCTCGAGTTCATTACGAATACATCGCTAACGCTATATGCATCGCGCCACTGCTTGCCTCGAACAAACCCGGTAAAGAAGACTTTATCGGCAATGCCAAGTTCAGCCGCCAGTTCAATTAACTGGTCGCGCTGCTCACCGTCACCGGCAACCAAGAAGGCGAGGCGATCGTACTTTTCGCTTGCACGCTTAGCAGCGTGCAAGAACTGAACAAGACCCTTCATGAGGGTTAATCGACCAACAGTACCAATTACCATGTAGCCTTCGCCCTTAAGGTGTTCAAGATAGGTGTAGGTAGCATTGTCATAGGTATAGGCACCCAGACTGGCAAGATCAAAACCGTTGTGGCTGACCTCTACTTTATCTGCTGGAATCCCGTAACGGTTGATAATAATCTGGCGAGTAAGATTGCTGACGGCAATGATTCGATCAGCACGCATTAAACCTTCTTGTTCAATCTCGTGAACAATTGGGTTGCCGTTACCGCCACCGGCTCGCTCGAATTCGGTTGCGTGAACGTGAACAACAAGAGGCACACCAGTAGCTTCTTTTGCGGCAACGCCTGCCGAAAGGGTTAACCAGTCATGAGCATGAATAACCGACGGTTGAGATTTTTCTACTAACTCTATGGCAAATTTACTGTACTTTTGTTGCAAGGCGAATATGCCAGAACCTGATGCCGCAAACCCAGAAGCCTCATAGGCGCCAAAAATATCGTTGAATGAGCCGGACTTATCACGGCCGCTCGGCTCAATGTCCGTCACGCTATGAATATTCATAAATTCAGTATCAGGATGGTGGGCAGAGTAGGGAAGAACGAACTCGATTTCGGCACCTTGACGAGCGAGCGCTTTGGCTAAGTAATAGCACGCGACCCCTAACCCTCCGCTATTGTGCGGTGGTAACTCCCAACCCAACATTACTATTTTCATGGTTTTTTAACTCTTTTTTCCTCTGATAACTTATGTATCCGAGGCACTCTGTTCTTTAGAACTTATGCTTATTGTAGCACAGAGTACGACACTAAAAACAAAGCTTTTTCGTTTTAATGATTAGTATGGATTAACAGGGTAGAATTACAGTACGCCAAAGCCTAAAAAGCCGTCACCATCGGGGCTTGTATGTTCCACTATCCTTATCCCACCAGGTTCGTTCCCACCAATTGTCGTGACGATGCCATTATCATTAGCAATGACGATATTAACATGTTGACCAAACGGACTTGGATTGTCATACAGCATGACGTCCCCTACTTTTGGTGAATAGTTTGATCCTGAACGCTTGAACGCACCTTTTGACTCATAGTATTCGCGTAGGGTATACGTTCCTGGAATTCGCCACGAACTAGTTATTGGATTTGAAAGTGGACGATCCGCTTGTTTAAAAATCCAACTCACAAAGTCTGCACACCAGGCCTCTTCAACACCTTGAGAGTATTTTGTTCCTGGTGGCTGGGCGGCATACTCAGTCTTTAGTAATTCAATAATCTTTTTCTGATCTTGCGACAAGCCGGACTCGGGAATAGAAGGAAAGGGGACTTCTTCTTGCTGCGGTAAGTTGCTGGAGATTAATTGTGGGATGACATTAAAACGACTACGAACGAAGATAGTTAGCCCAATAACCGACAACATTATAAGGATGAATAAAAAGATCCGTGTCAGTAGCGGTAGAGGTTTAAGATGTTTACTCATCCATTCATACTAACAAATAGCCACAATAGTAAAAGTAGCAATCCATTAAACTTCATGCAATAATAAGTTTTTGAATGAACCAATCAGTTTACTTAATACGGCACGCAGAATCGGCAATGAATGTTCAACCACATTTGATTGGCGGCCGTAGCAACGAAGCTGAATTAACTACTGAAGGTGTGTTGCAGGCAAAGCGACTCGGTCACTACCTACTCGAAAATCATATTGAACCGACTTTGCTCTACTGTTCGCCGGCACGCCGGACAGTAGACACCGCAGGTAATGCTCTTAGGATAATGGGCATAGCACCAAACATAGTGTTGGATGACCGATTACAGGAGCTTGATCAAGGCACATATGTAGGACGAGATCGTACTACCGTTTACACTCCGTCCGTCTTAGCTCGGATTGACGATGAGGGGAAAGGCTTCAAATTACCAGAAGGTGAATCAATGAATGAGGTTGGTGAACGAATGAAAGAATGGCTCGAGAGTATTCCAGATACAAGTGATGTAACCCTGGTATTTACACATGGAGTGGCAATACGTTGCCTCGTATCTACTCTTGAAAATTGGTCGCATGCTCACACGTATAAATCGCATATACCAAACGTTTCTATTACTCGTATCCATAAATCGGATGGTGAATGGCATCTTGATTTTTTAGGGAAGGAGCCTACGTGAGACTGATAGCCGACAAAGCTGCCTGAGTACTTGGTAACATATCGGCGGTCGGGCACACGCCGGTAATTTTTATGTATCCGTCACTAAGTTGGATAAAGCCGTATTCATTGCCATGCTGAATAGCACTTGCTGTAACGTAGTCATATTGATGGAGCACGTAGTCCTTTTTACCTTCAGGGGTAAGCATTGAAAGTTGCGTCGTTCCCGTCGGATTGACGGTCATCGAGTCATCTTTCGTATTCAGCACTTCTTTAAGAGTGTTGGCAATATCGATCGTTCCTTTTTGGTAGAACGCCATGACAAAACAGACGTCACCGTAGTCGCCTTTTTTACCTTTGAAAGCAGAGATACTAGCGAGGGGCATAGATGAATCGGGATCTTGCTTATTCTTTTCGTAATTTTCAATATCCTCAGGAGTTGTTTTGTAGCTACCTGGCGACCACCAGCCGGGTTCTTGAGATTGATCAAAGCTGAAGAGTGGGTATTTGTCTTGAAGGGCATCCACCTTATACCAGATTGTAGTTCCGATTGCAGCTGCTATCAGTAGGAATGTGAGGGAAATAATAATGAGTAATTTTATGTTTTTGGAACGCATCTTTGAGATCATTCTGTTAGTTTAGCATAAGCGTACTTCACGCATTTCGCAATTTTTAGAGTAATTGACAATATTTGCAAGGTAATAATATAAGTTATATAATATTAATTAAATGGATGATAGTGAATTTCTAGAGTCGCATGACCAGGTGGTTAATGAACGCCGCGCGCATGTAGCCGCTTTTATTAGCGGTGAGCTTCACTTCGCTTCAAATGTTTTATCCGAGCAAAAACGTGCACAAGAGGCCCTAGAAGAATTTGAATCGCGTCGATACCAGCATGAGGCATGGGGACAGTTATGGAAAGCACGTGAGGATGGCAAAACCGAGGCGCTTATACATTTGGCTACAGGACTTGGTAAGACTTCCATCGGGGTACTTGACTATGCGAAATTTCGCTCGGAAATGCGCGAAGAGCATCCGGATGTATCACTACGAGCCCTATTTGTTGTAAATCAACGGCCGATTTTAAAGCAAGCGGGAAAGCGATTTAAGACGTTTATGCCAGAAATGAGTCAATCAAGGTTTTCGTGGAACAATCAAAAACCAGAGACAGAGTTAACGCTTGCAACATTTCAAGCGCTTGTAAAGTCGGGTCATTCCCTTCCTCCTGATTATTTCGATTACATCATCTACGACGAAGCGCACCATATCGAAGCCGACACATACAAACAAGTTGTTGAATACTTCAAGCCAAAGTTTCAGCTCGGCATGACTGCTACCCCTGAAAGAATGGATAACCGGGATATCACCAAGCATTTTGGAGAGGCGGTATACAGTAAGACACTGCCTGAAGCGATCAGAGAAAACCTACTCTCCCAAGTCGAATATAAGGTAATGGTCGACGATACTGTCGAAGAGGCATTAAATAGCGGATTTGAGCCCCACTCGATCAGAGAGATGAAAGAACTATTTAACGTTAAGCTGCGAAACCACGAAATCATTAATGAGATCAAGGACGCCCAGGCCATAATTCGAGAGCGTGACAGTGTGGAGGCAGTCAAAACAATCATTTTTTGCGAAAACATCGATCATGTCGATATAATCGCTGAGTCCATTGAAGGTAAAGCTTACCACTCCGGAATTAAGACTTCAGAACGTGATGCTCTGATGGAATCATTTCTTAATGGTGAATTCGAGAACATTGTCGTACGAGATATGCTTAACGAAGGCGTAGACATTCCTGACGCTCGTTTGATCGTAATGATCAGGTCTACTGAAAGCAAGACGGTATTCGAACAGCAAATTGGAAGAGGCTTAAGAAAGACTAATAATAAGGATCGGGTTACAGTCTTAGACTTCGTAGGGAACATTGAGCGTCTCGTGATGCTTAATGAATTGATGGGTGATATCTTCGAAGAAGATATTATAAAAAGCGAAGCTCTCCCGCAAGATGAAGACGATACTATTATTGGGAATAACTACAATTCATTTATATTTAGTCAGAAAGCCGTGGACGCACTCATGATGTATGAGAAAATGCACGAACGGTACGCAGCGAATAAGTGGCATCGTATGTCGAACGAGCAAATTGTAAACCTCGCACTTGAGATCAGTCCCGACAAGCCTCTGACTATTCCTGAGCTCGAAAGACTTGAAACGGGTACATTCCCAAATCTAGCCGTACTCTACAAACGCTTTGGATCAATGTATGGTTTTTATGAGGCGTGTGGATTCAGGACTACTGATTGGACTAAGTCGACGAGGGAACAGATTATAGCCCGTGCACTGGAATTAAGCCCGACTAAGCCTATGACCATGGACGAAATTATACACTCAGGTGTTGACGAGTTTCCATCGGTCGCAAGAATACGTGCATTATTCGGAACAGTAACTGAGTTTCAGCGTATGTGCGGATTCGATGTTTTGGATTGGGATAAGTATAGTAATGACGATCTCGTGCGAATCGCGTTAGAGGTAAGTCCGGATGCGCCATTGACTATCGAAAGATTACGAATACTGAAAAAGGGAATTCTACCAAATCCAGCCACGCTTCGCAGAAGGTTTGGTTCTCTTGTTGAGTTTCAACGGCAGTGTGGCTTTGGAGTGTCCGTCGATTGGAATGAGTATGATAACCAAGATCTCATTGACCGTGCTCTCCAAATCAGCCCTAACAAGCCACTCACAATGGCGGATATAAGTAAATTGGAACGGACCGATTTCCCCAATCCATCTATATTGTATGAACGATTTGGCTCAATGATTAAGTTTCACGAAGCGTGTGGCTTCAAGGTTCGACCTCGATGGGAAGATTATACCAACGAGCAGCTTGTCGAATTAGCTCTCACCATAAGTCCCGACAAGCCGCTCGGCTCGGCGGATATGGACGCTTTGGATAAAACCGTATTTCCTAGCAAGGCTTTTCTTTATAAACGTTTCGGTAAAGTCGGGCGGTTCCATGAAGCGTGTGGATTTACTGCAAAGATTCTGTGGCACGAATGGAGCGATGAGGATATTGCTGCACTTGCGAGATCAATCAGCCCCGACAGACCTTTCAATCCAAAACTGGCTGACCAACAAGGAATTGACGAATTCCCTAGCGCAGACACCATCTATAGTCGCTACGGATCATTTCTTAATTTCAATCTTATGTGTGGCTACGATATAGAAGTGCCTAAGAACTGGAGCGATGTGTCTAACGACGAGCTGATTGCGATCGCGAAAGAATTGAGCCCTGATAAATATTTCGGACAAGTCATGATCAACAATGTTGACCGAAAATTATTTCCGTCTGCATCTTACATTAAAAAAAGGTTTGGTTCCTTTGATAACTATAAGAAAGCTAGTGGCTATTAATTAGCTATAGTCCTTATCTACCATTACATTCTTGAGCTACTAAGATGCACCTTAACTCGTCGGTTTATAAGTTTTAGGAGTGACCTTGTAAAAGGTGTAGTGATATATTCCTGTAGCATAAAGGCCTCCAAATTGAAGGTTTTCTTAAAGTATTTATGGCAGCCCCTAGCGGACACGCCTCGCAGCATACTGTAAATTTAGTATATAAACCAGAGATAGTAGACGGGTCGCTGTGCTGTAATAATGCTTTAGCTCAGTCCTCAGCACTCGCTGCCGTTTCCTCAACAGCAATATTAGCCTGAATAAGTTGCATAGGAGTAGCGAGAATTATTTTTACATCCTGTTTCAACGTAGCGTTCTCAAAATAGTCTAGATCCATACGCATACAAGACTTCCGCATATCAGTACTTACACCCTTGTAATGATGTCTAAATATCTGACTTTTGCCAGTTAAACCAGGCTTGACTTGCTGATAATGCTCATACCAATCGTTAAAAAGGGAAGGATCGGCTTGTTCGTATAACTCAACATCTTCTTGAATGAGCGGGCGAGGTCCAACGAGTGACATGTCGCCCTTTAGTACGTTTATCACTTGGGGGGATTCATCAAGGCCTGTCTGGCGGATAAATTG
>Ga0210040_10008926_pt1 | contig 11759 bp, 9 predicted proteins | sample CryGeyCG12114_NA_FD_185462 | JGI IMG/M metagenome (GOLD analysis project Ga0210040, IMG submission 185462) | Groundwater microbial communities from aquifer - Crystal Geyser CG19_WC_8/21/14_NA (SPAdes) (version 2) | ecosystem: Environmental > Aquatic > Deep subsurface > Groundwater | place: USA... | reverse complement strand
CCCATAATCAGGCGAATGCCTTTATCGTAACTGAAATAACTCCATAACCAGTTAAACAACACCACCAGGCGGTTCCGGAAACCAATAACAGATATTAAATGAATAAACATCCAGATAACCCAGGCCAGAATGCCCTGGGTTTTAAATTCCTTCGAAAATAATTTTAAATCGGCTACGGCGTGGTTCCGACCAATGGTCGCCATGGCTCCCTGGTCAAAATAATCGAAAGGCTTTAGCGGTTGGCCACTGATTAGGTTTTGCAGGTTTTGGGCCAGTAACTTACCTTGTTGCATGGCCGGTTGGGCCATCATGGGGTGGCCTTGTGGATTAGCATCTGTAATCATGGCGGCTACATCGCCGATGGCAAATATGTTTTCATAACCGATAACATGGTTGTATACATTAACCTGCAAACGGCCGCCTGGTACCAGGCTTTCTTCCCGGATGCCCGTAATAGGAGACCCGGTTACACCTGCAGCCCATATAAGCGTTCGACTGATCAGTTTTTCGCCATTGTCCAAGGTTACAGTATAGCCATCGTAAGATTTTACCCGCCGGTTCAAAATAACTTTTACGCCAAAATCTTCCAGGAAGTCCAGTGACTTTTTCGAAGCTTCTGCCGACATGCCTTTTAATAATTGATCGCCGCTCTGGATCAGGTAAATATCCATTTTAATAAAATCCAGTTCTTTGTAATCTTTCGGGAATATATGTTTGCGGAGTTCGCTTAAGGCGCCCGCTAATTCCACTCCGGTTGGTCCGCCCCCCACAATAACAAAGTCCATCAAACTATTTAGCTGCTCCTCATCTTCAATCTGCAGGGCTTTCTCAAAATTGCTCAGTACCGTGTTCCGTAAAGCCAGGGCATCTTCTATACTTTTCAAAGAGATAGCTTTGCTTTCAATTTCTTTGTTATTATAAAAATTAGTAGTGGCGCCGGTAGCAATAACCAAGTAATCGTAGCGGATCATGCCAATAGAAGTTTCTACAATCTGGGCAGCAGTATCTACCGATTGTACCTCGGCCAGCCGAAAAAAAAGGTTTTTTTGTTCTTCAAATATTTTACGGAAAGGATACACAATAGAATCGCCTTCCAAACCAGCCGTAGCTACCTGATACAACAGCGGTTGAAACGTATGAAAATTGTGTTTATCAATTAAAATTACCTGCAAATTGGCAGAGCTTAAATCTTTTGCCAGTTCCAGGCCGCCAAAGCCGCCTCCCACAATTACAACTCTTTTCTGACCGGTTTCTTCTATTCGGGCGTGGTTAACCATAATATAAGTTTTTGTTTCATCATTACGCAGTACTAATGCATTTTGTCGATAATAAGACCAAATTGTTGAAAAAATCTTCCGCATTGCTGCATTTAAACAAAAAAAAGATAAGCTGGCATATAAGTTGATAGAAACCAGAAGCAAAAATGAGCTGGTATGAATGCGGAAAAAATTGGTCTGAATAGGTGTTTATAAAAATAAATTAAATATTAAAATTTGCAGGTATTCAGATTAATTAAGATGGGGTAATTGTATAAATATAATATCCTGTTTGTTCTTTCAGATAACAGAATTGTACCAATTAGGTGCGTTGGTATATGATTAGGCAGCAGAATGAATAAGTATATGTATTTATTCGTTTTATTTGATTTAACTTTATTGGCTTAAATTCATAATTTTGTCAGAGTATTTTGTTGTTTGTTGAATGATGTTTAATTAAAAGGTCATAAAAAAATATATAAATTTTTTATATATAAATAAGTTTATAGATTCGTTTTTTATGTTTAAATTTGTACTATTAGGTTAAATTTAGATAAGTTCATATTTTAAAAATTGACTTTATGTAAGTTTAAGTGAATAGTGGGTTTTGATATCCAGCTGGTTTAAAGCGGAAAAGCCGAACGGAATGCACGATTAAAACAAACCAGTGCGGTATCAAACTATTTTATTTTACTTTTAGATTATTGCATCAAAAGTATATTTTGTGGAGTTCACGGTAAAAGTTATATTATGAAAATACTTATTATAGAAGATGACCTGATGATTTCGTATACGTTAGAGTTTCGGTTGAAAAAAGACGGTTACGAAGTTACAACGGCACGCGATGGACGGGAAGCTATAGAAAAGCTGCAAAGTGGCAAGTTTAACCTGGTAACTACCGACCTGATGTTGCCCTTTGTTACCGGGTTAGAAGTGCTTTCTTATGTAAAATTAGCTATGCCGGAATTACCTATTATTGTCCTATCCGGCGATAATGCCGAAGGAACGGTATCGGAAGCTTTGAAATTAGGCGCCGACGATTACCTTGAAAAACCGTTCAATCCCACCGAATTATCGCAGCGGGTGAAGCGCCTTCTCGTAAATGCCTCTCCAGTCAGCTGATTTATTTGCAAAAAAACTGTAAAGATTTGTGTCTGTTGGGTTGTATTTTGCTTATAGTAAAAATTTATTCTTTAAAATAATCCCCGGCATCTCTGTTTGTTTCTACTCTGATTACCTCTTCAAATATTAAAAAACGTATCCTGTTCTAAAGCCTCTCTTTTACTATTGTTCTGCACTTTTACCCTAAGAAGAAGATAATACTAAACTTAAAAATTAATTAACTTAAACCAGCTTCCGCTGAAGGATTGGTGGCAGTAGTTGAAGCTATTTTACGGCTACGACTTTGGCGCTTAACTTTAGTTGGTTGGTCCGGGCTCTTTTCTGTTTCCTGATTAGTCTCTTCCGGCACCGCATTATTTTCTTCCGTTGCAGCTTCATGCGTGTCTTGATACTGCGTAATAGCCATTTGCAATACCTCGTTCATAGCCGTAACCGAGCCGGTTTTAATTTTTTCCTGCGCATCTTGCAGCAAAGTTTTAATGGTACGCTCCGTATCCTGCTGAATTGATTCTACCAAGGACTGCATCTTTTTATTAAATTCTTTCTGTAGTTGTTTCGCAATCAGATCTAAGGCATCTTTCTTTTTAGCATTTTTCTTTTTGGGGCTTTTTTGCTTTTCGGTTTTCTTCTCCGTTTTTTTCATGATTTAGGCTGGTTTAAAATTATCGGGTTTAAATATTACCCGTATTTAATATCTCTCTTTACGAAAAATTGGTCTTATAATATATTAAATATATGTTATTTATATCGGCTGCACTTTCAAATAAATGCAAAAAGGTTGTTTAAATGAATAGCGTAGCCCTAAACAATTGAAAAAAGTAAATCCAGGACTAATTAGTTATATTTGCCGTTTCAACTGAGTATCATGAATAAAGAATTTAAACGATATACCATAACGGCGGCTTTGCCTTATGCCAACGGTCCTGTTCATATTGGTCACTTAGCCGGCGTGTATTTACCCGCCGATATTTATGTGCGCTACCTGCGCTCCAGCGGGCAAGATGTAAAATTTGTGTGTGGTTCCGACGAACACGGTGTACCCATAACTATCCGGGCGCAGAAAGAAGGCATTACACCGCAGCAGGTAGTAGATAAATACCACGAAATTATTAAGCATTCCTTTCAGGAATTCCAGATTTCTTTTGATATATATTCCCGTACTTCTAACCAGACGCACCGCGAAACTGCTTCCGGTTTTTTTACTAACCTCTACGAAAAAGGCGTTTTCGAAGAAAAAACTTCGCAGCAATACTACGACGAGAAAAACCAGCAATTCCTGGCCGACCGCTATATTGTAGGTACCTGTCCCCGGTGCGGCAACGAAAATGCCTACGGCGACCAATGCGAAAACTGTGGCACCAGCTTAAATGCCACCGATTTAATAAACCCCAAAAGCATGCTCAGCGGCGAGAAGCCGGTAATGCGCGAAACCAAGCACTGGTATTTGCCTTTAGATCAGTACGAAGGCTGGCTGCGGGCCTGGATTATTGATGGGCACCAAGACTGGAAAACTAACGTGTACGGCCAATGTAAATCTTGGATTGACGGCGGGCTCCAGCCCCGGGCCGTAACCCGCGACCTGGATTGGGGCGTACCGGTGCCGTTAGAAGAAGCCAAAGGTAAAGTTTTATACGTGTGGTTCGATGCGCCTATTGGTTATATATCGGCTACTAAAGACTTAACGCCCGATTGGGAAAAGTACTGGAAAGACGAAGATACCAAACTGGTGCACTTTATTGGTAAAGATAATATTGTGTTTCACTGTATTATTTTCCCGGTAATGCTGCGCGCGCACGGCGATTATATAGTGCCGGAAAACGTACCGGCCAATGAATTCCTGAACCTGGAAGGCGATAAAATTTCTACTTCGCGCAACTGGGCGGTTTGGCTGCACGAGTACCTGGCTGATTTCCCGGGCAAAGGCGATGTACTGCGGTATGTACTGTGCGCCAATGCGCCCGAAACCAAAGACAACGATTTTACCTGGAAAGATTACCAGGCCCGGAATAACAACGAGTTGCTAGCCATATTCGGTAATTTTATCAACCGCGCCGTGGTGCTAACCCATAAATATTTCGGGGGCAAAGTGCCGGGCAAAAACGAGCTGCAAACGGCTGATATAATGGTGCTGGACGAGTTAAAAGCTTTTCCGGGCATTATTGGTGATTTAATTGAACGCTACCGTTTCCGGGAAGCCTTAAGTGAACTGATGAACTTGGCCCGCCTGGGTAATAAATATTTAGCCGATACTGAGCCTTGGAAATTAGTTAAAACCGATTTGGATAGGGTAAGTACTATTCTGAATATATCTTTACAGATTGCCGCTAGCTTAAGCATTGTTGCGGAGCCTTTCCTACCTGATACCGCCCGGAAATTAGCCGATATGCTTCGCATCCAACCCGATACCTGGGCGGCCGCTGGTGGCCAGGATTATATGATTGCCGGGAATGATATAGGCGAAGCCGCACTGTTATTTCAGAAAGTAGAAGATGAAACGGTACAGGCCCAGGTACAAAAACTACTGGATACCAAAAAAGCCAATCAGTTAGCCAATGCCGCCGTAACGCCCGCTAAAGAAAATATCTCTTTCGAAGATTTTTCAAAAATGGACATCCGGGTAGGAACCATCCTGGAGGCAGAGAAAGTAGCTAAAACCAAGAAATTGCTCAAGCTTAAAATTGATACGGGTATCGATCAGCGCACGATTGTAAGCGGTATTGCCGAGCATTTTGTGCCGGAAGCAATTATCGGGCAGCAGGTATCGGTGCTGGTAAACCTGGCTCCCCGCGAAATTAAAGGCATAGAAAGCCAGGGCATGATATTAATGGCCGAAAACGCCGACGGCAGTTTATCGTTTGTGCAGCCATCGGCACAGGTTAAAAATGGTAGTGGTATTTCTTAAAACAAAAATTTAAAAAAAGAAAAGCGGCACGGGTATTTTACCGGTGCCGCTTTTTTATTAGAAGTAAACAAAACTTGCTTATATTTTCTTCACGAGCTGGTTAAAAGCTATTCCGGTAGCAAAAACCAAAAGGCCGCTACTCCACCATAATATATTAAACCCAAACCGATCGATGATGGTAGTGCCGATAAAAGGGCCCAGAACAAAAGAAGAAGAAAAAGAAATATTATATAGGCCCATATAAGTGCCCCGGTTGGTTTCGCCGGACCGCTTTACCGGAATAGTGGCCATAAAAGGTAAAGAAAATATTTCGGCAATACTCAGTATAACCATGGAGGCAAAAACAATCCAGTTGGCCTGTACCAAGTTGAGCAATATAAAAGATAATCCCACTAAAAAAGCGCCGAAGCATATTAGCGTAGCCGGCTGAAAGCGTTTGCCAGCCAGGTACACCACCAACATCTCCAGGGAAAAAACTACAATTCCGTTTAAGCCAAGCAACATACCAATTTGTGCTTCCGTCAGGCCCCGGACTTGCCGGTAATATAAGGGTAGCGTGGAGAAAAACTGGAAGAAAACGCAGGCAAATAGGGTACTTAATAGCACAAATAAAATAAATTTGATATCGCGGTAAGGCGAGCGGATCTGGACTAAGGCTGCAGACGAAACCAGTGCTTTTTTCCGGGAGCCGGGCAGGCGGCGGAAATAAAAGTAAAAGAACAGACCGGCCGTTATACAGGTAAATCCATCGGCTAAAAATAATAAGCGGTACGAAACCGTAGCCAGTAAACCCGCCACTGCCGGACCAATCGCAAACCCCAGATTAATGGCCATGCGGTTTAAAGAAAAAGCGCGGGTAATATTTTCGGGTTTGGCATAAAACGATACCGACGAAGAGTTGGCAGGCCGTAAACACTCCGAAACTAAACTCAGAATAAAAATACCTGCCGCGAAAGTGACAAAGGTTTTTAACTGCGCTAAAAATAAGAATAAGCTTCCGCCGATAGTCAGGCTCCAGAACTGCACCCGGAAATGTCCTATGCGGTCGGTAAGCCAGCCCCCCAGAAAAGAGCCGCCCATCGAGCCAAAACCAAACAGGCTCAACATAAAACCGGCCTGTTTTAAAGAAAAGCCCAGCGATTCGGTGAGGTAAACACTTAAGAAAGGAATAACCATGGAACCACTGCGGTTGATGAACATTACCACCGCGAGCATCCAGGCCGGTTTAGACAAGCCACTAAAAGCGTTGCGGTATAAAGTAAGTATCTTCTCCATGGTGTAAAGGTAAGCTTAAAGGTAGCCGGAGAAAGAAGAAGTTTAGTACAATATATTCAGAATTTTTAATTATAATCTTTGTATAAAGAAGTAAACTGGAGTGCAGATATTACTTTAGGGGTGCGTATGAGAATGACTGCTGTGCTAATGGTATATGCTTACTTAATGCGCTTATTGATGTAACTGCTTGGAGTAATTTTGATAAAGTGAAAAACCTCATAATAAAACAAAAGCTATGCTGATTTGCCCAGCATAGCTTTTACAATAACAGGCTAAACTTTGGTTTAACTTTGTTTAGGCCGACGGTTACCGAACCATTTCTTTTTCTTTTGACTTTCCGTCCTGGTTTTTTCGGCGCTGGAAGGTAATATTTCAGTTTTGGTAATGGAGTTGAAATGGTAAGGATGATCTTCTACCACCGGAATATTTTTGGCGATGAGTTTATGAATGTCTCGTAAAAACGGTTTTTCTTCATCATCGCAAAACGACAGCGCAATACCGCTGGCTCCGGCCCGGCCGGTACGGCCAATGCGATGCACGTACGTTTCCGGTACGTTCGGAATTTCGTAATTAATTACGTGCGTGAGTTCCTCCACATCAATACCGCGGGCGGCAATATCTGTAGCTACTAATACGCGGGTCTGGCGGCTTTTAAAATTGGTGAGCGCCCGCTGGCGGGCATTCTGCGATTTGTTGCCGTGGATGGCTTCGGCCTCAATGCCGGCTTGTTTTAAATCTTTGGCCACGCGGTCGGCGCCGTGTTTGGTGCGGGTAAAAACCAACGCCGTTTCGATGGTGTTATCGGCTAACACGTGGTTTAAGAGTTTACGTTTGTTATTTTTCTCTACAAAGTAAACGGCTTGCTGAATGGTATTGGCGGTAGACGAAACCGGGGTTACTTCCACTTTTGCCGGGTCAACCAGAATGGTATCGGCTAAAGTTACAATTTCGGGCGGCATGGTAGCCGAGAAGAACAAAGATTGCCGGCGCGCTGGTAATTTGGCAATGACTTTCTTTACGTCGTGTACAAATCCCATGTCCAGCATACGGTCGGCCTCGTCCAGTACAAATATTTTCAGCTGCTCTAAACTGATAAAGCCCTGGTTCATTAAATCCAGGAGCCGGCCCGGAGTGGCAACTAATATATCCACACCTTTTTTTAAGGCTTCGGTTTGGGCGTGTTGCGACACACCACCAAAAATTACCAGATGGCGCAAGCCGGTAAATTTACCGTAAGCCCGAAAACTTTCATCTATCTGGATGGCTAATTCGCGGGTGGGCGTCAGTATTAAGGCTTTAATGGCTTTCTGATTTTTCTCCGGTTGCAGTTTGGTATTTAGAATTTGTAAAATAGGAATAGCAAAAGCGGCGGTCTTACCGGTTCCGGTTTGGGCACAACCCAATAAATCTTTTCCTTGCAGAATAAGCGGAATAGACTGCGCCTGAATAGGCGTAGGTTGGGTATAACCTTCTATTTGCAGCGCTTTTAAAATAGGCGCTATTAAATTTAAATTTTCGAATAACATGAAGTATAACTAAGGTCTTGGCCGGGTTTAACTGACTTTATTTTGCATCAGGGGAGAATTTCAGGAAGCGTTTATGCTTTTTATCTATTTCCGGCGCGTGTAAAAGTATAACCTATAAACTGCGTTAACAATTCATTTTTAATCTTTCTGAATAGAATATTTTCTTAGAGAACACGAATGATATATAATAAAGAGTTTATTGGGTAGGAGCATAGTTGGGATTAAACCAGCCCAGAGCCAACCCGTCGGCAAATTCGCCGGTTATCAGTCGCACGCGATTTTTTCTTCGGCCTTCTATACTAAAGCCGCTGTGCTGATAAAGTTGCAGGGCCGGAATATTATTGCTAAAGCAGGCTAATTCCATTTTCATAATCCAGGGCATCGTATTTTGGATTTCGGTTTGCAGCGCTTGCAAAAGTTTTTTGCCTAAACCCTGACCCTGGTGTTCGGGGTCTATTACCATGGTAATTTGTTCGAAAACGTGCGAAAAGGTTTTCAAACCTAGGGTATAACCATGAATTTCGCCAATAATCTGGTCGGGCTTAGCTGTTGCATATAATACCAACCCTTTGCCCCGCGCCAGGCTTTTCGTTATAAAATCAGTGATATAGCCGGCATTTATTTCGTCTTCGGTGTGGCCCAGGCCGGCCTGGGTGCTTACTTTTTTATACAAAAGCATTAAGGCCGGCACATCTTTTAAATCAGATTGCCGGATCAGGAATTCGGACATAAGCGGGTAATGATGTAAGCATTATAAAACAGCGGGGCACCGGGAAATGGTTTCGGCAAATAATCTATTTTGCCAATCATTCATTTGTTTCTTTATTATCAGGCCGGTGAAAATCCTTTGCTCTTTAATATTTCGTAAGCTTCCCAAACTTCATTTGGTATAATTTGCGGAATCTGGAAACCTTTTTCGGGGTAAGATTTAATACGCTCTAAATCGCCCAGCATAATACTTATAACCTCTTTTACAGAAATATCGGTATTGGGATAATCAGCAAAAGAAATCTGGGGAGAGGTGACCATAAGCTCTACTGGTTCGCCGGGCCATTGTTGTTTAAACGTAGCGTAAGCGCGGCGCTCCATATAAGGTTTCTGTACCAGGATAACACTTTTAACAGCAAGCTTATTTTCCTGTAGCTTTTGGTAAGTAAACCGGATATTTTCGCCGGTATTGGTAGAACGGTTTTCTATCAGTATTTTGTTATCCGGTACTCCTTTGTTGCGGGCAATCTGCGCAAATATTCCGGCTTCCGGTTCTGTCCAGTGGCCGGCAGTTAAACGACCCAATCCGCCCGATAAAATCAGGAGCGGTGCCATTCCTTCCATAAACAAAGCGGCGCCTTTTTCGGCTACCCGCGTATCGTGACTGCCCAGCACCAAAATGCAATCGGCAGGTTTTAATTGGTGATTAACATGATGATAATCCCAGATTTTTTGGCTGAAGCTTAAAGTTTCTGTATCTAGTAACATCGATAGGAAATACCTTGGTGTAAGGTAGTGCTTTACGAATTGAAGAAATTCATGGTACGTTCCAAACCCATGGTGCCGAACGACAAACTCATTTCGGCGGCTTTTTTAATAACGTCCGGTAACTTTTCCTGTTCTTCCGTAAAAAACGGGCTCAACACATAATCAATCTGGCGGCCTTTAGGAAAATTAGCTTCAATGCCAAAACGCAGCCGGGCGTATACGTTGGTGCCTAAAGTTTCTTCTATGTGCTTTAACCCATTATGCCCGCCAGCCGATCCTTTGGCCCGCATCCGGAGTTTACCGAAAGGTATAGCCAGGTCATCGGTTATTACCAGCATATTATTAACCGGAATTTTCAGGGTGCTTAGGTAATGGCTTACAGCCTTGCCACTCAGGTTCATGAAAGTGGTAGGTTTTACCAAGGTAAAGCTTTTGCCTTTGTGCTTTATTTCGGTTACAAAAGCATGCCGGCTTAGTTCGAAGCGGGCATCGTGTTGCTGGGCTAGTTCATCTAACACCATAAAACCTACATTATGGCGGGTTTCGGCGTATTCGGGACCAATATTTCCCAGACCAACGAGCAAAAATTTCATATCAGGCGGTAAGTTTTTAATTGCATCTGTAGATTTAGGCAAAGCACTAAATCCTAAGTAACCTATTAATTTTGATAAAATAGAGGGCAAGGAGATTTTGTTCTGAAGCCAAAAGTAAGGGAATATTTTAAGGATGTGAAGATCTGGAAAAGAAAAATCCTGCTTTACTCAAGGCAAAGCAGGATTTTAAATTCTAATAATCAATTAAAATTTATGCACCTTGCTGTTGTTTCAGCGCCCGCGGAATGGCAACTGTAGCAACCGGAGAAGATGAGTTAGTTAAAATCGAATAATTTGTAGCTTGAATCTTAGAAACTTTAACCGACCGGCCTAATTCCAAATCAGAAATATCTACATCGATATAATCGGGTAGGTTTGCGGGTAAAGCTTTAACTTTTAGTTTACGCAATTTAGTAACTAATTTACCCCCTGCTAAAACACCGGGAGAAACACCTACGAAACGAACCGGAACGTCCATTTTAACTTCTTTGTCGTCGCGTAATTCTAAAAAGTCAGCGTGCAAAATCATTTCGCTTACCGGGTGAAACTGAATATCCTGCAGGATAGCTTTGTAGGTAGTGCCTTCAATATTCAGATCAACAGTTGCTACTTCCGGCGAATAAACTAAATCGCGGAATAAAATCATGGGTGCCTGGAAATGAACCTGATTGCCGCCACCGTATAACACACACGGAACATAAGATTCTGACCGAAGCTGTTTGGCTTCTGCTTTTCCGAGATTTGCTCTTTGAAACCCTATAATCTCAATACTTTTCATAAAATAATAATTTTAGTTGTTAGCTATTAGCTGTTAGCTTTTAGCTTTTTAATTGATTGAATAAATAGTAATACTTGTAAAAATCCTATGTTAAATTTCTCTCTTAAATTTATTTAGGTTGATCAAAAATCTTCCTAATCTATATAAAATCTAACAGCTAATCGCTAACTGCTAAAAGCTACAAAAACAACGAACTGATTGATTCGTGTGTTACTACGTTGCTGATAGCACGCGCGAATAATTGCGAAAACGAAAGCACTTTTATTTTGGAGTATTCCTCCCGTAATGGTATCGTGTCCGAAACTATTAATTGTTCCAGCACCGAATTTTCGATGCGTTCATGAGCCGGACCCGATAATATAGGATGCGTAATAACTGCCCGTACACTCCGCGCACCGCGTTCTTTTATCAAGGCGGCCGCTTTGCAAATAGTTCCGGCGGTATCTACAATATCATCTACCAGCACCACATCTTGTCCTTCCACATCGCCAATTACCTGCATCGAAGCAATTTCGTTGGCCCGCGCCCGTTGCTTGTCGCAAACTACTATTTCGGCGCCAAATTTAGAAGCAAACGACCGGGTACGCACCACGCCTCCTACGTCGGGCGAAGCAAATAACAAACGATCCAGGTTCAGGCTTTTAATATATGGCACAAATATAGCGGAACCATCCAGGTGATCTACCGGGATATCGAAGAATCCTTGAATCTGGCCGGCGTGCAGGTCGCAGGTCATTAAGCGGTCGGCGCCTACACTTTGCATCATGTTGGCTACCACTTTGGCCCCAATCGGAACCCGGGGTTTATCTTTCCGGTCCTGGCGGGCATAAC
>Ga0210040_10008925_pt1 | contig 11759 bp, 9 predicted proteins | sample CryGeyCG12114_NA_FD_185462 | JGI IMG/M metagenome (GOLD analysis project Ga0210040, IMG submission 185462) | Groundwater microbial communities from aquifer - Crystal Geyser CG19_WC_8/21/14_NA (SPAdes) (version 2) | ecosystem: Environmental > Aquatic > Deep subsurface > Groundwater | place: USA... | reverse complement strand
CGAGGCGGTTGTCGCCCTTGGTGGCCTTGACCTCGAAGACGCCGTCACCGATCTCCAGCAGCGACACGTCGAACGTGCCACCACCGAGGTCGAAGACGAGGATCGTCTGGTCGGCGCCGCCCTTGTCCAGGCCGTACGCCAGCGCCGCGGCGGTGGGCTCGTTGATGATGCGGTCCACGGTCAGACCAGCGATCTCGCCGGCCTCCTTCGTGGCCTGACGCTCGGCGTCGGAGAAGTACGCCGGCACGGTGATCACGGCGTTGGTGACGGACTCACCGAGGTAGGCCTCGGCGTCGCGCTTCAGCTTCTGCAGCACGAACGCGCTGATCTGCTGGGGGCGGAAGGTCTTGTCGTCGATCTTGACGGTCCAGTCCGTGCCCATGTGGCGCTTGACGGACCGGATGGTGCGATCGACGTTGGTGACGGCCTGGCGCTTGGCGACCTCGCCGACCAGGACCTCTCCACCCTTGGCGAAGGCGACCACCGACGGGGTGGTGCGGGAACCCTCGGCGTTGGGGATGACGGTGGGTTCGCCACCCTCGAGGACGGCGACGACGGAGTTCGTCGTGCCCAGGTCGATGCCGACTGCACGAGCCATGAGTGTGTTCCTCCAGATAAGGATGTGGTCTTCAGGTGTCGCGGACGTGCCCGGGATCGACCGAGGCGTCCTTGAGTGCACCTGGCTCAACTATGCCACCGGTGGGTTCATTCCCTCAAACGTGGTTGAGTCTCCCGGGCTCAACCAGGGTCGCTCCTGGGTCCGGCGCAGGCGCCGTGAGCAGGCAGAGCCCGCCCGCGGCGCGGCGTGGCAGCCGACCGCCCGGACCCGTCCTGTCTAGCGTGAACGGCGTCGGCCGCACCCCCGCCCAGCCGCACCCCTGCACAGGAGAACCCATGAGCCGCTTCGTCTCGTTCTGGCGCAGCTTCACGCTGCTCGTCGCGCGGCTCGGGCTCGGCGCCATCCTGCTGCTGCACGGCGCGCGCCGCGTCCAGGCCGGGATCCCGTCCCAGATCGAGTACCTGACCCAGTTCTCGACGCCGTACCCGAAGGTCGCCGCCTCCGCGGCGACGACGTTCGAGATCGTCGGCGGCGTCCTGCTGATCCTCGGTGCGCTGACGCCGCTGGTCGGCCTCGGTGTGCTGGTGCAGCAGGTGCTGACCATCCTGTGGACCAGCTACTACAAGGGTCCGGACCTGCTGAAGACCGACGGCACCTACAACGGTGGCTTCGAGTACTCGGTCGCGCTCGCCGTGCTCGGCCTGGTGTTCCTCGCGTTCGGTGGCGGCGTCGCCAGCCTCGACCGGGTGTTCCGCCGGAAGCCGGAGGCCGAGGACGACGAGCCGACCGACACGACCGGCACCCGCACCGGCGCCACCGCGCAGCACCCGTCCTCGCCGGTGCGCGCGGGCGTCTGAGCGGACGGCGCCTGCGCCCACCGGCGACCCGTCAGGAGAGCCGGCCCGTACGGCGCAGCGCCGCCACCCCGTCGGCGGCCGCGCGCCGTGCCGCCTCCGGGGTCCCGCCCACCAGGGCCGCGACGTCGGCGTACGGGAGCCCGCCCAGGTGGTGCAGCGCGACCGCGAGCCGCTGACGCTCGGGCAGGGCGGCGACCAGGGCGCGGAGCTCGCGGTCCTCGGCGGCCCCTTCTGCAGCCTCCTCGGGCCCCGGCTCCGTGGCCGGCTGGGGCAGCTGGGCCGCCACCAGCGCGCGGCGGGCACGGGTGCGGAGCAGGTCGACGCAGCGGTGGTGGGCGACGGTGACGAGCCAGGCCCGCAGGTTCGTGCCCGGGTCCAGCCCCGGGTAGCTGCGCAGCGCGGCGAGGAACGTCTCCTGCCAGGCGTCGTCCGCGTCGTCCCCGCCCACGAGCGCGCGGCAGACGCGCAGGACGACCGGCCCGTGCTCACGCACCACCCGGTCGAACGGCGGCAGCCCCGGCATCCCGCGACGCTAGTCCGCCGTGCTGACACCGCACCCACGGCGCCTGCCGTCGCGCGGGCAGGCCCCGGCGAAGCGCTCACAGCAAGTTGACAGAGAGAGCACAGCCCAGCACCACCCGGCGGTGCGACGCTAGGTGCATGGCTCGAACCGACACCGCCGCTGCGTCCCTCACCCGTCCGGACGGCACGCCCATCCGCGTGCTCGCCGTCGACGACGAGTCGAGCCTGACCGAGCTGCTGTCGATGGCCATGCGCTACGAGGGCTGGCAGGTCACCACGGCGAGCTCCGGGACGACCGCGGTGAAGGCCGCCCGCGAGGTCCGGCCCGACGCCATCGTGCTGGACATGATGCTGCCCGACTTCGACGGCCTCGAGGTGATGCGCCGCATCCGCACGGAGGACCCGGACGTCCCGGTCATCTTCCTGACCGCCAAGGACGCCGTGGAGGACCGGATCGGCGGCCTCACCGCCGGCGGGGACGACTACGTGACCAAGCCGTTCAGCCTCGAGGAGGTCATCGCCCGGCTGCGGGCCCTGCTGCGGCGCAGCGGTGCGACGTCGGCCCGGAGCGACTCGACGCTGGTCGTCGGCGACCTGACCCTCGACGAGGACAGCCACGAGGTGACCCGCGGTGGCACGGAGATCTCGCTGACCGCGACCGAGTTCGAGCTGCTGCGCTACCTGATGCGCAACCCGCGCCGGGTGCTCTCGAAGCCCCAGATCCTCGACCGGGTGTGGAACTACGACTTCGGCGGCCAGGCGAACGTGGTGGAGCTCTACATCTCCTACCTGCGCAAGAAGATCGACGTCGACCGGCCCCCGATGATCCACACCATGCGCGGCGCCGGCTACGTGCTGCGCCCCGCGAGCTGATGCCGCGGTCGGCACCCGGTCCGGCCTTCCAGGCGCCGGGAGCGGAGCCCCTCCCGCCGGAGCCGACCGCTGCCGGGCCGTTGCCTGCAGGGGACAGCCGCTCATCGGCAGCTGCCGCCCCGCAGCCGCCTGCCGCGCCGACCCTGGACGACTCCGGCGAGCTCTCGTCACCCTTCGGGCGGGGCACGCTCGCGCGGCAGCTCGTCATCCGAGTGACGGCCCTGGTCGCGCTGGCCTCCATCCTGCTGAGCGGAGCCACCGCTTTCGCCGCCCACACCCTGCTGCTCAACCAGCTGGACCATCAGCTGGACAGCGTCGCCGGGCGTCAACGTACGGGGCCACCCAACGGGCGACCCAACGACTCGAGCTCGCTGCTGCAGCCCGGCAACCCCTTCGGCACGATCTACGTCGCGTACACCGACGCCGGCGACGAGGTGCAGAGCGGCATCCTGCAGGAGGGCCGCGGACGTCCCGGCGACGTGTCGCAGACCGTGATCGACCAGCTCCAGAGCCTCGCCGTCACCACGGACAAGCGCAGCATCCAGGTGACCGACCTCGGTCGTTACCGGGTGGCCGTCTACGACCTCACCATCACCAACCTGAGCACCGGCGAGCAGATCTCGGGCCGCGGGGTGGTCGGCCTGCCCATGAGTGAGCTCGACCAGACCATGACCGGGCTCGTCGGGCTCGAGGCGGTGCTGACGTTGCTGGCCCTGGTCGGGGCCGCGGTGGCCGCGCGAGCGGTCGTGATCCGCAGCCTGCGCCCGCTCAACCGGGTCGCGGCGGCGGCGCAGCAGGTGTCACAGCTCCCGCTGGACCGGGGCGAGGTCGCGCTCGCCGTACGCGTGCCCCCCGAGGACGCCGACCCGACCTCGGAGGTCGGCCGGGTGGGCCAGGCGTTCAACCACATGCTCAACAACGTCGAGGACGCGCTCGCCGCGCGGCAGGCCAGCGAGACCAAGGTGCGCCAGTTCGTCGCCGACGCCTCGCACGAGCTGCGCAACCCGCTGGCCGCGATCCGCGGCTACGCCGAGCTGACCCGACGCGAGCGGGCGTCCATGTCGCCGAACGCCGCGTTCGCGATGAGCCGGGTCGAGTCCGAGGCCGAGCGGATGTCCCACCTCGTCGAGGACCTCCTGCTGCTGGCGCGCCTGGACTCCGGGCCCAACCTCCAGGTGGCGCCGGTCGACCTGACCGAGGTCGTCATCAACGCGCTCAGCGACGCGCGGGCCGCCGGACCCGAGCACACCTGGCAGCTGGACCTGCCCCCCGAGCCGGTCGTCGCCCTGGGCGACCGCTTCCGCCTGCACCAGGTGATGGCCAACCTGCTCGCGAACGCCAGGACGCACACCCCGGCCGGCACCGTGGTGCGCGCCGCGCTGGCCGTGGCCGGGCCGGACGCCGTGGTGACCGTCACCGACACCGGCCCGGGGATCCCGGACGAGATCCAGGCCCGCGTCTTCGAGCGGTTCACCCGGGCCGAGGTGAGCCGGGTGCGGACGCCGGGCGCTGAGGCGGGCCGCAGCACGGGGCTCGGCCTCGCCATCGTCGCCGCGGTGGTGGAGGCCCACCACGGCTCCGTCGCCGTGCAGAGCCGGCCGGGGCACACCGAGTTCGTCGTGTCGCTGCCCCTGGCCACCCCGGCCGGTCCGGCGTTCAGCCGGCCGACCACCGCGGGGATCGCCTGAACCTGGGAAGCGGCAGCACGCCGACCTCTCCGAGGCCCTTGAACAGGCTCAGGGGTCCGAGGTTCAGCGCAGGCTCTGCAGCTCCTGCTCCGCCTCGGCCTCGCTCGTCGCGAACTGGGTGCGGTAGAGCTCGGCGTAGCGGCCGTCGAGCGCGAGCAGCTCGGCGTGCTTGCCCTGCTCGACGACGCGCCCGTCCTCGAGCACCACGATGAGGTCGGCCGCACGGACGGTGGAGAGCCGGTGCGCGATGACGAGCGCCGTACGCCCCTCCAGCGCCTCGCCCAGGGCGGCCGTCACCGCGGCCTCGGAGGTGGAGTCGAGCGACGCGGTCGCCTCGTCGAGGATGACGACGCGCGGGTGCGCCAGCAGCAGCCGCGCGATGGTGAGCCGCTGGCGCTCGCCGCCGGACAGCCGGTAGCCGCGCTCCCCCACCACCGTGTCCAGCCCGGCGGGCAGGCTCTCGATCAGGTCGCGCAGGCGGGCCCGGGTCAGCGCGGACCACAGCTCGTCCTCGGACGCCCCGACCTTGGCCAGCAGGAGGTTGTTGCGGATCGACTCGTGGAAGAGGTGCCCGTCCTGGGTCACCATGCCCAGCGTCGCCCGGATGGCCTCGAAGCTCAGGTCGCGCACGTCCACGTCGCCGATGCGCACGGCCCCGCCGTCGACGTCGTACAGCCGGGACAGCAGCGAGGCGATCGTCGACTTGCCGGCGCCCGACGACCCGACGAGGGCCACCATCTGGCCGGCCTCGGCCCGGAAAGAGACGTCGTGGATGACCTCGATGCCTCCGCGGTTGTCGAGCACGGCGACCTCCTCGAGCGACGCGAGGGACACCTTGTCGGCGGTCGGGTAGGCGAAGGTGACGTGGTCGAACGCGACCGAGACCGGACCCGGCGGAACCGCGACCGGCTGCGCGGACTCGGTGATCAGCGGCTCGAGGTCGAGGATCTCGAACACCCGCTCGAAGCTGACGAGCGCGCTCATCACCTCGACCCGCGCCCCCGCGAGCTGGGTGAGGGGCGCGTAGAGGCGGGTGAGCAGCAGCGCCATCGCCACCACGTCCCCGGCGTCCAGGCTCCCGCGCAGGGCGAAGAACCCGCCGAGACCGTAGACCAGTGCGAGCGCCAGCGCGGACACGAGGGTCAGCGCGGTGACGAAGACCATCTGCACCGTGCTCGACCGCACGCCGATGTCGCGCACGCGGGTGGCGCGGTCGGCGAACTCGACCGACTCGCGCTGGGGCGAGGAGAAGAGCTTGACCAGCGTCGCGCCGGGTGCGGAGAAGCGCTCGGTCATCTGCGTGCTCATGAACGAGTTGAGGTTGGCCGCCTCCAGCCGCATCTTGGCCAGGCGCGAGCCCATCCGGCGGGCCGGCAGGACGAAGACGGGCAGCAGCACGAGCGCGAGCAGGGTGATCTGCCACGAGATGTTCAGCATGGCGACCAGCGCCAGGACCACCGCCACCACGTTCGTGACCACCCCGGAGAGGGTGTCGGAGAACGCGCGCTGCGCGCCGATCACGTCGTTGTTCAGCCGGCTGACCAGAGCCCCCGTGCGCGTCCGGGTGAAGAAGGCGACGGGCATGGTCTGCACGTGGTCGAAGACCGCACGGCGCAGGTCGAGGATCAGCGTCTCGCCGATCCGGGCCGACAGCCAGCGCACCACGAGACCGACCCCGGCCTCGACCACCGCGATCGCGGCGATCAGGAGGGCGAGCCGGACGACGAGCGCGACGGCGCCGTTCGTCGTGATGACGTTGACCACCCGTCCCGCCAGCAGCGGGGTGGCGATCGCGAGGAACGCGGTCACCACGCTCAGCACCAGGAACACGGCCAGCACGCGTCGCTGGGACCGCGCGATGCCCCAGATCCGCTTGACGGTCGTCCAGGAGAACGGCCGCTTCTCGGTCTGGGCCACCATCGTCCGGTACAGGGCCGACCAGGCCACGCCCTCCATGCTCATGCCGCTACTCCCTCGTCAGACGGCTTCCGAACGGGTTCACGGTAGGCGCCGGTACTGACAACGCGGTGGTGCGCGCGTCGCTTCCCGCGCTCACAGCCGGCTCACGGTCCGGCCCGCACGTCACCACAGCGCCCTGCCGGATGGTCGTGGCCATGACGACCTCGACCTTCCCCGGCTCGACCGCGCGCCGTGAGGCAGCCGCCGACGGACCCGACGGCGCCGGACCCGACAGCGCCGGTCTCGACGCCGCCCGGCCGTCCGGGCACGACGCGGACGTGGACGCGCCGACCCCACCCCGCCGCCGCGCGAAGGTCGGCCGGACGCTCGCGCTCCTGGCCCTGCTCGTCGGGACCGGCGTGCTCTACCTGTGGAGCCTGTCCGCCTCGGGCTACGGGAACTCGTTCTACGCCGCCGCCGTGCAGGCCGGCTCGGAGAGCTGGAAGGCCTTCTTCTTCGGCTCGCTCGACGCCGGCAACGCCATCACCGTCGACAAGCCGCCGGCCTCGCTGTGGCTGATGGCGCTGTCGGTCCGGATCTTCGGGCTCAGCTCGTGGAGCGTCCTCGCGCCGCAGGCCCTGCTCGGGGTCGCGACGGTCGGCGTCACGTACGCGTCCGTGCGGCGGACGTTCGAGAGGTCCGGGTCGCTGTCGGAGGTCCTCAGGACCAGGATCGACGGTCACCGCGCCGGCCTCGTCGCCGGCGCGCTGCTGGCCCTGACCCCGGCGGCTGCGCTGATGTTCCGCTTCGACAACCCCGACGCGCTGCTGGTCTTCCTGATGACCCTCGCCGCGTACGTCACGCTGCGGGCCACGGAGCGGGCCAGCGGCAAGACGCTGGCCTGGGCCGGCGTGCTGATCGGCTTCGCGTTCCTCACCAAGATGCTGCAGGCCTTCCTCGTGCTGCCGGCGCTCGTGCTCGTCTACCTGATCGCCGCCCCCACGACGCTGCGCAAGCGGCTGCTGCACCTGCTCGGGGCGCTCGCGGCCATGGTCGTCTCGCTCGGCTGGTGGGTCGCGATCGTCGAGCTGGTGCCCGCGTCGTGGCGCCCCTACGTCGGCGGGTCGACCAACGACTCCGTCCTCGACCTGGTCGTCGGCTACAACGGGCTCGCCCGCATCCTCGGAGGGTCGGGCAGCGGCGCCACCGGCGGCCAGGGAGGTGGCGGCAGCGCCTTCGGCGGGACCCCGAGCCTCACGCGGCTGTTCGAGCAGGCCTCGGCCGGGATGGTCACCTGGCTGCTGCCGGCCGCGCTGCTGCTCGCCGTCGTCGCGGCCTCGGTCATCGGTCGGGCTCCCCGCACCGACGGCCGCCGCGCCGCGCTGATCCTGTGGACCGGCTGGACCGTCGTCACCGCGCTCACCTTCTCCCTGATGGAGGGGACCTACCACGACTACTACGTCGTGGCCCTGGCGCCGGCGATCGCGGCCGGCGTCGCGGTGGGCGGCACCGTCCTGTGGAACGCCAGGCACACCTGGCTCGGGCGAGGCGGGCTGGCCCTGGCCGTCGCAGCCAGCGCGGTGTGGGCGTTCGTCCTCCTCGGCCGTGCGACCGGGATCTACGAGACGCTGCGCTGGCCGGTCCTCGTCGTCGGCGTGCTGGCAGCGCTGGCGCTGCTCGTCGTGCACCGCCTGCCCCGGGTCGCCGCCAACCTCGTCCTGGCGGTCGCGCTCGCCGGCGCCGTCACCGGCCCCGCGGCCTACACGCTGAACACCGTCGCCACCCCGCACACCGGCTCGATCGTCACCGCCGGCCCGGTGAGCTCCACGAGCGGCCCGGGCGGCGGCACCCGGACCGGGTCCGGCCAGGGACAGACCGGTCGCGACGGCGGGACGTTCCCCGGCGGAGGGACCCCGCCGCAGGGCCAGGTGCCGGCTCAGGGTCGGACCGGCCAGGCGGCAGGCGGAGGCGGCGGCATGGGCCAGTCCGGGACCGCGAGCACCGAGCTGGTCCAGCTCCTGCAGGCCGACGCCGGCAGCTACCGGTGGGCCGCGGCGACGTCGGGCTCGCAGAGCGCGGCGACGTACCAGCTGGCCAGCGAGCAGCCGGTGATGGCGATCGGCGGCTTCACGGGCAGCGACCCGAGCCCGACGCTCGCCCAGTTCCAGGCCTACGTGGCGGCGGGCGACGTCCACTACTTCATCGCGGGTGGCGGCGGCGGTGGTGGAGGCCGCGGCCTTCACGGGCAGCGACCCGAGCCCGACGCTCGCCCAGTTCCAGGCCTACGTGGCGGCGGGCGACGTCCACTACTTCATCGCGGGTGGCGGCGGCGGTGGTGGAGGCCGCGGCGGGTCCTCGGAGATCTCGACGTGGGTCACGCAGCACTACACCGCCAGCACCGTCGGCGGCGTCACGGTCTACGACCTCACGCAGCCGGCCTCGTGACCAGCGCCCTCGTCGCCCGTTCCGGCGCCCAGCCCGAGCGCGGCGTCCGCGCCGGCACCCCCACCGACGTCATGGTCGACGTCGTCGTGCCGGTCTACAACGAGGAGGCCGACCTTCGGCCGTCCGTCGAACGCCTGCACGCGTTCCTCGCCACCGAGCTGCCGTACGGCTTCCGCATCACCATCGCGGACAACGCCAGCACCGACGCCACCTGGTCGCAGGCGCAGGCGCTGGCCGACGAGCTCGACCATGTCCACGCCGTGCACCTGGACGCCAAGGGCCGAGGCCGGGCCCTCAAGGCGGTGTGGTCGGCGTCCGACGCACCGGTCCTCGCCTACATGGACGTCGATCTCTCGACCGACCTCCGGGCGCTCCTGCCGCTGGTCGCGCCGCTCATCTCCGGCCACTCGGACCTGGCGATCGGGACCCGCCTGTCCCGATCCAGCCGGGTGGTCCGCGGTCCGAAGCGGGAGATCATCTCGCGCAGCTACAACCTGCTGCTGCGCGGTGCGCTGTCGGCGTCGTTCTCCGACGCGCAGTGTGGCTTCAAGGCCATCCGGGCGGAGGTGGCGCGCGACCTGCTGCCGCTGGTCGAGGACGACAACTGGTTCTTCGACACCGAGCTGCTCGTGATCGCCCAGCGCGTGGGCCTGCGGATCCACGAGGTGCCCGTCGACTGGGTCGACGACCCGGACAGCCGGGTCGACATCGTCGCGACGGCCCGCGAGGACCTGCACGGCGTCGCCCGGCTGCTGCGGGGCTTCGCCGGCGGGCGCATCCCGGTCACCCGGCTGCGGGCGGAGCTCGGCCGCGACGCGGAGGTCCCGTCGACGGTGCCCGGGGTGCCGCGGGGGATGTTCTCCCAGCTGCCGCCCGGCTGCGCGCCGAGCTCGGGCGTGACGCCCAGGTCCCCTCGACGGTGCCCGGCGTGCCGCAGGGGCTGTTCTCCCAGCTGCTCCGCTTCGGCGGGGTCGGGGTGCTGAGCACGCTCGCGTACTTCGTCCTCTACCTCGCGCTGCGGGACCTCACGGGTCCGCAGGCGGCCAACCTGGTCGCCCTGCTCCTGACCGCCGTGGCCAACACCGCCGTGAACCGGCGGCTGACCTTCGGCGTCCGCGGCTCGGAAGGAGCGTTGCGGCACCACGCGGGCGGTCTGGTCGCCTTCCTCGTGGGGCTCGGGCTGACCAGCGGGTCGCTGTGGGTGCTGCACTCGGTGTCGCCCGACCCGAACCGCGCGATCGAGGTCGCCGCCCTGGTCGTCGCGAACGCGGTGTCGACGCTGGTCAGGTTCCTCGCGCTGCGCCAGCTGATGGCCCACCGGCGGTAGCAAGGCGTCCCCTGAGCTCGTCGAAGGGCGCGGAACGGGTCGGCACGATCTCGACAGCAGCCCCCCTCTTCGAGACCCTTCGACCAGCTCAGGGGGCGTTCCCGGGCAGGCGCGAGTGCGGGGAAGATCCGGCACCGGTGCGGTGCCGGATCTTCCCGTCGCTCAGAGCTCCCGGAACCCGAGCGCGCGGTTGGCGGAGATCGCCGGCACGTTCGCCGGGTGGTGGGACGTCCGGATCTCGGTGCAGCCCCACCCGCGGGCCGCGTCGAAGGCCCGGGCCTTCATCGCCGCGGCCACCCCGCGACGGCGATGGACCCGCAGGACCCCGGTCATCTCGACGAACGCCCAGGAACGACCGGGCGGCGCGGTCAGCTGGCACAAACCGACCGGAAGGTCGCCGTGGAACGCGAGGACGACGCCGTCGAGCCTGGCGCCCGGGCCCTCGAGCCGCAGCTGCTCCCACTCCTCGTAGGCGAAGAACTCTCCCCGGCCCGGGATGTCGGCGCTGCAGGTCCGGTTGAGCTCGAAGACCGCGCGGCGGTGCTCCGCCGAGTCGCCCCAAGCCAGGAGGGAGCTGACGGCGATCCCCGGGACGTGGGTCGCAGGGTCCCGGGCCGTCCCCAGGTCGAGCGTCAGGCGCACCCAGTCGACAGCCACGTGTCCATCGTCCTCGCCCGTTCGCCACCCGTCCCGAGCCACGTCGGCGAGGATGGGGCCGTGAGCCAGGTCGTCCGTCCGCGACCGACCGGGCGCCAGCTCGTGCGGTTCGCGGTGATCGGGGCGGCGAGCGCGGCGGCGTACCTGCTCCTCTACCTGCTGCTCCGGACCGTGACGGGCGCGCAGGCCGCGAACGTCGTCGCCCTCGTGGTCACGCAGGTGGCCAACACCGCGACGAACCGGCGCTTCACCTTCGGGCTCCGCGGGTCCGAGGGCGCCCTGCGCCACCAGGCGGGCGGGCTCGCGGCCTTCGCGTTCGGGCTGGCGCTGTCGGCCGGCGCGCTCTGGCTGCTGCACCACCTCGACCCCGGGGCGGTGCGCATCGCCGAGGTCGCGGTGCTGGTCGTGGCGCAGGGCATCGCGACGTGCGTACGGTTCCTCACCCTGCACGCGATGATGGCCCGCCGCACCGATCCCGCCCAGGCCTAGGCTCGGCTCGTGGCCACCGAGCGCGTCGAGCTGGACATCGACGGCCGGACGGTGTCGATGAGCAACCCCCAGCGGGTCTACTTCTCCGCCCGCGGCGAGACCAAGCTCGACCTCGCGAACTACTACCTCTCGGTCGGCGAGGGCATCGTCAACGCGCTCCGCCACCGGCCCTGCATGCTGCACCGCTTCCCCGACGGGGTGGACGGCGAGAAGGTCCACCAGAAGAAGCTGCCGCACGGTGCGCCGCCCTGGGTGGAGACCGTGCGCGTGCACTTCCCGCGCTACCACCGCGACGTCGACGAGCTGTGCGTCACCCACGTCGCCGACGTGGTCTGGGCGGTGCAGATGTCGACCGTCGAGTTCCACCCCTGGAACTCGCGCCGCGAGGACGTCGAGTCGCCCGACGAGTGGCGCATCGACCTCGACCCGATGCCGCTGGCCAC
>Ga0210040_10008924_pt1 | contig 11762 bp, 10 predicted proteins | sample CryGeyCG12114_NA_FD_185462 | JGI IMG/M metagenome (GOLD analysis project Ga0210040, IMG submission 185462) | Groundwater microbial communities from aquifer - Crystal Geyser CG19_WC_8/21/14_NA (SPAdes) (version 2) | ecosystem: Environmental > Aquatic > Deep subsurface > Groundwater | place: USA... | reverse complement strand
ACACTTGCCCACCGTGGAGAGTCCCGCAGTGATGCCGGTACTCAAGCCTACCGTCGCAAAAGCCGACACCTGCTCAAAAGCCAGTTTAATGATGTCGAACTGCGCATCGCTGATCGAGAGAATGAATATAAACGTGATGTTGAGGACCGCCGCAAAGGTAAAAACGGAAAAAGCTTTATAAGCCACCGAATGCGGGATCGTACGGTGGCCTATTTCCATGTTGCGCTTGTTCCGGATGGTGGTGGCCACCGCAAAGAGAATAACCGTAAAGGTAGTTGTTTTGATACCGCCCCCGGTGGAGCCCGGCGATGCCCCGATAAACATCAGGAAGATAAAGAGCAGCAGCGTAGGCACCGTAAGGGCTGATATATCCACGGTGTTGAACCCGGCTGTACGCGTGGACACCGACTGGAAAAAAGACGCCACCAGCGCCTCCGCAAACCCTAAGCTGGAGAGGGTGTTAAAGTACTCCAGCAGGAAAAAACCGACCATGCCCAGGGCCAGCAAGGCAGCAGAGGTGTAGATCGTCACGCGGGACAGCATTTTCCAGTTTTTCCAGGGCATCTGCATCCGCATGCGCATGTTTCGCGGCGAAAACACATCCAGGATTGTCGGAAAGCCCAGCCCCCCGAAGATAATCAGCAGGGCTACCACGATGTGCAGCACGTAGGCGAACCGGATCGGCTGCGTGTACAAGCCTTCTGGGTACAGCGAGAAGCCAGCGTTACAGAAAGCAGACACGGCATGGAAAACAGAGAAGAAGATCTTACTGCCTAAGTTCGTAAAAGGCACATCCGTGCCCCATGTCAGGAAAATAGCCACGGCCCCGATGCCTTCGATGGTAAGGGTCAGGAAAATAAGTTTGCGCATGAGGCTTTTGGTCGAGAAAAGCGACTCGCTGTCTAAAAGCTCATGCATAGCTACGTGCTGCTTAATGCCGACGCCCTGGCGCATCAGGGAGGCAAAGAAGGTGGCGAAGGTGAGGATACCAAGGCCGCCCATCTGTATCAGCAGCAGCAGCACCAGCTGGCCGGCAAAAGTAAAGTAGGTGCCGGGGTCTACCACTGCCAGCCCTGTTACGCAGGAGGCGCTGGTGGCCATAAAGAGCGCATCCAGGAAGCTGATGCCCTCCGGCGCATTTGTCATTTTGGGCAGCATAAACAGGCCGGTACCCATCAGTATCAGGAATATAAAGCTGAGCAGGAACGTGATAGAAGGCTTCAGCTGCAGCGTTTTCATGTGCACCCGCGTCTCCAGCAGCTCCACAATCAGCAGCAGCAGCATATACAGCGACACCATCACCCGGTAAAACTCCACCGAGAGCGGAATGCCTATTCCTTCGAAAATATTATATATCAGCGGGAAGCCCAGGATATAGGTGCAGAACTCATTGAGGAAAATAATGCCCATCAACAGCCCTTCAAACCAGGTGCGCCTCAGGAACTTGACCCGCTCAAAAGCATACAGGATACGCAGGAGATAGATGAAGACAAAAGTGACGAGAATGCCATCGATTGCGTGGTACAACACCTGCAGGCGCACCGGGCTTTCCACCACCCCGTGTGCATACACCAGCAACCCTATCGCCAGAAGGGTCAGCACATACGTGCTGCGGCGCATAATAGTATAGGCCGTGAGCTTACTGCCGTACAAAAATCTATTTAACGACTCTGTATTCATTCCTTTCAAACAACCTTATATGGGCGGCCTCCTCAAAAAGCCGCTCCTTGTTTACGGGCACCACCCCCACCTGCTCACACACCAGGCCTCCGCCTAAATTGCTGAGGCCAGCCATAAACTCTTTAGAGGTGCGCAGGGCCATGCACAGTGCCGCAATGCTGATCACAGTATCGCCTGCACCTGATACGTCGGAGATAGCACGCCGGTGCGCCCCGATATACGTCTTATCTTCTCCGTCGGCCACAAACACGCCCCGCTCCGATAAGGTGACGAGCACTTGCTGCACCTGCAGCCGCTGCTGCAGGCTGTTCACCGCCGCTTCAAAGGCGGGAAGGTTTTCGTCGGGGAACTCCACCTTCAGGCCCTCTTTCAGCTCTTTCAGGTTCGGCTTGAAAAGGGTGCACCCTATATAGCTGAGGAAATTTTTCTTCTTCGGGTCCACTACGCTGGGGATGCCGCGCTCGTTGGCCAGTTGCAGGAAGCGACGGATGTTCTGCTCCGAGAACACGCCTTTGTCATAATCTTCGAAAATAACGACATCCGCTTTCCCCAGGAGTTGCAGGTACCGCTCCTCCAGGTGGCGCTCCTCGTGCCCGGCCAGGTTGTGCTCTATCTCAGAGTCGACGCGCAACAACTGCTGCGCCCCGGCAATGATGCGGTGCTTGATGGTGGTAACCCGCTCCGGGCTCTGCACGATACCCTCTGCCGACAGGCCTTTCTCCTCCATCAGGCGCACGTAATCAGCGCCGTCCTGGTCAGCGCCGATGACGGAGCACAGCAGCGGCGTTGCCCCCATGGCCTGCACGTTCAGGGCTACGTTGGCGGCACCGCCCAGGCGCTTTTCACGCTTGATAACATTTACAATGGGCACGGGTGCCTCGGGAGAGATGCGCGTTGACTTACCCCACAGGTAAGAATCAATCATCACATCTCCCACCACCAGCACGGTAAGACGGTTGAAGGCCTCAAAGAGGCCTTCTAAACTTTTAATCTGGTTCATTACTGCAGTCTTGCGAGGCTGCTCCTGATGCGGCGAAGCGCCTCTGTCAGCTTTTCATCGGATGCGGCAAATGAGAAGCGTATACACTGCGCCGCGCCAAAGGCCTCCCCGCCTACCGTCGCCACGTGGGCATCGGCTAACAGGAACATGCTCAGGTCTTCAGAATTCTCTATCGTTTTACCCTCTACACTTTTGCCAAAGTAGTAGCTCACGTCCGGGAAGATATAAAACGCGCCGGTCGGCACATACGTCTTGAAGCCTTCTATCTCGTCCATAAGGTTCAGGACGAGGTCGCGGCGGCGGCGGTACGCCTCTGTCATCTCCAGCGACGACTCCTTGCCACCTTTCAGGGCAGCGGCGGCGGCCTTTTGCGAGATGGAGCAGGTGCCGGATGTGATCTGGCTCTGCAGCTTATCGCAGGCGGCGGCAATCTCCTTGTTGGCGGCCATATAGCCCACGCGCCAGCCGGTCATGGCGTAGCCTTTCGAGAAGCCGTTTACCGTCACAACGCGGTCTTTGATGGCGTCGATGCTGGCCAGGCTGAAGTGTTTGCCCTCAAAGTTGATGTACTCATAAATCTCATCGGCGATGACGTACACCTGCGGGTGCTTCTCCAGCACTTTCGCAATGGCACGCAGTTCATCCTCATCCCACATGGCCCCAGTCGGGTTGCTGGGCGAGGAATACATCACCAGTTTGGTATCGGAGGTGATGGCCTGCTCCAGTTGCTCCGCCGTTACTTTGTAGTCGTTCTCGAGGCGGCCCATGATCGGCACTGGAACGCCCTCGGCCAGCTTCACGATTTCCTCATACGAAACCCAGTACGGTGAAAAGATAATCACTTCGTCGCCGGGGTTGGTGAGGCACATCACCGCATTGGCAATGCTCTGCTTGGCGCCCGTAGACACCACAATGTTCTCCGGCTTATAGTCCAGGTTGTTGTCGCGCTTAAACTTGTTCACGATCTCCTGCCGCAGCTCCGGGTAACCCGGTACCGGGGTGTAGAAGGTGAACCCTTCGTCGATGGCCTGTTTAGCGGCGTCCTTTATATACTGCGGTGTCTGGAAATCCGGTTCTCCAAAGCTTAGGTTGATCACATCATACCCTTGCGCAGCCAGTTCCCGCGCTTTTTTGGCCATGGCGATGGTTTGTGATTCAGACAAGGCTAAGATTCTGTCTGACAGTGCTGATCTTACTTCCTCCGTGTTTTGCATTTCTTTTCTGGTTAAGCTGGCAATTTACTTATAAAGCCACAGACTATCCAGCATTAATGCTGTGCCCTTTGTTTTTGCCGCTTAAGTTGGGAATAACTGATGAAAATTAAAAATATGGCATTATATATCGTCTATAAATAAAAAAGATACAGCCTAAAGGCTGTATCTTTTTTATTTATAGACTGTGCTGCGGCTTAAACCTTGCCATAAGCCGTGCGCTCTACAATGCTTCGGCCCAGCGTAATCTCATCGGTGTACTCCAACTCACCGCCCACCGGCACGCCCCGGGCAATGGTGGTAATGCGCAGGTTGTGGTCGCGTAGCTTGCGGGTGAGGTAAAAGGCGGTGGTGTCGCCCTCCATGGTAGGGCTGATGGCCAGCAGGATTTCCTTTACCTCCGACTTCGGCAGGCGCTCCAGCAGCGATTCTATCTGCAGGTCAGACGGCCCCACGCCCTCCAGTGGCGAGATAACGCCGCCCAGCACGTGGTACAGGCCCTTGTACTGCGAGGTATTCTCGATGGCGATCACATCGCGGATATCGCTCACCACGCACAGCACGCTTTGGTCGCGCAGCGGGTTGGCGCAGATGCCGCAGATCTCTGTGTCGGAAATGTTGTGGCATTCCCTGCAGTGCTTCACATCAGTGCGCATCTTCACCAGCGACTCGGCCAGCGAAAACGTATCTTCCGACTCTTCCTTCAGCAGGTGCAGCGCCAGGCGCAGTGCCGTTTTCCTCCCAATGCCGGGTAGCTTGGCCAGCTCCTCCACGGCATTCTCTATCAACTTCGACGGAAAATTCATCCAGTCTCCCCTTCTACTCTATGTCCGCCGACAGGTCTTTGTCGTGCAGGGAGGTGCACATGCCCACCAGTTCCTCGTAAGAACCCACTTTAACGGTGCACTTTCCTTTGTAGTGGATCAGCATGGTGCACTGCTCGGCCTGCTCGGCACTGTGGCGGCACACTTTGATTAACGTTTCGATGACGTGGTCGAACGTGTTCACGTCATCGTTATATACTACCAGGTTGCGGAGGTCGGTGCTTTCTTCCAGCAACTCAACCTCTGCCTGTTCTTGATGTAAAATTTCTCTCTCCCAATTCATAATGTAAAAATACGAATTATTAAGCACTTAACGAAGCCATAGGCAGCGGATTAAGCCTTTTCTTTCATTCCTGCCCCATGTGCCGGCGCTTTGTTTTTAACAGTCCTGTGGTCTGTTAGATTCCTGCTGTAGCCTTTTTGCCGCTACACTTTTCTCTGGGTGAGGCTGAACGCAGCTGCTGAAAAAGGCCTTATTTTTGTTAGGTAAGTATATAACTGCGTACTTGCGTTGTTGTTTTGATCATTCCTTTTCACCCTTACATCTCTTCCTTATGATGATACTTCCCCCTTTCTGGAAGCTGGCGTTGGTGCTGGTGCTGCTGGCGGCCACACTACAAATGCAGGCACAGGAGAAAACGCTGACCATGGAAGACGCTATCCTCAATACCAGCCTGCAGCCGGAGAACCTGCAGCAGCTGAACTGGGTGGCAGGCACCGACGACTTTGTATATACCGACCAGCAGAACGGCGAACCAGTGCTCATGCGCGGCAGCGCCGCTTCCGCCAAACGCAGCCAAATACTGTCCCTGTCTCAGCTTAGCAGCGCATTAGAGGCAGCCGGTGCACAAAAGCTTTCAGGTTTCCCGGCGCTGCACTGGGCCGACGGCAACAGCTTCGTGCTGGAAGCGCAGCATGCTATCTACAAGTACAGTACTAAATCTGGCAAAGCCGAACGCGTCACCACTTTTTCGGAAGAGGCAGACTATACGGAGCTGGACCCGACCTTGCAGCGTGTGGCTTACACCAAGGGCAACAATCTATATATTTCCGCACCGGGCGCGCCGGATGTGGCCCTGACGGACGAGGCCAATGTGGCGATCGTAAACGGGCAGGCGGCGCACCGCTCCGAGTTCGGCATCACGAAAGGCACGTTCTGGTCGCCGGACGGTAAACAGCTGGCGTTTTACCGCATGGACCAGACGATGGTGACGGACTATCCGCTGGTGGACATTGCGCCGCTCCCGGCAGCGCAAAACAACATCAAGTACCCGATGGCGGGCGGCAAAAGCCACCATGTAACGCTGGGTATATATAACACCGCCACAAAGAACACCACCTACCTCAAAACAGGCGAGCCGGCGGAGCAGTACCTCACCAACGTCACCTGGGGCCCGGACGGCAAGTCGATCTATATAGCCGTGCTGAACCGCGACCAGAACCGCATGCAGCTCAACCAGTACGAGGCGGCCACCGGAAAATTCGTAAAAACGCTCTTTGAGGAAAAGAGCGAGAAATACGTGGAGCCGGAGCACGGGCTGTACTTCCTGCCTAACCAGCCGGACCGCTTTGTCTGGATCAGCGAGCGCAGCGGCTTTGACCATTTATATCTTTATAACACCAGCGGCCAGCAGATCCGGCAGCTCACGAGCGGCAACTGGATGGTAACAGAAATCCTCGGTTTCAGCAAAAAAGGAAATGAGCTGTATTATACCTCTACCGCCGAAAGCCCGCTGGAGCGCCACATCTACAGCGTGAACCTGGCCAACGGTAAAACGAAACGCCTTTCGCAAGGCAGCGGCACGCATCACGCGCAGCTAAGCCCTGGTAGTAAGTATATCCTCGACAACTACAGCAGCCGGGAAGTGCCGCGGAAGATATGGGTGCTGAACACCGACGGCAAAGTGCAGCAAACCCTGCTGACGGCAAAGAACCCGGTCGCGGAATACAAGCTCGGGGAGACAATAATTTTCCCGATCAAAGCAGCGGACGGCACTGATTTATATGCCCGCATGATCACGCCGCCGAACATGGACAAGGGCAAAAAGTACCCGGTGGTGGTGTATGTATACGGCGGGCCGCACGTGCAGCTGGTCACTGATAGCTGGCTTGCCGGTTCCAACCTCTGGATGCAGCTGATGGCGCAGAAAGGCTATATCGTATTCACCGTGGATTCGCGCGGCTCCGGTGACCGCGGGCTGGCTTTTGAGCAGGCGACTTTCCGCCAGTTGGGCACTGCCGAACTTGCCGACCAACTGAAAGGAGTGGATTACCTGAAGTCGCTGCCCTACGTGGATGCGGAGCGCCTGGGCGTACATGGCTGGAGCTTCGGCGGCTTCATGACCACCTCGCTGCTGCTGCGCGCCCCCGGCGTGTTTAAAGTGGGTGTGGCCGGCGGCCCGGTGATCGACTGGAAATATTATGAGGTGATGTACACGGAACGCTATATGGACTCGCCGGAGCAGAACCCGGAAGGATACGACAACGCTAACCTGCTGAACTACGTGAAAGACTTAAAGGGCAAGCTGCTGATGATACACGGCACAGTGGACGATGTGGTGGTGTGGCAGCACAGCCTTTCCTTTATAAAGAAGGCGGTGGACGAAGGCATCCTGCTGGACTATTTTGTATACCCGGGCCACCCGCACAACGTGCGCGGCAAGGACCGTGTGCACCTGATGCGCAAGGTGACGCAATATTTTGACGAGAATCTATAAATTTTATACTTTTGTACAGGGCTGCCGCTCCGGCGGCAGCCCTGTACAAAATAGCTGCTTTACCGTCGGCTATACTACAGCCTTACACGGCCTCTATTTTGAATAACAAAACAAGCGCCCCTCTGCCCAAAGCGGCAAGCAGAGCGGTTAGCAAAAAAAGATTGTCGGACAGTAACGATGACCTAACATACTGGCTCTTACAGCTCCCTGCTGCACGCATTGCGGCGGTGGAGCACCTGCGGGAACAGTATACCTTATTAGTACCCATGGAGCTGACACATATTTTTCAGGAATTTGTAAAGCAACTGAATGCCCACGAGGCAGAATACCTGGTGGCAGGCGGATTTGCCGTCGCCCTTTACGGTTACCCCCGCTACACCGGCGACATCGACATCTGGATTAACGCCACACCGGCGAATGCCCTTAAGGTGCTGCGCGTGCTGCACGCCTTCGGGTACTCCGAGAAAGAAGTAAGTTTGGAAGACCTCACTACCCCGGATATAATTGTGCAGTTGGGATATCCGCCTAATCGCATTGATCTTATCACCGGCCTGGCGGGCGTCACGTTCCCGGCGTGCTGGGAAAACAAAGTGACAGTGCCTTTTGGCGGCACCATGGCAAACTTCCTCTGCCTGAACGACCTGAAACAGAACAAGCGCGCCACCGCCCGACAGCAGGACCTGCTGGACCTGCAAAATCTACCGGAATAATATATGCCAGCCATCTCCCCGGCTTTTCGTCAGGCAATAAAGCAGCTGAGCGACAAGGAAAAAGAAGCCATCATCCTGAAAGCGGCCCGCCGCGACGCCGAACTCTATGAGCTGCTCTCGTTTGAGCTGGAGGAGGTAACGCTGGAGGAGGTGTATGCGCAGACGACCGACAAAATACACGAGCTGCTCCTAAACGCCAGTGGCCGCAGCCTGACCAAGGCGCTTGCCAAAGCCCTGCGCAAGTCTGTTAAGGAAATAGCCCGTTTCAAGCGTATCACCAAAAGCCCGAAAGGCGAAATAGACCTGAACCTATACACGCTGCGCCTTATCTTCAGCAACTTCACCGGCCAGTTCGACAGCTTCTACAAAGGCTTTTATACCGCCACAGCCCGCCTGCTGCTCCGCACCATGCAGCTCATCAGGAAAAACCTGCACGAAGATTATCACCTGGAATATAAAGCCGAGCTAGACAGCTTTCTGGAACAAATCCATAGCCGCGATAAGCCTGTGCCGGTGGCCCTGCCGCATGTGTTTGAAGTGGAGTAATGGAGGATGAGGGAATGTGAGTTTTGAATAACTGAATCTTGAGTAGCTGAATGAAGGTCTTACTTAAAACTAAATACCGCTTACCTTTATGTCTTCCAGGTTGATTTCTGACACTTTCTCCAGTTTACCAGCCACAAACGCACGGTCATAGTTCTCAAGCGGGAAGTTCTCCCTGGAGGTGTAGTTTATATAGTCCTGGAACCGCACGTTGCCTACTTCGCGCGCGTTTGTGGCTTCCCTGAAGCGGGTTCCCTCGGACCCGTCCTCTTCCTCAAAGCTATAGGCCAGGTAATCCATGGTGTGCCGCTGCTGGTGAAACCAGTATACGTAGGTGTCTTCGTGGTCTTCCCCACCGCCTGCCGCGTCAAATGTTACCTGCACTTTATCGTAAGGCTCGCCTTTTACTGTGGCCTGGCCTATATACTTTTTCTGCACGGCCGCGTCGTTGAGGAAGTAAGGCAGCAGCGCGAAGTAAATCACAGAGTTTACGGAGGCACTGCAGGCTTCCTGGCGCTCCTGCGGCAGTTCCACCACCTGGTCATTTACCGTCCGTTCGAAGCCGCTGTTGCGGAGCACGTCGTGGATGCGCTGGCCGGTGGAGTCATCGGTGAAGGTGCGGCTGTAAACGTAGGCGCCGTTATCGCGGAGGGCGCGGTACTGCCTGTCGCGCAGCCGGAAGGTGACTACACTCTGATTCAGGTGCTGCCCCCCGTGCGCTGTAATAGCGGCATCTACGACGGCCGCGGCATCAGACTTTTTTTCCTGCGTACAGCCTGCGGCGATGCACAGGAACAGCACTAGCAGTATATATGATCGTTGGGTTAGTTTCACCATCAGAAATAAGGGCTATTGTGCCAAAGGTACGTATTACCGCGGAATGCGCTATACTGGCCTGAACGAAAACCGCCCCAACTCTTCGGAAAGAGCGGGGCGGAAATCGAATTGAAAACAGGTATGCCTTATTTCTGAGCTGTCACGTCGAAGGTTACTGTAAACTCGTCGTTAATCGCCTTGTCGCCCAGGTTATCGAAGAAGCTGTTGGAACCGTAGCGGATGTCGTACTTCGTACGGTCTACGGTTACGTCTGCCTGCGCTGTTACCACGCCATCAGCCACATTAACGGTTGCCGGGAAAGTAACCGGGTTCGTTTTGTCTTTAATGGTGAGGGCACCGGCCACGTTGTAGTTCGGCTGGCCCGCTGCTGCTCCGGCAATCGGAGAAACGCCAGTAATCTCAAAAGTAGCTGTCGGGTATTTCTCCACTCCGAAGAAATCATCTGATTTCAGGTGGCCCACCAGCTTGCCGTTGTCCTCTGCGTTGGTGAGGTCTTTGTTGGAGATGCTCTTCATGTCCATCACCAGTGTGCCGCCGGTTAACTGGTCGCCGGCCACGGTTAACGAACCGCTTTCCAACGCTATTTCGCCGTTGTGCTCGCCGGTTACTTTCTTGCCGTTCCAGGTAACGCTGCTCTTCTCTGCCACAACATTATAGGTCTCGCCTTCGGCAGAAGCAGCGGTGTTCTCGTTTGCTGTCACCGTTTCAGCGGCTTCCGTTTCAGTCGAGCTGCTGTTACAGGCCGTCAACATAAGCGCTGCGGCAAAGGAAGCATAAATGGCTGTCTTTTTCATGATACTGTTTTTAGCGTGGTATATAGAATCAATTCTCTTTGTCTGAGCCTTTGCTCAGCTACGGCACAAATATATGTATATACATTTAATGTACAAACAATTTATCTGCAGATTTTTTCTGCCGCGTTACCCACATCGTCTGAAGCCGCCGGCGCCAAGATTCTATTTCATATGGCAGCAGCCATCAAACCTCCTGTTGCCTTACCGCCTGTCTCAGCAGTACTACTTTAGCTACATAGGCTTCGCGCCTCAGGTAATGAAACGGCACTCAGCTATATAGAAGCTTCCTCAAGAAGTTATATAGCTGACTTCAAATCAGATCGGGCAAAAAAGAAACCGCTCCAACGCAAAAGTGCATGGAGCGGCTTCAGTAAGAATTGGTTGGTTATAGATTACTTTTGCGCGGTTACGGTAGACTGGTTTGCAGTTACATCGATAGTCACCACAAAGTCATCATGTATCGCTTTGTCGCCCAGGTTATCGAAGAAGCTCTTGGAGCCGTAACGGATATCGAATTTGGAACGATCTACTGTTACATCTGCTTTGGCGTTGGCCACACCGTTTTTCACAGTGATCGTAGCCGGGAAAGTCACTGGCTTGGTGATGCCTTTAATCGTAAGATCGCCGGTTACAGTGGCGTTTGCCGTGCCGTTCGCACCCTTTGCAGCTGGTTTCACACTGGTGATTTTGAAGGTGGCAGTCGGGTTCTTCTCTGCGCTGAAGAAATCATCAGACTTCAGGTGGCCCACCAGTTTCTGGTTGTACTCCGGATCTTTGATGTCGGTCACGGCAACAGAGTTCATATCGAACGTGAAAGTGCCCCCTACTACTTTATTGCCCTGCACGTCCATTTGGCCGTCAGCCAGGGCAAGCGTGCCGAAGTGCTCGCCGGTTACTTTCTTGGCATGCCATTTTACTTCGCTTTTCGCTGCGTCTACTTTGTACGCGCGTGCCTTGGCAGGTGTGGCTACCTCTGTAGTGGCAGGCTTCGTGTTGTTATTGTTGTTCGTGTTGTTGGCATACGCCGTAAACACTAAAGCGCCAACAAGGGAGGCAAGGATGGTAAATTTTTTCATTTTCTGTCTGGTTATGACTGCTTGGGGTTAGTGATGCTAATTAGGATCTTATTTTATCAAGTAACATATTCAACTGCTCTGCCTCCTGCATCGTCAGGTTCGTGATGCCGGTCCCTGCCCCACTTTCGATGCCGTCCATCTCTTTCAGCAAAGCAAGGCCTTTCTCTGTGATCAGCACGTCCACGGTACGGCGGTCGGCGGGGCACTGCTCCCGCGTTACCAGCCCCTTCGCCTCCAGTTTATCTACAATCCGGGAGGCGTTGGAGGTTTTATCCAGCATGCGCTCGATCAGCAGGCTAATAGTGGCCGGCTTCGGGTGCTGCCCGCGCAAAATGCGCAGCACGTTGTACTGCGGCAGCGTAACGCCATA
>Ga0210040_10008923_pt1 | contig 11762 bp, 8 predicted proteins | sample CryGeyCG12114_NA_FD_185462 | JGI IMG/M metagenome (GOLD analysis project Ga0210040, IMG submission 185462) | Groundwater microbial communities from aquifer - Crystal Geyser CG19_WC_8/21/14_NA (SPAdes) (version 2) | ecosystem: Environmental > Aquatic > Deep subsurface > Groundwater | place: USA... | reverse complement strand
TGGGTCGCTTCGACGCTAGTCCCTCGGCCACCGTCCCGACAGTCGATCAGCGGTGCCCTCCGGCCCCGCGGGCGGCCTGCGCGGATCGCGCTCCCGAGGGCGTTCGCGGAGTGGCCGCGACGACCGCGCCGAGCACCGGCGGACCGCCCGGACGCACCCGCGCGGCCAGCACCGAGGCGGCCTCGGTGAGCGTCGCGCCGCTGGTCACGACGTCGTCGACGAGGACCAGCAGCCCCTCGCCGGGATCGGCTCCCGGGGCGAGCGCGAAGCTGCCGGCGAGGTTGGCCCGCCGCTGCCCCGCGGACAGCTCGGCGGAGTCGCGCACCCGGCCGCGCCGGCGCAGGAGCCGGCCCGAGGAGGCCGGCAGCCCCGCCGCGCGCAGTTCGCCGACCGCCCGGGCGGCGAGCTCGCGCACGTGGTCGCGGCCCCGCGTCCGGAGCGCGGCGGCGGAGCTGGGCACCGGGACCAGCAGCACCTCCGCGGGCGGCCCGGGGACGGCGGAGACGACGGCGGCCACGGCGAGCGCCAGCGCCGTCCCGAGGGGGCGGGCCAGCTCCGCGCGGCCCCGCTCCTTGAACGCGAGGACCGCCGGACGCACCGGCCCGTCGTAGGCACCCGCCGCCACCGTGGGTGGGAAGCCCTCCGGGAACCGGCGCGGGGTGGCCAGGTGCGGCCGGGCGAGCAGCGCCGCGCAGCGGCGGCAGAGCAGGTGGCCGGGCAGCCCGCAGCCGGCACAGGTGCGCGGAAGCACCAGGTCCGCGAGCGCGGACCACGCGGAACCGCCCACCCGCACAGCCTGGCTCAACGAACTCCCGCACAGGCGGCCGAGGAAGGCACTTGTGGATGGGGCAGCTCCGTCCGGAGGCTCGCGCCGAGCGCGCGAGAGGGACGGGGTCCTCTGTCAGAGCGGGTAGAAGGGCGCCGATCCGGGCAGCGGCTCCTGGCCCGGGACGAGGGTGCCCCACCTCCCGCCCGAGTACTGCCAGAGCCGGCCGCCGGCGACGACCAGCGGGTCACGGCCCGGAGCGGCGCCCAGCGAGGTCGGCTGGTCCGGCAGGCCCGCGGTCCGCTGCTGGGCCAGCCCCCAGCCGTCGACGCCCAGCGAGTACGGCGCCTCCTCCCCCGGGTCGCCGGCCAGCACCCACAGCTCCCCGTTGGCCCGCCACGCCACGTCGACGACCGGTGCGAGCGTCGGCGCCACCTGGGGCAGGTCACGCACCGCGACCCCGGCCTCCTCGCTGCGCACCACCGTGCCCACGTGCAGGCGGGGGACGCCCTGCAGGTCGGCCACGACCACGGCGACGCGCACGCCGTCCGGGGACAGCTCGATGAGCTGCGCCCGGCCCAGCCCCGCCAGCGTCGGGGCGCTGACCGGCTGCGGGCGGCTGCCGGCAGGCACCCGCACGATGTCCGTGCCGTCGCGCACGACCCAGACCTCCGGACGGGTGGCCGCCACCGTGGGGGCGGTCAGCGTCCCCCCGGTCAGCACCGGAGCCAGCTCGCCGCCGTAGGGACCGGCCAGCAGCGTGGCCTGCCCCGGCTCGGGACGCACGCCGGCGAGGAAGGTCAGCTCGCCGGTGCGGGCGTCGGCCGACACCGCGGCCGCCGAGAGCTCGTAGCCGCCGTTCCCGGCCGGCCCCGGGGCGGGCGCGCCGTCCTCGACCGTGCGCAGCACGCCGGCGTCCAGGTAGTGCCCCACGGTCTCCAGCGGCGTCGCATCGGGGTCGAAGGCCGGCCAGTCGTCGGCCGTCTGCTCCAGGGGGACGTCGTCCAGCGGCAGCGGCTCGCCGTCGACGGTGATCACCACGGAGCGGATGGTCAGCCCGTCGAGTCGCGTCAGGCTCCACACCAGCTGGGCGCTGAGCTCGCGCAGCGGTGTGGTGGCGTCGATCGCCAGGTCGTCCAGGTCGACGGTCGCGGTCTGGTCCTCGACGGTGACCCTGCGGGCCAGCCGCGCGCCGCCGAGAGGGTTGACCACGCCCTGCGCCAGCGCCGCGGACGGCCCCTGGATCAGCCGCTCCACGAGGGCCGTGGGCTGCGCCTCGCCGCCGATCAGGTAGCGCGGGTCGGGGACGAGCTGCCGCAGGGTGGGATCGAGGAAGTAGGCGTCGACGGCGTCGTAGAGCCGCTCGAAGTCCGTCTCGAGGATGACCAGGCCCTCCGGCGGATCGCTGATCCGCCACTCGCCGTCGACCTCCACCAGCGGGAAGTCGTAGGCGAACGGCTCCGTCCCGGCCACGGTGAAGATGCCGCGCTGGTCGACGGTGCCGACCAGGTCGGCGGTCAGGACGACCGAGCCGGCCTCGCTGGCCGCGGTCGCGTAGCCGGGGCTGATGATCGTGATGCCTCCCGCGTCCGACCACGAGTCCGCCGCGTCGGGGGTGAGGTACTCCTTGGCCACCGGGCGCTCGCGCACGCTGCTGGCCGCCGCGTCGATGAACCCGCGGACGACCTCCTCCGGCGTCGCGCCCGGAGCCGGGGGCAGCACGGGGATGCCGACGTCCTGGACCGGCCGGTTCGGTGCCTGGGTGATCTGCACCGTGGGCGAGCTGGTCGGCACGATGGAGCAGGACGTCAGGCCCAGCAGGAGGACAGCGGCCAGCGCCGGTCCACCCGCTCGGCGCCTCACGAGGGGGCTCCCTGGCGGCGGATCACCATGGGGCGCAGCGGCAGCGGGGAGCTGGTGAGGTCTCCGCCGGCGGTGAGCGGCAGGGTCAGGCGGAACTGGGCGCCCGCGCCGGGCTGGCCCCAGACCTGCAGCCAGCCGCCGTGCAACCGGGCGTCCTCGAGGCTGATCGACAGCCCCAGCCCACTGCCACCGACGCTGCGGACCCGGGAGGGGTCGGCCCGCCAGAAGCGGTCGAACACGTGCTGGGCGTCCGCCGAGCTGAGCCCGACCCCGTGGTCGCGCACCGTGACCGCCGCGGCGCTGCGGTTGGCGGCCAGGGTGATCTCCACCGGCCGACCGGCCCCGTGCTCGATGGCGTTGCCGACGAGGTTGCGCAGGACGCGCTCCACCCGGCGGGCGTCGACCTCAGCGATGACGTCCTCCTCCGGCCGGTCCACGCCCAACTCGCAGCCGTGCCGCTCCGCCAGGGAGTACATCCCGGCGGCCACGCGCGCCACCAGCGCCCCGAGGTCGGTCGGCTCCGCGTCCAGCTCCGCCGCCCCGGCGTCGTAGCGGCTGATCTCCAGCAGGTCGGTGAGCAGCCCCTCGAACCGGTCCAGCTCCCCCTTCAGCAACTCCGCGGAGCGGGCGACGTGCACCGGGAAGTCGCCGCGGGCCTCGTGCAGCACGTCGGCGGCCATCTGCACGGTCGTCAGCGGGGTGCGCAGCTCGTGCGACACGTCGGAGGTGAACCGCTGCTGGAGCTGCGACAGCCCTTCCAGCTGGGTGATCTGCCGCTGCAGGCTGTCGGCCATGGCGTTGAAGCTGGTGGCCAACCGGGCGAGGTCGTCCTCGCCGCGCACGGTCATCCGCTCCTCGAGCTGGCCCTCGGCCAGCCGCTGGGCGGTGCCGGCGGCCCGCCGGACGGGATCGACCACCAGCCGGGTCACCAGGACGCCGATCCCGACCACGAACAGGGTGAGCGCGAGCCCGCTGATCACCACCGTGTTGCGGATCAGCGAGAGGCTCTCGGCCTCCTGCGTCAGCGGGAAGACGTAGTAGAGCTCGATCTCCTCGGTGCCCGCCGTGTCCCCCTGCACCGGGCCGCCGACCACCAGGGAGGCGCGGGGCTCGCCGACTGCGTCGGGGATCTCGTCGTAGCGGTAGGACTGGTTGCCGGCGTCGACATCGGCCCGCAGGTCCTCGGGCAGCGCCTGGTAGATGAACGCCCGGCTGGCGCCGGGGACCTCCCGGCCACCGCTCCGGTAGGTCATCACGACGTCGAAGTCACCGGCCGCGCCGCCGCGCTGCAGCAGCGCGTTCACCGTCCGGTCCAGCGTGGCCCGCACGCTCGAGGCGTCCCCCGTGGCGATGCCGGTGATCTCGTCCTGCGCGTAGAGGACGCCGGCCTGCGCCTGGTCGACCGCCGCCTGCCGCTTGACCCCCAGCAGCTGGTCGCGGATCTGGCTGAACAGCACCAGGCTCACGATGATCACGACGGTGCCGGCCACCACCATCGTGATGGCGCCGATGCGCACCTGCAGCGAGGACCGCCAGGCGTGCACCGCACGACTGGCGGAGCGGCGGGCCACCCGCCGGACGCGGCGACGGGCGACGACGGCCCGCCGGCGCAGCCCCCGGCGGATGCGCTCCAGCTCCGCCGTGCGGGGACGCCCGGGCCCTGGGGCACCGGGCATCCCGGTGTCCACCGGAGGCGTTCGGGTGGCGGTCACGCAGCCATTGTCGGCGACCCGGCGCCCTACGCGGGGACGCCGGTCCCCGGACCGGTCAGGGCGGGCCGGCCTTGTAACCGACGCCGCGCACCGTGAGCACGACCTCGGGCTTCTCCGGGTCCTTCTCGATCTTGGCGCGCAGCCGCTGCACGTGCACGTTGACCAGCCGGGTGTCGGCGGCGTGGCGGTAACCCCACACCTGCTCGAGCAGCAGCTCGCGGGTGAAGACCTGGCGGGGCTTGCGGGCCAGCGCAACCAGCAGGTCGAACTCCAGCGGGGTGAGCGCGACCGGCACGCCGTCCCGGGTCACCTGGTGGGCGGGCACGTCGATCTGCACGTCGCCGATGGCCAGGCTCTCGGCCTGCCCGGTCTCCCCGCGGCGCAGCTGGGCCCGCACGCGGGCGACCAGCTCGACGGGCTTGAACGGCTTGGTGACGTAGTCGTCGGCGCCGGCCTCCAGCCCCTGGACGACGTCGATGGTGTCGCCCTTGGCGGTGAGCATCACGATCGGCACGGTCGACTGGGTCCGGATGTCCTGGCAGATCTGCAGGCCGTTGCGGCCGGGCAGCATCAGGTCCAGCAGGACCAGGTCCGGCCGGGTCTGCTGGAAGACCCCGAGGGCGCGGTTGCCGTCGGAGACGAACGCCGGTTCGTACCCCTCCCGGCGCAGCACGATCCCGAGCATCTCGGCGAGGGCGGCGTCGTCGTCGACGACGAGGACACGGCCGCGGCTGGGCCCGTTCTGCGGAGCGGTGGGTGGCACGGGGCCCATTCTGCGCTGGTCGGAGCCGTTCATGGGCGCACCCCACCCGCCCGGGTGGGGCGGATGGGGTGCACCGGACGTCTCAGGTGTCGCCCGACGCGCGTGGACGACCCTGGAAGGCCCCCTCGCAGGGCCCCGCCGCGAGCGTGCGAGCGGTGGGGGGCGAGGGGGTCCTTTCAGTAGCGGTAGTGGTCGCTCTTGTAGGGACCCTCGAGCGGCACGCCGATGTAGTCGGCCTGGACCTTGCTGAGCTCGGTGAGCTTGACGCCCAGCGCGTCCAGGTGCAGGCGCGCCACGTGCTCGTCGAGCTTCTTCGGCAGGACGGTGACGCCGGGGGTCTGGCCCTCGTAGGCGGCCCGGTTGTTCCACAGCTCGATCTGGGCCAGCGTCTGGTTGGAGAACGAGGCGCTCATGACGAAGCTGGGGTGCCCGGTGGCGTTGCCCAGGTTCAGCAGCCGGCCCTCGGAGAGCACGATGATCGTGTGGCCGTCCTCGAACCGCCACTCGTCGACCTGCGGCTTGACGGTGGTCCGGACGACCCCCGGGGTCTTCGCCAGGCCGGCCATGTCGATCTCGTTGTCGAAGTGGCCGATGTTCCCGATGATCGCCTGGTGCTTGGTCGAGGCCAGCTGCTCGGCCGAGATGATGTCCTTGTTGCCGGTCGTGGTGATGATGATGTCGGCCTTGCCGATCACCTCGTCCAGCGTGGTCACCTCGTAGCCGTGCATGGCGGCCTGGAGGGCGCAGATCGGGTCGATCTCGGTGATGATCACGCGCGCGCCCTGGCCCCGGAGGGACTCCGCGCAGCCCTTGCCGACGTCGCCGTAGCCGCAGACGACGGCGACCTTGCCGCCGATCATGACGTCGGTGGCGCGGTTCAGGCCGTCGATGAGCGAGTGGCGGCAGCCGTAGAGGTTGTCGAACTTGCTCTTGGTGACCGAGTCGTTGACGTTGATGGCCGGGAAGAGCAGGCGGCCGTCGCGGGCGAGCTCGTAGAGCCGCATGACGCCGGTGGTGGTCTCCTCGGTGACGCCCTTGATGCCCTGGCCGATGCCGGTCCAGTACGAGCCGTCCTCGGCGAGGGTGCCGCGGAGGGTGTCGAGGATGACCGCGTACTCCTCGGAGTCGGCGTCGGTGGTGTCGGGGACGACGCCGTCGGCCTCGAAGCGGGTGCCCAGGTGCACCAGCAGGGTGGCGTCGCCGCCGTCGTCGAGCAGCATGTTCGGGCCGACGACGTCGCCGTTCTGGTCGCGGAACTCGAACAGGCGCTGGGTGCACCACCAGTACTCGGGGAGGGTCTCGCCCTTCCACGCGAAGACCGGGACGCCGGTGGGCTCCTCGGGGGTGCCCTCGCCGACGACGATCGCCGCGGCGGCGTGGTCCTGGGTGGAGAAGATGTTGCAGCTGACCCAGCGGACGTCGGCGCCCAGGGCGGTCAGCGTCTCGATGAGGACGGCGGTCTGCACGGTCATGTGCAGCGAGCCGGCGATGCGTGCACCGGCCAGCGGCTGGGCGTCGCCGTACTCGGCACGCAGGGCCATCAGGCCGGGCATCTCGTGCTCGGCGAGCTGGATCTCCTTGCGGCCGAAGCCGGCCAGGGAGAGGTCGGCGACCTTGAAGTCGGCCTCGCCGGTCGGGGTGGACAGCGTGCGGGTGCCAGTGCTGGCGGTCATGAAAGCTCCAGGTGTGCCCGGCGCGCTCGCCGGGCGATGCAGTCGGATGCAGGGTCGCTTCGATCCCCGGATCCCGGGGAGAGCGAGCATGCCGAGGCTTCGGCGGGGCTCGTGCCGGGTCCCAGGGTACCGGCTGACCGCAACCGGCCCCCTCGCCGACGCGGTCCCCGGCCCCTCGCCTCCCCCGAAGTCAGGAGTCGCAGCCCACGCCGTCGCCGTCCCCGTCGAACTTCGGCTGCCAGCCCGGGTCGCCGGGGCGGATCGGCGCTGCGCCCGCGGCGCGCACCTCGCTGCAGTTGGCGAAGGACGCCGCCGGTGCGGCGGGCACGGCCGCGGGCTCGGGAGCCGGGGGTGCAGGAGGTGCAGCGGGAGCCGGGGGTGCAGCGGGCGCGGGCGGCGCAGGGGGTGCAGCGGGCGCGGGCTGGGTGGCCACCACTCCCCCGGGCAGGGGCTCGGCCGGGCAGGTGCTGAGCACCGTGGCCATCGTGTTCTTCTCCGCCGCGGTGACCCACGCGCCGTAGCGGATCTTCACCGCGACCTGGCGGGCGACGTAGGCGCAGCGGAACGACGACGCGGGCGGCAGCCAGGTGGCGGCGTCCCCGTCGCCCTTCTGCATGTTGAGCGGGCCGTCGACGGCCAGCAGGTTCAGCGGGTCGTTGGCGAAGTCGGCCCGGCGCGCGCCGTCCCACTGCTGGGCGCCCTTCTGCCAGGCGTCCGAGAGGGCGACCACGTGGTCGATCTGGACGTCGTCGCTGGTGTCCTGCCCTCGCTCGAAGGCGATGGTGGCACCCGAGTACGGATCGGCCAGCGTGCCGGTGAGGACGACGCAGTCGCGGGTGCCCGGCTTGAAGGTCTCGCCGCTGAGGTCCCGTGCGAGGACGTCGTTGCGGGTGTCGCAGCCGTTGCGGTCGGTGTCCACCCAGCCGGAGCCGAACAGGTCGCGGTCGTACCCGGTCCGCGGCGCCCGCCCCTTGACCTCCAGCGCCGCGAGGGCGGCCAGCGCGGACGTGGGTGCGGCACCGTCGATCACGGCCTCGGCGGACCCGTCGTTCAGCGCGGTGCCGGCGAGGCCGTCCGGGGGGACGGCGGTCTCGGAGGTCTCCTGCTCCGCGACGGCGGAATCGGCGGCCGTCTCCGTCCCCGCCGGGCTGGGCGACCCGCCGACTCCCTCGGCCGTCGCCGCGGCGCAGCCGCCGAGCAGGAGGGCGGCCAGCACCGGGGCGAGCGCCGCACGGGCGGCGCGCCGGGTGCGGCCCGGCGGACGAGCGGACACGGCATTTCCCCCACGGCAGACGACAGCGCCCGGACCGTAGGCAGGTCTCCTGCTCCCCCGGTGCCGCGACACGCAGGGCGCGGCCGTTCCCGGGGCAGCCCTCAGGGGATGTTGGTGGTCACCCGGTAGAGGACGGCGGGCCCGCGGGCGCTGACCGGGGTGCCCGCCGGCACGAACGCCGAGGTGCCCTTGGGGAGGGCCAGCTCGGCGTCGGCCGAGGAGAGCACGGCGGTGCCCTCGGTGCACAGCAGCAGCTGCGGCCCACGCGTGGTCAGCGTGCCGACCTGGTCGCCGAGCTCGCAGCGGGTGAGGTCGAACTCCTCGACCGGGACCGGGTAGCGCAGGCCCCCGGGGCCGAGGACCGGGCGCAGCACCGGGACGCGGCCGTCGGTGAAGTCGAGCACCTCGATGAGCGCCGCGAGGTCCACGTGCTTGCCGGTCAGCCCGCCCCGGAGCACGTTGTCCGAGCTGGCCATGACCTCGACGCCGGCGCCGCACAGGTAGGCGTGCAGGTTGCCCGCGGGCAGGAACACGGCCTCACCGGGCGCCAGCCGCAGGTGGTTGCACATCAGCGAGATGACCACGCCCGGGTCGCCGGGGTAGGTCTCGGCGAGCGACGCCGCCCAGCGGTAGGTGTTGATGAACTCCGGGTCGTGCGCCGCGACGAAGCCGGCCGCCGCCCGGGCCACCTCGGAGACCAGCACGTCGCGCTGGTCCGGCGGCAGCGCCAGCAGCTGCGGGATGACCGACCGCAGCCCGCCGCGGGCCAGCGCGGCGATCGTGGGCTTGAGCTCCGGCACCTGCAGCTTGGCCAGGCAGTGCAGCGACTCCTCGACCGGGCGGAAGCCGCAGAGGGCCTCGACCGTGGTCAGCGCCACGAGCATCTCGGGCTTGTGGAACGGGTCGCGGAAGGTGCGCGTGGGGTCGTCGCGCGGCACCCCGGCCGCCTCCTCGGCGGCGAAGCCCGCCTCGGCCTGCTCGGTCGTGGGGTGCGCCTGCAGCGACACCGGCTTCTCCGCGGCCAGCACCTTCATCAGGTAGGGCAGCCGGACGCCGAACCGCTCCAGGACCTCGGGACCCAGCAGCAGCTCGGGTTCGGTGGCGATGGCCTTGTCCAGCGGGACACCGTCGGAGCGCACGCTGGGCTCGTCGGGGTGGGCGCCCATCCACAGCTCCGCGTGCGGGCGGTCGGCCGGCGACGGCGATCCGATCAGCTCCGGGATGACGGTGTGCGAACCCCACGGATAGTGACGCACCGCATTCTGAAGCTGCCACATCGGCCCAGGCTAACGCGCCGGTCCTGCTCCCGGACCTCCCGTGGGCACGCTCAGCTCCTCCCGCGGCGCAGGTTCCCCCGGTCGGGGTGCGGCCACCCCGGCACGGACGTCGGCCGCACCCAGCCGCGCCGCATCGGCGGTCCGGTCGTCGGGCATGCGCTGCGACTCCCGCTCGGCGTCCACCCGGGCGGTGTAGTGGGCGACCTCCCGCGTGGTGCGCTCCTCGTCCCAGCCGAGCTCCCGGGCCATCAGCGCGGCGACCCGCTCCGCGGTCTCCACGCCGCGGTGCGCCGTCTCGATGGAGATCCGGGTGCGCCGGGTCAGCACGTCGTCGAGGTGCAGTGCGCCCTCGGCGGTGACCGCGTGCACGACCTCGGCCGCCAGGTAGTCGGGCGCACCGGGCAGCGGCTGCACCAGGTCGGCGTCGTCGGCGGCCAGGGCCAGCACGTCCGGGGTGCGGTCGCCGTGACGGTGCAGCAGGCGCTCGACGGCCGCCTCGGTCACGCCCGCGCCGGCCGCCAGCTCCGCGGCACGGTCGCGCACCTCGCTCCAGCGGTGCGCCCCGACCAGCGGCAGGTGCGCGGTGCGCGACGCCGGCACCCCGGGCAGCCCGGCCACGGCCGCGTCGACGGCGTCCTCGGCCATCACGCGGTAGGTCGTGTACTTGCCACCCGCCACCAGGACCAGGCCGGGCACCGGGGTGACCACCGCGTGCTCGCGGGACAGCCGGCTGGTGTCGTCGGACTCCCCGGCCAGCAGGGGTCGCAGACCGGCGTAGACGCCGAGGATCTGGTCGGCGGCGATCGGGCGGACGAGCACCCGGTTGACCTGGTCGAGCAGGTAGGCGATGTCGGCGCTGCTGGCCGCGGGGTGGTCGCGGTCGAGCTTCCACGGGGTGTCGGTGGTGCCGACGATCCACTGCTCGTTCCAGGGGATCACGAACAGCACGCTGGTGGGGGTGCGCAGGATCAGCCCGTCCGAGCTGCCGCCCGCCGCCGCCAGCGATCCGCCGTCGATGGCCGACCGCGGGACCACCAGGTGCACGCCCTTGGACGCGCGCACCCGGAGGTCCGGCGCGGCGTCCCCGAGCATCGTGCCGATGTCGTCGCTCCAGACGCCGGTGGCCGCCACCACGCTGCGGGCCCGCACGGTGAAGGAGGAGCCGTCGGTGAGGTCGGCGACCTGCACCCCGACGACCGCGGCGTCCGCCGCGTGTCCCGCGCCGTCCCCGCCGGCGCCCTCCCGGAGCAGGCCGGTCACGCGGGCGCTGGAGAGCACCCGGGCGCCGTAGCCGGCGGCGGTGCGGACGACGGCCAGCGTGTGCCGGGCGTCGTCGACCTGGGCGTCCCAGTAGCGGATCGCCCCGCGCACGACGTCGGGGCGCAGCCCGGGGAACGCCTCGAGCGTCGCCGTCCTCGACAGGTGCCGGTGCCCAGGGATCGGGCGGGAGGAGGTGAAGGCCGCGCCCAGCACGTCGTAGAGCGCGATCCCGGCCCCGAAGTAGGCCCGCTGCCACACCGGCGCCGTCAACGGCAGCAGGAAGGGCAGCGGCTGCACCAGGTGCGGCGCGATCGTCTGCACCAGGCGCGCGCGCTCGTGCAGCGCCTCGCGCACCAGGGGGAAGGCGAGCTGCTCCAGGTAGCGCAGCCCACCGTGGATGAGCTTGCTCGACCGGCTCGAGGTGCCGGCCGCGAAGTCACGGGCCTCCAGCAGCGCCACCGTCAGCCCGCGGCTGGCCGCGTCGAGGGCGGCGCCCGCCCCGGTGACCCCACCCCCGATGACGAGCACGTCGACGACCTCGTCGGCGAGCCGGGCGCGGTCCGCGCGCCGTCGGGCCGGTGAGAGCAGTGTGCGGTCGGTCGTCCCCGAGTGCATGGCTCCTACTGTCCCCCGTCAGTGGGCAGTGGTGCCGCTTCCGGCGGTCGCCTTTCGCCGATGCACCGTGAGGGTCATCACGACCACGACGATCGCACCGATGACGAGCCCGAGCAGCGCACTGGCGAGCGTGTTGACGATCCAGCCCACCACGCCACCGAGCGCGCCGGTCGCGTCGTGCGCCGCCTCCTCGAGGTGGTGCACGACGTCGTAGATCGCGTGCAGACCGAGCTCGTCGGTGCCCACCAGGATGATGTGCCCACCGACCCAGAGCATGGCGGCGGTCCCCACGACGGTCAGCACGCTCAGCAGCTTCGGCATCCCCTTGACCAGACCGCGGCCGATCGCGGCCACCGCCTTGCCGGACCGCTGGGCCAGGTTCAGGCCGACGTCGTCCATCTTCACGATGACGCCGACGACGCCGTAGACCAGCACGGTGATGCCGAGCGCGACGATGATCAGGATGATCGCCCGCGACACGAACCCCTCGGCGGCCACCTCGTTGAGCGAGATGACCATGATCTCCGCCGACAGGATGAAGTCCGTGCGCACGGCACCGG
>Ga0210040_10008922_pt1 | contig 11763 bp, 3 predicted proteins | sample CryGeyCG12114_NA_FD_185462 | JGI IMG/M metagenome (GOLD analysis project Ga0210040, IMG submission 185462) | Groundwater microbial communities from aquifer - Crystal Geyser CG19_WC_8/21/14_NA (SPAdes) (version 2) | ecosystem: Environmental > Aquatic > Deep subsurface > Groundwater | place: USA... | reverse complement strand
AATTTTTGCTGTCAAAAGCAGAAATCGTGACAATGAGTGAAAGGATTGCTTTTAAGCACACCGTATCTATCTGTTACAGTTCTCTTAATTACATAGGGAAAGTTGGGAAGGGTAATAAAACATTTTAGGCAGCAATATCATCCATCGGGTCTAAATATTTTCCGTGTCTGGATGCAATCGATTTCAAACGCATTATTTCATCCCTTCCATGGCTAACTAAACTATAAATTTCACACGCAAAACAATTATCTATATCCGATTTACTGAAGCAAAACAAAAATACTAACACGATACGGTTTCAAAACTTTTTGATAAAGATACAGCCATTTAAAGCAACCAGACACTTACTGCTTGGAATAGCATTGAAAATATTTCTCTCTCTATAACTAGACATTACAAAATTGAGATTCCTTCCAAAAACTTAGTAAGCAACAAAAAAAACTGATTTAAACAATAACCAGCCTTGAGCCTCCTAAACCATTGGTTCCGATTTCAAAGATCATAAATTGCGGCAGTTGATTTCAGGACACGTCCATAACTCATCCATTTCTTGGAATTCGCCAATATTAACAAACGAACAAATGTATCCAGTGAACACTAACTAACTAACTAAAATATCATAGCTGCATGATTCGTTTCGTGTCACGTGCCCCCAATAAGTCGTCCACAGCAATAGCTCTACCGCGTGTGAATGACATTTTACATTCAACCAGATAATAATCATACAAGCACAGGACGAGCATTCCGCATTGCAGCAAATAACACAACTAACTAACAAAGTCACTAACTATAGGTGTCTTTTGTGACAATCTACAATATTTCATGCCTAAATAGTCTTGTTTCCCTGTCATATGCATGGAGCGCCCAACTAATTATCATATTAATCATTTTGATCTATATATAATCCTTTCGTGCAAACTTTTCTCTCATTTTGTTTTTGCTACAGATTCAAATTGACAAACACATTTCATTTTGCATGCGTATCCACGCACTAAAAAGACATAAATGCTGTAAAAAGTTAGCCTTTCATTTCATAAGATAAACAACCATACGAAGTGGCTATTCATTCTAACTAAAAATTAAATTTTCATTGCAAATCCAATTTGTCGCAAAAGTGCACAATTAGTAGCTCAATCTATTTCCATACTAAATGCCAACCGGAAATTTAGTTGATCATACGAATCAGATTTGAATAGGATATAACCTAGCAATAGAATAAAAAGTCAACAGGACCAGATATACGGGTGAAAGATCTACGATTTGTTGTGACTGTGACTCACTCACTAGTTATTATTGATTAGGAGTAACATTGAAAAGGCGTTTTTCATCAAACAAACAACAAGACTTACCTAGAACACTCAAAACAGCAGCAGAGACGATGGAACCTGCCTTGTTCTCCACAACGCAAGAGTAGGTTCCAGCATCTTCATCAGTTACCGACAAAATTATCATCCGCTCTTCATCAAATCGAGCCCTTTTTAGGGGAAGTCGACCCTGTTCCTTTTTCCAAGTGATTTCAGGGGGCGGATCACCACGTGCCACGCACACAAAACTCATATCACTGCCCAGTAGAGCTGTAGTATTGTGAGGCTCTATTATGAACTGTGGCATCACTGAAAAATGCACAAAATATTGTAGCAATCAATAAAAAAAGACAATTCATTGATTAAATTGCAAGTGAAATTCTTAACGCCGAAAAATATGGTAGTTATGGCGTACAACAGAAGAAGACTAAACGCTCTATGTTGCAATACATTTCGTCGAAAAAATTATGAGCTTGTCATTCGATTTCTATATGACAGTGCCTACAGTGATTGCATAAAGTCGGCATTTCAAAATGTGTTTCGCATATTTAGTCGAGAATTATCTAACTATCTATTTCATGGAATCACAATTCAAGCTATTCCTCACATTTCTTTGAAACATTTGTCAACCATATAGTGCACATAATAAGACGCTGTCATATTGCATACCAACTCTTTCATGTATTTACTTTGGTGTACAGAAAAAAACATATGATACGTCGTTTCCGTGCACTAATCAATAATTGATACACACCAAAGTTTGCAGAAAGAATGGAAACTTTCTCTCCTCTTATGTACACTTTTTCCCCGCGTGCAAAGCAAACATTGCGTATTCACCAAACGATTTATTTATGAACGGAAACCAAGCCACAACAGTATTCCTTGTGTAAATGTATAAAATATACAGTATTCTGTCAAACCATTTTCTTGAAAAAAGCAGGAATCATAGAATTCCATTGTGGCCTAACTGTCAGTCTTTCGGCAAATGTCTGTCATTTTGGGGACAATTTGTTATACCACCTGGAATTTTTGTGACAATAGTCACAAAATAAGTGCAGCATTTCTATTCAGAACAGAAATTCAAAATTTAACTTTTAGTCTTAAAATTTTTCACTACTACAAGCTAACAAATTGTTCACTTTTTTTTAATGCTTCAAAAAATCCAACTAAATAAATATTACGGCTTTAAATTGTTAAAAACTTAAAATCAAATGAAATACAATGATTTTGAATAACTACAAAAAATGTTCTCTAAGCATCTGGTAGGCACACTATTTTACGCTCCCAACATCTAAAATGAAATTATAATTTTTTGACATTTATGAACACAAACTGACCAAACAACATCTGCTCCAGTCTCTCAATTTGGAACTGAAAAACTGCTGTCATTTTATCCACTCAGACCTGACAACTCAATTTTCTTTGGTTCCATCTATTTCGTAAATTAAAGTAACTTAACTAACCACATCAGATGTGTCCATTCCATATAAGAAGAAAGTAATTGATGGGTTTGCGAAAAATTGAGGCGTCCGAAAAACTTGCTAGCAGGCATAGCTAAAGCTCTTAACTTTTCATAAAACCTCTACAGATAAGAAAGAACTCAAGTTTTGACGTGATTGATCGCCTTTGCAATATTACACTCTCATCTATAAACCGCTTGAATATTTTATTGCTCCGACCAGCGAGAGACACATACTACATGCATAGAAGCTCACACTGGACTTTATCAAAAGGCAAGCACCGAATGAAAGTGAATTTCACATGGAAACCATAAACTGTCAGGGGACGGAAAAATCTGCTCAAATAGCATCACCATAAGCCTTCAATTTCACCATACAAGACCCAAATGCAATCTCCATATAAGTCAGTTTGGCCAATGACATGAAGATTCTCCATTTTACTTCCCAATAAATTCTGAATGGAGAAAACATGTTCACTTTTTCCCTTCAAAATGGTCAAACATGTTTTTTCTATGGGTTTAATCAATTGTAAAAAGAGAGCTTATTATAGCTAAAAAAATCAACAATGCATTCCATATTTTTTCTTTACAATTTTTTAAGCCTTATCTGAAAAATATCGATCGTAGATTGTACTACCACATAATACACGAAGTAGAATTCAAAGAGCGCTGTCAAATGTTATAAGCCATAACGAAGTAAAAGTAAGTAACGGTAGTGAGCCTATAGTACAACATGATGATTGATACGCACACATTTATCTAAGGAAGATGGAGTACCCATATAATTTTACGTGTATACATAACATACCTGCAACTCTCAAAAGAGCTAGGGCTGTTTCTCTGGCTCCCACCATATTCTTGGCAACACAAGTGTATTTGCCTTCATCACTTTGTCGTACATCAGAAATGACCAAATCGCCCGAACCCACCAATCGATGCCGTCTATTGAGTAAAATGAAAAAAATCAGTATGGAGTTACATTTATAGCTTTGTGCACAATAACACAATGTACGGGAAAGGTGAAAACACAACAATTAATGAAATAAATAAATTGCAATAGTAACTTTTGAGGAAGCCAAAAATGTAAAATTTACAAATACAACAAAGCTGTAAAGCTATTCCTGAATCAAATAATTTCATTCCTACTGAAAAAAGCTTTACTTATATTACGTGCACATGCTTATCAACCTGTATACTCGCTCAGAACAGAGTTGAAAGGAAATGATTCCCGAACTTTAAATACTTTCTAAAGATGTAAACCGCCAGCATTCTAAAGCAAAGCTTTGCCTTTTCATTCACTCGTAAAATATTTTCACCACAATCGATTCGACTGCAGCTTTCTGTTCACAAACTAACTACAAGCCATGAATTTTTTATCCTATGCAAATTACTAACAAATCCTCTCTATCATTCCAACTCCACAGTTTCCATGTTCTCATTTTAATTAAAGGATTGGCTTTGTACTGACTGACCAAAACAAACCGGAATTCACACAAGCGGTCAACAACAATAGATACTTGAGGCCTGTGTAATATGTAAAACGTCCAAACCATCCTACCAAAATAGTCTACCTTTAGAAAATTTACGAGTTCACAATAAAATATTTATGGTGCACGCCAGCCATGAATATTTGAAACCCAGGTAGCTTGTAAATATGACTTCTGCTTTTCGAACTAAACTAACCCACACTTTAAAAACATAATGCTTGTTGTGAATGCAATTAGTTACTGGCACGAGTGCACATGGGGGATTTTACAATCGTATGTACACATTTCAACATTGCCAAACTTTCCCTATAAAATCTTGTGCCTATATATGGCATACCACACGTGGATTTATGTAGTCCGATACTATTCCCACGACAGCCACACATGTGAATCATGTACAGTAGCCTTCATATGAATTCCATATTAGGCTAGAAAACAATACAATGCAGGGGTTGTGAGTGAGTTTCTATTATTTATTCAAACTGAAGCAGCATTATGATGATCATATGGAATATTACAACAAGATTTGAGCCACAACTCTCTTTGTAATTAAAGAAACGAGTTTGAATATGAGAATTCTCCGAGGAGACCGTCCCTCCCAAATTTACACGTGAAAGCCACAAACAGCATCGTTGGGGAAATGCAAAACGACAAGCAAAATTTGATAGGTTAGTTTAATAGTTCATTTTATAGCTTAGCTACAACCTGGTTTCAAAATTGTTCTGATTGTAAGCGAGCATAAGCTAGGTAGGCGTTCACGATAGACGAAAGTATTGCTACACACAATGTGTTATAAAATGTTTGGAACTTTTGGCTAGCGAAACTTTATGTGCACGGTCAAGTACATGACAATAACTAACCAGTGAACATTAAGAAAGCACTTTCACAATAGCTTGGACGTTGTCCATATAATAATTGAAAGGCAGGGATGGAACACTATGCTTCAGCAGCCATACTGAAAGGTGAAAAGGGTAACTACTACTTTGCTTTCATATTACATGGGTGGGAGTACAGGCAAGTGTGACAACGGCAAAAATATGTGTTCTTCAAACTTATTACAGCAGAAGAGCGGGTGGTAAAGAACAATTTAGTTACTCAATATTTTAAAAGGTGTTCAAAACTGCCAATTGCATAAAACAATTCTTTTTGAACTAAATAAGGGAAAAAAATATATCAAAGATCACAATGTCCCCCAAAAATTAAAAAGGTGTCAATTTTAGAATGATTATATTTTGTCATTGTACGTAATTCAAAACGTATTGTCTTTATCTGTTTTACATCTATAAAGCATACATGTTTACTTTCTGAACCCAAAATTGTATCTATTTGATTAAATTTTTATGAATTTTTTTAATTTAAGAAGCTTGTTACTAAACAATAGTTAGGGACTACCCCGACCATATAAATGCTTGCACACGCACAAGAGTAAAACCATGTATAGGAATCCCAAGTGGGGAAAGGAGAATAAGTAAGAAAGGACGGGTCTGAAAGGAAAAGTTGTGAGATGAGAAATGAGATCCATTACCCATTCCCCCTGACATCGATGGGGTGTCCATTCCTTTTCCAGGAGATCTTGGGCTCTGGATTCCCACGTGGTCCTTCACAAGACAGAACCACTTGCTCTCCCTCCACGGCCCAAGTGTTCTTCGGGGACACTCGAAACTCATCTCGCAGTGCTGCACACATCAAACACAATTAGAACATTGCGGTAATCACTTCATCACTCTCATTACACAACCTGTACTCTAATATAGCTTCATAAACAAGCCCACGCAGTTTTCCCCATCTGAATATCTATATTTGGACGCTAAATCAACTTAATACTAGTACCAATAGACTGGAGAAAGTCATAATGCAATCTAAAAAGCCATAGGATCCATTTAGTTTTTACAGAGGTCGGGCTTTGATAACTTTCACTCAATGATTACCAAAACAATGAATTGCCATTAACTAACCTAAATTAAAGCTGTATGATTGGCTTTAAAAAATACGTACTCAAGAATTGTTTGCGGTCTGAAAGTCCACTATAGAAAACAAATTATTTTGTACCTGAATCAGGTACGAAATCTCACGTCTTATAAGCAATATACCATGCACTACACATAAACCCCTGTATCAATAAGCAACACTAACGTTTCCAACATTCCAACTCGTCTTATCAGCCACATCCAAAAATAACTACCAACTAAACTACAGCTGCCCGTCTAATAACAACATTAAGTTGCTCCCACTTTCTCCACAAGAGTAAACTATATACGAAGCTAGTAACCAAACTAAATACGTACAATCATAAACTGAACTTACAAACTAATAGACACTTATTAGTTCCTTTCTGGCTCTGTCCAAAAGACAGCCACTAACTAATGAACTTTCCTCAAAGTCAATGGATCAATACTTGGGAGACGTTTCCTTTAAATTGGACTTGAAACAAAATGATCATATATTTACTTAACCTACTTTGATCATATTTCCCGTATAAATTTTGAATACTAGGACCAGACTAGTGTATCTCCCATGAAAGACAAATTGGTTTGACTGAATATACACAAGTTATTATTGCCATATTATGCAGTACACATAACATTTGGGTCTATCATAATGGCCGAGTCAAAATTTACATTTATTAATCTTATCTTTATTGCTGTGATTACTAAAATGAAGGAAACTCCCATATGACCCAGGCGATTTCTCAAAAAGACAGTCTCTCTGAATTATGAATCTGTTCTGGTGCCATGTTTCAGCTCATGGTATCCTTATCATCACATTTGAACAACAAATAGTACCAAATTATGTATGTAGAATAGGGAGAGAGCATACCAAATTCGTATGAGGCTCAAAGAAAGGGGAAATCTAGAGGGGAGCCAATCTGTCTTTTAATAATGCAAATAATACTACTGTGAGGAATTCAGTGGAGCACAAATTGATGATATTATCAAATCCGAGACAAAGAAGTTGCTATTTTGGAGATTATCAGCACTATACTTTATTTCACACGGAGATAACAAAGGGAGTAGAAATTGATTTTGTTCATTGGTGCTTGTAATATAGTCAGTAAGTGGGATGCAAAAAAGTAAATCCTTTTTTATTCTTACAAATCGGATCCATAGGAAATGTAATTTGAAACAATGAGGATAATCTCAATACGGATTTGGTTATTGAAACAGCTTGTTAGAAGGGAAAGAGTGAGCTTAGATTGATGAAATTCCAGGCAGATAATAATCCAAACATGTTCTACATAGATATCATGGAAAAGCTAGATAAAAAAATGCATCAAGTCACTTCCACAGCCAAATCGCACACACAAAAATGAATGCATGTAGTGAGTTTTGTTCTCAACCTTCATGTGACTAACTGCAATATTGAAACAGAAATGAAACCACACTTCACATGCAAACAAACTGCATCTAATTAATCCCATTAGCGAAGAAAGCTTTGAAGAGAAAGTCCAAAGCAAATAAAGAGGGAGCAAAGTTTATGCTACCACTTTGAAATAATTAATTAAAGAGATTAAGGAAACATTAATGTGACTGAGGTTTTTTATTTACTTTAGGATTTTCAAATGTAAACCCGAAACATGGTGAAAAAAATGCATACACTTACTCTATACAATCAACAAAACCAAACCACTGAACTAACTAGTACAACATGCATAAGGGATTTGCCAGCGACAGGGTACAGTGATTATAAACATGTGAAAGGATTGAAAAAGAGGGTGCATCCCTCAATTCAATTATATAGATAAATTCATTCAATTCATGGACGCCGAAACATCAAAGAATTTCTATCAGGTTGTTATCACATCAGGAGGTCTTTTCCAGTGCTCCAAGTGAGTCAATGAATTCATGAAGCTGGGAATAATTCCTTCCCTTTGGATTATCAATCCGAATTTAGGCCAAGTATAACCAAACGTCGAAATTCTAACAGATTCTACATCAAATTTTTTTGGATCCATCAAATAAAAACTATTTTTTCTAATGCAAAACACATTGTGAGCAGTAAACGAGTTAAAATGAGTGAGTGGAAAAAACTTTGGTTCAACATTTGCCATTGCAGCCACCAAATGTTGCAATCCTTTGTGGCTAACCAAGGCTACATAGCAAAAGAGAGAACTAATTTCGACCTTGGATCCCACAACAACTGTCAAGTATGCACATGACGCATGGATTTGTATCTCTTACTTGATTTGGTATGCATGGAAATCTAATGGATTGATAGAGTGGATGCAAAAAGAATCATTGAATTTCTCTGACTCACTGAATTCAATGAGATTGACATTACTTGATTTACTTCCGCTCCCGTAGCACCCACGGTCTCCCTCCTTAACCAACTTTAGTTTCGTCTTCAATTTAAGAACATGAGAAACTCATCCGTCTCATTCTTATAAAGATCTCACGAAGATATGCACAGGGAAAAAAGATAAAAAGGTGAAGTGAAATCCGTCTCGTAAAGTGATGAGCTCTAAAATTCTTTTTCATGGCACATGTATTTACTTCTGTGAGGAAGAAAGGTTCAAACTTTTAGAAACTTTTCTTAGGTAACCGAGATAGCGTGTAAAAGGAAAGGGTACGTTGTAACTTTCTTTCTCTGCTCAGACTTTATATTATGATTAGAGTTCATGTCACTTTCGCCCCAAAGTTTTCAGCTTCAGTGAAGACAAATCAGTCACTTCCATTTCAATTTAACGGCCAACACATCTCCATCATCGTTTATTATCAACTTTTTTCTCCATTTTTACTTATGAGAATTCATAGCCAATTCAAAGACAATAGAAAATGAGTTTCTAAAGAAGTGAAGAAGTTTTGTGGAGAAGTAAGAATTGCAAGTTTTCAAGTCTATTGGTCACAATGGTAGTACTGGTACAACAACTGTGCTACAATGTTAAACAGATAAAAATTTGAAACCACCCACGCTCATTTTTCGCTTGAACTGCTATTGCATGAAAGCAGGAAGAGTTACATAGGCCTAACAGGTTCATAGTTAGCAGCATCATAAAAAATATAATTATTAAAACAAACTTTCAATCTGAAACTTAAACTAAGTTCACCTGATATAATCGCTTTCTAATTGCTATATGTGACAGCAATTTCAGGGATTTTCCATCCCGTCACATTTTTTCCGTAGACTTTCTCTTATACCCTTTGAATACAAATTGCCCTACAAAAGTTAAAAAAATTCTCATATGTATGCAAAACTAGTTTCTCCTGTGATTACGTTCAGCAACTACGTGAGATTCATTTTCGTAAAAATTTCTACAGTCAGAACATTATTCATTATTATTGACTACGATGCACACATAACAATTTAACAAAAAATCCTTCTACTTAAAAAAAGTCATTAAAATCGAATGATCAATGAGAAAAGACATCATTGGGAATCTTAATGAGACCCAAGAAAAACAGGGGAGAAGGAAAAATGTTCAAAAATGAAAAATGTGTCAATTACAAACGACAGGAAGAGCTGTGTGAAAAAAGAACTTGAACTAAAGCTCCTAAAACTGCGTGTTTCAAGAAAAGTGATCATAATTATCATCGTAGCATTTTTTCCTTTTCAGATAGGGAATTCAAGAGGAACATAATAAATGAAAGCTCACGATCTTAAAATAAATTGACCTTCCTAGTCTGAAAAATTTAATACACCAGATATATTTGAAGATGAGCAAGAAACTCATTAAAGTACAAAAGCATGGGAAAAAGAAAAGACTCAGCTTCTCTGATAATAATAATACAGCACTTTAGATGTTTCATCCAATCTCGAATCTCCCATTGTAGGAAAAACAAATGAATACACTTGTTTAATTAAAAAGACTAGAGTGCACTATTATTTTAGTGCTGGGTTAAAAGCTACTTAAGAAATGATAGTTCTCTTCCATTCGTTTAGAAACACACAAAGGAGCTATTCTTACCATCCAATTGAAACTGCAGTTTTTTCTCTACACTTGTGACTTCTAACCTAACCAGTTTCTTTAGCACACAATTTTAATAAATAGCTATAGAATTACTAGGATATTTTAATCCAAAATTTCCCTAATAACTACTGGATAAATGGGAAAGCACAAAAATTAGCTTTTTCTATCGCAAAGCTCGTTGCACTCAATCCACAAACAGAAAACAGAATATTTAATTTGGCATTACAACTATTGCCAAAAAGTTTTCAACAGCTACTTGTTAGTTAGTACATAAAGTTTGTTTACACATTTTTTTTTCCGTCTTGTTCAAATATGCCCATCGTCAACTTCATTATGATGCGATTTCACATCACTAGCAAAAACCCCTTACATTAAGCTTGTGTATCTTCCGAATTTGACAAGTCTGCTTAATTTTATATTCATGAGGTCATAAATTTTCATCCGTTGTCAATACTATATTCCTTTTTTCCCATGCCATCAGGTCCTGACAGCAGAGCACCAATACAAATTACAACATCAGATAGCAATCTATATTGATTTTTCGTTTTAAATATAAATTTTCCACTCTATATACTTTGTAAACACTCTTGATTCCTAAAAACTAAAACAATCTTTATACACAAAATGTCCTACTTTCTAAATAATGTCACAACAAATAATGCTTAATTCGACTATTTACTAACATACAGTTAGTTAGTTAATGAATCAGTTCAAAAAACGCTACAGACTGCTTTCTTGATTTGCGAATTCCGTGCATAAATGAATCAGCAAAGATGCTAGACTAACTTTCATTTGAAAGAGATTGCAGAAATTAGTGAAATTTCTCTGACTTTCCCTTAAAACCCTTCAAACTTTCCCCTTTCGTGCATGTTTACAAGACAGGTTGAAAAAACAAAACCTTGGCAGGTAAATGATTAGTGTGTTCCGTATTTCTTTCGTGCATTCCTTATGATTACATACACATGGTACAATTTCTTAGGGTAAATTTTTAGCCCCATGCGTGCACAAATCTATTGGACCTTTCACTACATACTTTACACAACGGGTGGTTTTCTTCTGCATTTATTCCGACAGGTACATTATCTGAGCAGGCAGTTTACTTTGAAAAACGCGTTTATCATACCAACTTCAAAATTGCATGTAGTTGAATAGAACCCGTCTTAATCATAACAATCAATACAGAAATATAACAATAATTAATTTCATTATTGGGTTAAGATTTTAGTCATTTGACACAAGGGTGGAACAATCCAATGTTCATATCAGTATGCATGTAGTGTGGCAAAGTTCATGAAATCACGCTAAAAAGCAATCAGTGTCCGAAAAGTATGATGAGTGACTTGAGCAGCTACTTTGTGGGGTGACTGAAACGTACCAGAACAAATTGTAAAAATCGACACGCCTTCTTTCAGGTCTTAGTTTCTTGTGCATGGGGAAATTAACATTTATACCGGTATGAATTCACCTGTCAGTGTGCAATTGATTGTACTAACAAGATTTGAGATCCAGGGGTAGGTAACTTACACGCTACCTAAAAAATAGCCTCAAAACGGATAGAAAATACTCAACTTATTGACCCCACAAAACAATATAGATACAAAAAATTAC
>Ga0210040_10008921_pt1 | contig 11763 bp, 8 predicted proteins | sample CryGeyCG12114_NA_FD_185462 | JGI IMG/M metagenome (GOLD analysis project Ga0210040, IMG submission 185462) | Groundwater microbial communities from aquifer - Crystal Geyser CG19_WC_8/21/14_NA (SPAdes) (version 2) | ecosystem: Environmental > Aquatic > Deep subsurface > Groundwater | place: USA... | reverse complement strand
GTCAATTTCAGTGATGTTGGTCAAATTATCTTGACTAGCCGGGCCCACTGGCCTATGGCCAGACTCACTCTTACGAGTACAAATTCTACCTTACCAAATTTTCAATGATCCCAAAATTTACTGACGCCTGGCAAGTTTCTAGAATGTGGTAAAGCAAACAAACAAATATTTTTAAAATTTTTAAGGCGTCGCTTTATCACATCGTAGAAACTTGCCATGCGTCAGCAAATTTTGGGATCATTGAAAGTTTGGTAAGATAGAATTTGTACTCGTAAGAGTGAGTCTGGTCATAGGCCAGTGGGCCCGGCTAGTCATAACATAATCGAAGCTATTCCTTCCGCACGGAATTTCAAAATTAAAATAGAGCAGTTTACAGCTCAAGGTTATTTGGCAGTGATTGCTTTTTGCCAGTTACTAGGATAACGAAATTCAAAAAATGACTAATTTTAATTTGAGACATGACGAAAATGTTGATTTCTAGGAAATGTAAGGTTTTGGTTGTCACAGTAATTTTCTAAAAATTGGCCATTTTTGACTGATTTTTAAGTTTTAATCGTGAATTTTCTACTTTTAAGGCATTTTGGAATTTTTTATGGGCTTAAGTTGTTTGAATGACGCACCTGCTTGCAATTATTAGTGTTCTGTCATTATTATTCACACCGTGAAAAGGAATTTCTGCCTATGTTAAATTCCATAACGCTAAAAATTTATACTCTACTTTTGAAATGTGTACATTGTACATTCAATCGTAGCAATAGTGGTGTAACATTATATTGACTAGCCAGGCCCACTGGCCTACAGCCAGACTCACTCTTACGAGCAAAATTTAAAACCAGCGTAATTTTCAATTATCCAAAAATTTCTGACGAAAAGTAAGTTTCTAGAATGTGATAAACAAATTGTATAATAGTAAAACTGAAACAATATCGATACAGAGTCGTTTATCGCATTCTAGAAACTTGCTGTTCGTCAGAAATTTTTGGATGATTGAAAATTACGCTGGTTTTAAATTTTGCTCGTAAGAGTGAGTCTGGCTGTAGGCCAGTGGGCCCGGCTAGTTAAGATTAATTTTGCTGCAAACTGATTCCTTTTCATTGGCAAAGGAAAATAATCCAAAATATATTCGATACTATGCAAAATGGACGAGATTTCATTGAGACAGTTAAAATAACATGAGTTTGTTTATCTTTCCCTGCGTATAATCTAAATAGAAAGATGTAAAGTCGATATCCGCCAGCTGGCAACTTTCTAATTGGTGATATAAAGTTAGTTAACAGAAGCTGTGATTCACCGTTCCGTAGTTAGTTTGTAAGTTAGTTATAGTTAGTTACTTTATACAACGGTTGGCATAACTGAATGCAGGATTTGCAAAAATTATGGTGAAAGAAGACTGGAATCCTATCCTAAAGAATTTAGTTCGGTTTGTTGTGATTGAACAATGGAGGGATAAAGTTTGGAAACAAAAGGTTTGCTGGGAACAAACTTTTAATTATTATTGTGTGTGAAATTCATTTGAATGGAGTTTTAATGGAGAGACACATAGTAGTTTCCAAAGCCAGTTTGGTAAGCTCTGGAGTGATTATGCTAACGAAATTCAAGTTTTTATAGTCCTACAATGGGCAGGTATTGAATGAATGTAGGTCGGGTAGACAATTCCATATTCTTGGAATTTTTCTAGTTTCCGTATGTTCTTCTTTGGTTTTATTTTGTTGTTGTCACTTTTATTTAGTTAACAAGTTATATAATAGTTTTTTAAAGAATTTTTAATTTTCTGTTCTTTTTTGCGTTTCTTCTCTTAAAAGCTAAGCTAATGAGTGCAAAAAAAAGCATTTCTTCGTGACACCTTTGCCATGCTTCATATAGATTTGTATGGCCTCAGCCTCTAGCAATGATTGCCGTAACCATTGTGAAAATCAAATTCACAAACTACTAAACTACTAGTACTACTACAGTGCCGTGCCATACGCACAACTCGAACTCCATTCCACTTCTGATCTATTATTTGTAAAAGTTGTCGCCAAACTCCTGGCAGGGAAAATACATGTGGAAAGGTGAAACTGCCAGCCTCATTATTTTCTTTCATCTATCATGATGGATGTGACAGGTGATGCCAGTTTCAATTGAATTAGTTTGACTGTATATTGTGCTTCGTTCTGGAAGGCAAAAGTTTTTCCACAGCGTCGTTTCACAAACAGTGACTAACAAGTTCATTTATAAGTTTCAGTCAGTCATATTGTTAACTTTATACGATTTTTATCCTTCCCATTTGATGGAGGCGAGTTAGCTCGCTTTAGACGAGACCGTATTTTTCAACAAAAAATAACGAATACAATTAACTGGATCATATAGATATACTAAGAACTCTGCTGTGTGTCTCAGTATCAGTATCTTAGTACCTTAATATTTTTTATAGATTTCTCTATTTATATCTGCTAACGCAATTTGAACGATAAGATGATTAGTCTGCTCTGCAGTAAAGCCAGTTTTCCATGAAACCCATTCACTCTGTTTTTTTAAGCTCATCATTAACCGGAGAGAAAGTTAGTATCGTAGCACTGAGAAAGTGAACATGTGTCTTTTAATCACGTGAACAATATGTGCAAGGGAACTATAATGATGAACAAACAAAAATGTAGATTAGGTAAGGTACACCGTGTATCTGTATGCTGTAGGAATCGGAGCCTATCAGAATGGTGCGGCCGTTATGGTGCGGCCACTATGGTGTGTGCAATTCGGTGTGGGGATTCTATGGTGCTGGTTTTTTATGGCGTGCGACAATATGGTGCGATGGTGCGAAGAATTTTTTTGCTCTTGGAATTTTCGGTGGCCCTTATAAGGGCTGTTTTTTAAATTGAGTGTTAAGTTAAGTTCTAGCTACCTTTGTAATGTAAATGTAAAAATGAATGCCAAAATTCTTTTACTGTATAATTTTCCTAACTTTCACAAGTCGTAGTCGCAAGTTATTCGTGGAAACGGCAAAAGTCAAAGATCATAATTGATGAAAACATAATCGATGGGAAAATCCACTTTTATATAAAAACAAGGCTAGACTTCTGACCGAGATTTCATACAAAAGTCATAACACGATGAAAACCTTTTACCTGATGAAGAACTCAATCTAATCAAACAAAAAGGCTGACAACAGAAGTAGCTTCCATCAGCCAAATGAACAAAAGGATGTAATCCAAACAACACAAGCTAGTGGCTCAAAAAAGCTTTCAAATATCGACTAGTTCCTTCGGCTTCAAATGGGTCTTAGGTTTCAAGTGGGATGGGATGACTTTACTTCCTAACTAACTAGCTACCAGTACCATAGTTTTGAGTAAATAATCGGCACTCCAGGAAAACTATATGAGCGTGCGAAGTATGGGATCCTTAAGATGAAATACTGAAAACCACATAAATTCTACTAACTGCCTATAATTGCATAGTTAGACGTATTTAACTTGCATAAAGTCTCTTTAGTTAGATAAAAATTAGACTTCAAAGCAAGGTCCCTACAGAAGCATCATTCTATCTTAACCAGGTTTGGAAATGCCCTATTCATTCAATGCATGTGGAAAATAAAAATGGGGCGGTCTACTATCACTATGGTTTTATCAATGCAATTTCTACCCCATTTTTAACTGTATTGGATTTCCAGGTAAAGGTATTTCCAGACTCCAGACCTGGTTAGACAGGGTTTGTTCCTCTAAGGCCCTTGCTTTAAAGGGATACTTTTAGCGGGGCCAATACCAACGCTATAATCCTATCTTAGATAGCTCCAGTCAATTGGTAATCCGTAGCGAATCTCAAGTTACTGTCACATTACACAGACACTGGTAATGAATCCTACAATCCATTAAGAACAGAAATTGTAGACATAACCATCAGGATTGGAAATAAAATTCATCAATCAATTCTTGTATCCGCACTGACTAACCGACTGACTAGGGCTATACAAGTTTGGATGAGACGGATAACAGATTTCCTGTGTTATTAATATGTGGTATACAGTCTTCTGTCTAAATAGCAACTATTTCTCATCATGGGACATAATAAATTGATTCCTGTGCTTCTTTCATTCTCCAACTATCATAAGTTAAGTGAAAACAATTTTTCAACCCGAAAAAATAAATGTATAGAAAGTACTCAGTAAGTATAGGAGGGGATACTTGGGAAAACTATCGAGCGGTTTATGTCCTGTAGTCATCAATAGGATTAAGTCAGTACTTCGGTTAGTATACAAGAGAACATACATTACTAGTTCTGGACTTTAACACTACGGAAAAATTATTGATCTCATATTAAAAGTTGAATAAACATATATTGAATTCATGAGCAATATAATATAAATGACGACTTGACAAAGCATGAAAAATTGGTTCATTATCCAAGAATTCTGTAGGAAACAATTTCTAAGAAAGCATTCGATTGCTCCCCACTTCCTAGTCATGTTTACGGAATTACCGTTCTATTTTGATTTCTAAGCCGGTTTGAAGGGCAACTAAACAGTTTTCCATTCACGATAGCAAAAGTAAACTACTAGAGCAAGATACTATAATAATCTACACTACAGCAAGTTGCTTGGAGCGTTGGAGCTGATAACTAGAAAAGTATTTCTTCATCGTAACAATAAAAATGGAGTTAAGTTAGTTAGTTACCGCTTCTATGACACTGAAGAGCTACACGAACACAGCAGTACGGAACGCTGTCTTAGAAAACTAGATTTTGATGCTTAGTTTTCCCTCGTTAGCGTTTCCCATTTAATCAAGTCGCGTACTAATGAAGTTTACTATTTCTTCTCGTCAGGGTTACTCATCCTCTACAAAGATTCCTTGTCTGCGCTCATACAATCTTGAAATGAATAGGTTGCAAAGTTAAATACATTTTTATTGCAAAGCACACAACCACGGGGAATGTTATATTGACTTTTAGTCCTACTCAAAAGCTAGTAAAGCTACTGCGAACAAACTGATGAAACAAGATGATTAAAAAACCACAAGTCTCATACAGAGAAGAAAATGAGTTTTCTTCCCACTTTCTCTCATCTCTACAAATGAATAAACTTATTTTCCAATAAAAGGTAGGCTTTTAATCAGCAGCAAATAATGGTGGTTGTGGTTGTTCAAATGTAAATCACAATTGTGCACGAAGAACATACAAAGAGGATACAAAATTCTGCTCTCTATAGTCTATCAGAATCGTTTATTAATAGGGCATGTTTAGTGTTTTTGATCAAAAGTTGAATTGAAACATCAACTCTCTCTCACATTCAGTCGATATACCTAATACATTACGTAAGCTTGCTTTATATAGTAGTATTTTACCACTGAATCGAGTCGCTCAAAGAAACCACAATAAAAACAGGAAAACTCTATTTAATGAAAAAGGAAAAGCCATTTATAACACGGAAGGGGCTTCCCCCTTGTTTATTTCAATCTTTTCTTTTACCATTTACTCAAGTTGTCGTGCAATACTTGTATCATGGTTTGTTCTTCAAACTTGAGTTTGAGTCAACTATACAAGTACGCTTACTTAACTAGAGTTAAACATAGCGTGGTCTCACTTTCATCAAAATTCTTATGACCAAAAAACTTACAATCGTAATACGCCACTAGCATTCATTTCTTAACACTGGAGTCTATTCTCTCTATTGTGCATTTACACTAGAACGGTGAAGCGTCTAAGTTATTCCCCAATCTTGGGCCGTAACCACAACCACATGATTTTTAACTAAGTAAAAACAAATATTCTTTTCAATAATAATACGATTATAGTTGAATGTATAAATTCACATAATAAAAAAATATCCTAGCATCTTCTCATTCAGTGATTCACGTGCACAAAACTGGACATGCTCTCCTCTAAAATATAGCCTTTTTACGTTACACTACTTAAAAGTATACATATAATGTGCATCATAGGCTTACCTGTTTATGAGAGAGCAGAAATCATTATACTACATGAATGGACATACACCTATACTTACAATTATAATCCTGTAAGTTTGTGGCACCAAAACTTATATGTATCTTTCTTGGAGTCATCTTTAAATTAAGCACCAAAAAAAGCTTTCAGACATGAAATCTCTACAAATCTCTCATATTTCCTTTCCCTCAAGATTAAGTAGCAGTCAACCATTTTTGTCATCACTGTGGACCTCATCGTCATCGCTTCTTTCATTTTCAAGTGGACGGGATGATTGCATTTGAAGAACAATCATCTCATTTCCTGAGCTAGGAAGCTCCTCGTCGTCCTCATAATTGTACTCAGGATGACGGGAGCATTGGTTGTGGTGATGATGAGAAGACTTGACCTCAAACCATTGTGTTGCTCCGATCCAAGCGGAAGCCGGCTTATATATACTGTAAATGATGAAAAACCAGTAGCCCGCTGGGGATCTCTGGATGTTCACATTTCCGTGAATCCAATCGTCCACCATGAAGAGCAGAAGGGAGTAGAGGATATTGAAAATCATCCAACTGTGCAGTGTACCTTGGCTTTCCTAGAGGCATGAAAAAATGAATGAAAGAGGAGGAGAAAAAAGGAAGAAAATCATATTTTCTTTCCATTTGGCTCAGAATGCATTCACAAAGTGAACTGAATGGGGTAGAAAACCTTGTAAGAAGGCAAGTGATCAAAAAATTGAATTACAGTTCTGGTGAGCACATTTTTAAGCGCATTTTTACAATGGCAGTACGCAGTACGTTCCAGGAAAAGGTGGTGCTCTGACAACATGGAAATATGGTTTTTTAAATGGGTCCCCTTCTATTTCCTTTGGAATACGTACTAGCGTGTAGCGGGAATATTCTTATGGGTGTCATGCATTGAGGATCACAATGTGTCCGTTTTTTTACAGTTTAAAGCAAGATACTAATTATTCAAGCAGAAAAAAATTTCCGTCTAGAATTTTCAACAGCCATGAAAAATCAGTTGAGAAAGTAGAAAATTGCAAGCTGAGTCCGTACGCTCTCCTAATTTCAATAAGCTTCAATATTTCGTATTGACTATCAGACCAATTAAAACTCAAGTTGTTATTAGAAAGAAGTTAGAAGTAGTTCTAGAAAAGTGATTATAGACACAGACAGAGCTCCAAGTTTTCAGTCAGAATGAAGGTTCCCTGAACTCACCAGCATTTAAATTTCTAAAGCTGCTGAAGACTGTAAACTAAAACCCTCCGATTTCAAACAATGCCAAGAAACGGGTTAAAACAATGCAAAGGTAAACTCACCGTTAAAGAACCAACAAGTAACATGAGAGCTATGGTAGTCCCCCAAAGCCAAGTGTAAATAGACACAGCTACGAACACTTTAGAATACACACCTACACAAACACAAGGAAGCCCAGTATGAGAACTTTGCACATACCGATTTTGACACAGTAGAGAGTACGCAATCGATTTAAACTAGATTTAAAACTTGGATCCAACCAACTACGTTACATGGAAACAATATGGAGTGTTTGTTCAACCAATCCGTGTGTTCATTCAAGTTGTTTTGTTTTGTAGGATTAATTACAGTATCAACTAAAGTTTCATTTTATCCCGATATTACCTTGAGAGCGATAGGCTAATTTTAAACTTTTAGCCGAATATACTCGTTGCTACATAGACTGTAACAGCTACATGTAGCCAATTAAAAACACTAGTTAACAAAAAGCTTTTGATTTTCAAAGATGGGAGGCTGTTATATTCGTGTAATATTCTATTATTCGATCTGATAAGCTACCTAACATTCTCTTCATGCTAACAAAAGTGTGAAAGTATGGGAATGAATGTACAGAGTACATTCATTAGCTAACAGCCTACAGTTTACTTGCCTGAATTGAGCTACATTTGCTTTTCCCTAATTGTCAGTCCTCAACAGGTGTTTATTCAATGAGCTGGGAGAATGAAAGGAAGACAACATGAAAGAAATACGGAGACATCATCATCCATTATCTAGTTTACCATTTCCCTTCACATTGAGTGAAGAGAAGTGCACTTCCATGTTTATGGGACATTACATGAAAGTTGTAAATCCCTGAAAACTCCGTAATGTATGAAATATGAATAAGTAATAGCATTAGAAATACAGTGGAAACTTTTGTTTTCCGCTCACCCGAAACTTGGTTATGGAGCTCAAACATACTCAACCAAGGATTGTCAAATAGGATTTGTTGTGTGGCAGCCAAGCCTAGATTTTTCTCCATGAGTTCGAATGGTTTCAAATCGATATGAAGTTTCATCTCCTTTTTTCGTAATGTTAATGAAGACTCCTTGTTGTCATTGCAGTTGGCAACTTTGCTACTCCCCGATGAATGGACACATTTTGGTAATGCTGACAGAAGACATGGCCAGGCAGCCACCAACTCTTGTTGTAAACTCATTAGTAAGTATTTCGGGATTTCATTAGAAGTTAAAAGCTTTTGGTCACCACAGTTTTGAGCACGTCCACTATATTTGACTCGGCGCATGAGATTTCTGTATGACAGAGTCAAATTAATTTGCGACGTTCCTTCAACTCTAGTTTTGAATACCGAGTTAGAGCTGGGTTCCCCTTCATCAGGTTCAGGTATCTTTTTGTCGTCTCTAAAGAGCACGACCGTTTTGGATTGATGATCTGAACTGAACTGAAATGGTTTCAAAAAGGGGTCCCCATGAGACTTTTTTGACAAATAGTCGTAGGATTCACAAATTCCATTTGATGTGGTTGTACAGTGGCTTCTGATTAAGTTGTCTGGACGAAGTTCTTGAGAGCTGTACATGGATAGGAGGAGAAAAAAACGTCCTATGCTTCTACTGTCATTTATCGCCAACATCTGAGAGTGCAGACACAAACAATGATCATGAATGGGAAAATGAAACACTACATCTACACACACTATAAATGTAAACTTGAGCGCAGGGAACTAATATTTTTCGAGATTGTTGTTGGTAAATTCATTGATTGTGGTTGGTCTAAATAATTTTAACTTGTAATTTCAAAACTCCGCCACCCCCCCTACAACATCTCATTGTAAAAAACTAATTGGGTGTGAAGGAGGAAGGCACGGCAAGCTAAAACTTCATTTTTTATTTATTCCTAGCGCATCCGGCGCCTAAACGGTCTAAACCAAGACTTGTTGCATGCTAAACAAATGTCAACAAAAACAATTCTAATTTCTGACCCAAAAATGATATACCATAGAAAAAGAAAAGATGGCTTGAGCGTCAGTAAGTCACGCGTGCTCAGTCAGTCAGTAAAACACAAAGAATCCTTTGTCTCGTCTCGTAAGTAATTAGTATTTACAAAATTAAATAATTATTGTTATTTCATATTCACTTTCCCAATTTCATTACTTACTAAGTCAATAATGGCGATAATAATTCCAGCTTTCTTTAGAGATCTTAAGGACGAATTTTTCTTTTCTTGTGTCGTCATCACTCACGTTCAATTGTTATCTAACTTCAATTAACAGCAAACCATTAGTTAACTTTTCATACGACAATGTACAAAACCTCCCTACCAAACATCCAGAATTGACATTTCGACCACAATTTCTCCCTCAGTCTGTTACTAAAATCACACAAATATATCAATCGTCGACAAAGCTCAACAAACTGACATGCTACCGCTCCCAAATGTGAGCCGCAACTGAACGGCAAGTACGGCATGTAAGAAATCTAAATCTTTCCCCTAACCAACTCTGACTTTCACTTTTTTAATACGTTCCAGAGATTACATTTCTAGGCTCGTATACAGGGCTGTTAGTTCATATTGGTAGAATAAGTATGGTAAAATGCACGCATGTTTCCAACTAAATACGTGTTCACTGGCATACATGCAAATAATTGTACTACTCGGAGCTAAAACTTGTTGAACACAAATTGTTGGTTCGCTTAGGATTCCAAGATAAAAGCAAGGCAAACAACTCACGTGCTAGTGAAACTGACTCAGATCTATGAATTTCGAGCTGGAGGGATGGTTTATTTCTGGGTTTGAAATTGTTTTGTACACTCCACAACATGGTAATTATGTGTGAAATTAAAAAAGCTTTGAAGGCTCGTGAATTGCTGCCGGCTGTAGATTATTAATGAAAATTGTCAAGTAGTTGATTAGAGTACTCTGGGAAATTTCATTTATTGTTCACGTGCATGAAATGTGTTTCCATGAATGAGCGTTTTATGTGTGTGAATGTTTCTTTCACACTCAGGTTAACAAACATTAGCATTTTATATTTACCAGTTAGTCAGTTGGTTTTAATAGCGGCATGCGTCACATCAGGCAGGTACAACTTTCAAATGCAGCCTGCAAGTCTGGCATAGTATTTACTCGGCAACAAACGTGTACAGTAACTAATGATGAGATAAACAATGAGGTTTAGGTTTCATTAATGAGCACTGAGTTACGACGTGACTTGCTCCCAGCCAAATCTTTATGTGACCCAAATATTGAACACTGACTGAACTAACGAGCAATTTTATATTTCCTAGCCCAACACAGGATTTATGGAGCCTTAACAGCTTTTGAGTCCTTAAAAGCTCTGATTTGCACAGAAAATAATTAATTATTTTTTTACTGACCATCATTAAATAAGTTTTTTTGCAGAAACCGTGTTTACTTAGTTATAATATAAAATTTATATTGTGTGAAATCTTTAGTGCATTCATTCAGCCAGTTGAAAACCAAACTTTTAATATTATATTTGATTGAGTTGAGTTGGCCCCAGTTTGTTCTGCCCTGCCGAGTCTCAGAGAAACGAAATACAATCTCACAGCATTTGTTGTAATGTGTTAACACTGACACAGAATCATGGTTTCTGCCAGTCGTAGTCCGGCAGTTGAAAATATAACCGAGAAATTGAGTTGTTATTAGAACTGAGAGATCACACTTTCGGTCTCATTCATCCGTGACAATAGTATATGCTCTGTTGAGCAATCGAATATCATGGATCAAACTAAACGGTTGAATGAATATTACAATTGTAGCTGACTGACTGCGTTTTGATACACAGCAACATCCCAGTTCTGGCCGACACCAGTTTTGTGAGACCAACCAGTAAACGACAGACATTTTGTTTTTCTCTGATTCCAAGAATGTAAAAATTCCATGAGATTTAGGCGGCGAACCATTCCTAGTCCTTGCTATAATATGAGTATGTTTGGGAATGAAACTTGATGTTTCGTGTAAAAATATTACGGATGATTGACTGCATTGCATGCGTTTGACATGGCTGTTTTTTGATATTTTAAACCCAAACTTATAGTTAGTACAGTAGCACTTTCGTTTCCACTTGTACTGAGAAGGCGTTATATATGGAATGGATACATGTTTCGGCGATTGAACAAAAATCTGAATAAAATGTCAAAACTACAGCAACTTGAAAGCTTTTTGCAAGACATCTTGATTTGAATAACATTCCATCAAGGGATTCGTTTTGTTGTACGTATATATATATGCGTCTGCAATCAAAATAGAAAGTGATTTTGAATCAACAACTCAGAAAAATATTTTCCAGACAAAAAAGATGCTTTCGCAACTAGTTGATTGTAGAAAAAAATACTTATTTTTAGGCATTTGCTTTTTATATTCCAGCGGCCCAGTTAGTTTAGTGATGTTCTTTTTCTAAGGCATCTTAATCTTGGTAATGAAGTTTTTTCCCTGTCTACAGATTCGCTATGCCTGTTATTAAGGGATAGAGAAATGATTTCCCAAATGTGTAACTCTTCGTTTTTGACTGCGACCAGTGTATTGCCAAGCCAATTTTAATAAACTTGGAAACTTTGTGCATACGATTCCAATAGTAAACTTTAGGAAATAT
>Ga0210040_10008919_pt1 | contig 11764 bp, 4 predicted proteins | sample CryGeyCG12114_NA_FD_185462 | JGI IMG/M metagenome (GOLD analysis project Ga0210040, IMG submission 185462) | Groundwater microbial communities from aquifer - Crystal Geyser CG19_WC_8/21/14_NA (SPAdes) (version 2) | ecosystem: Environmental > Aquatic > Deep subsurface > Groundwater | place: USA... | reverse complement strand
CGTGACTGGAAAGAACATGTTTACATACAATATTTGAATAAAAGTCAAAAAGTTTTTTATTCGTATTTAATATTATTTAAATTAAAATAAACTCCGAATATCGGTATGTTTTTTGTGGTTCGTAAATTAAGACAAAAAGAAGTTTCCTAATGGAATTAAAAAAAAACTAATATCGCCTCGATCCTCGTCTTTTTGTTGCCGACGAGTAAACCTGAATAGCTTCGGCAATCAACCTGGCTTGAGGCAAACTCACATGCTTTTTCAAGTGATTGAAAATATTTTTTCCATCGTCATATTTTTTTACAAGGTTTTTCCATTTACTCTGTAAAGTGTGATAAGAGCGAACCCTCAATCCATTTTCAATCCATATTCTTTGCTGTGCCTATTTAAATAAAACATTTTTTGAACACAAAATTTAAAAATGTTTTAATACTATTGATGACTAAGACTAGTCTTGACGAACGTCAACTAACCTGGAATGTTTGACTCCAAAAGTTCACACAACGCAACACTTCGACTCCAGCCTCAACAATATGATCGTATATGAATTCATACAGTAATCTTTTTTCCAATTTCGTCGACATTGGTCTATCCGTAGATTTCCGTCTTCGATGACAAGAGCACCTGAACATTGCTGAAAGTTTCAAAATTATGAAATTAGTTTTTTACTGATTCATAATTTGTATCTAATTTTCACAAAAAAAAACTATTTGTTTTGTGGTCTGATTCTTCTCAATATTTTTTACTGTAAAATATGTCAAAACGCCAAATACCACCGAAGATGATCATTTTAGGTTTTTTCTCGTCCTGTTGCGGGGCAGGTGCCCCAACACAAATAAAAGACACGAAAAATCATGCATTTTTTCTTGCTTGCGTTGTCGTTTTTTGTTGGAATTCTACCCTAACTCTACCATCTGAGCAAGATATACGTTGTAGTTTTTAGTACATAATGCTCCACGGAAAGCGCACTGAATATGCATAACAAGGTTTGTGACTGTGAGTATGGCATCTGTGTAAATGAGTACAGAAGAAGCACCAATTGATGATAAGCTGGCGCAGAACATGCTTAAACTGGTCCGTTTCCAAATTGCACTCGTATTTTTTTCTCACTTGTGTTAAAAAATCCATCAGACCTTACTTCTGACGACTTTGATTTTCCAAAAACAGTAACGATGATTCGTTTTCTATGATGTGAATAATAATATTATAAATAGCCCCCTCTTTGTCACCCACTGTTCCTGCATCTAATGAAATTGAGGCTATAGGTTAGCCTAAAAAATGTTGGTCCGAGTGCTGGCCCGAGCTAAAAGACTACCGTGTACAAAAATGTTCCCTATGCATCGAATTATAAGATATTCTATTCCTCACTCCGACAGTGAAAAATTATAATCAAAGCCCTTCTAGCTCTAACGCAAACACAAACTAACGAAAGCTCATTCTAACTCATGAAACGAAAAAAAATATTACACAAGAGGATCGCTTTTTCACATTCTAGAAAACCGCCGTTCGTTAGAAAACTTGTGGATGATTAAAAAGTCAAGTAAGGATGTGTACTCGTTGGAGTAGGTCTGGTTAACGACCAATTGACTTGGCTGGTTTTCTCTATATTAGCACGAAAATTCAGCATTGAATAAAAAATACACACCAACATTTTCCATTGTTACTCAATTTCTCTCATTATCCACCACATGATATAAGAAACAACATGAGAGTCTAACCCGAAGTTTTTTTTCCCGACAAAGAGGTTTCCAAAAAAAGGAGATTCTTTAATCCAACAGGATTAAAAAAACAATCAGATCCAATTATTATATCGGTTCTTTAAAGGATACTTGTGATTATATGAAAAATTTATCGCAGACAATCACAGATTCTGAATCTGAATGAATGTTCAAGTGCTTCACGGTTTCGTGGCGCTCCGTCTGAACAATGAAAAAATTTTACATGAAAATTAGCTGTTAAGACCACAAGTGATTTTTAAGATGTACTTTCAGAGAAAAAAATGATTGTAAAACCTTAGTTGTTGTTGGCATCGACTGGACACGATCACAAATACCCGTCCGTAAATCAAGAGTTTAGTCCAAAAGCCAAACAAACGACATCCACAGATGCTTTTGAACAGTCTAGTTATATCAGTTTTGGCAGTGTTTTGAAGAAAAATAAAATTTCCTAGAATCTAAAAAAAGTTAATATCAAAAACAATAGTTAAATTCTAAAATCTGCTTTCAGAGAAAGTATGTTTTTAAGAACAAGTTTTGCAGAGAAACTGCCGATGCATAACCTTGGCCTTGTACTAATTCAAGCAAATGTTACAGAAAAATAGGAGATTTTCTGCTAAATTGGAAATTTAATGTATATGTATGAATAAGTGGCTCGAAAATCTAGTACCGTATTTCCATACTTACCTTGAGTCAAATGACACACATGTCTTCAAAAAGTAAACCAAATAAACGGAATCGTGCTGATTTGAATAAATAATTATTCAACCAGCTTTGTCAGCACAGCAACCAGCTTAAGGTGATCATTCCAAAAACAAAAGTTTGGACACAAATTGCTTTATTTTCAATCATCGACCAAATTGACATAAGCAAGTACAGATATGATGATGATGATTAGGGCAAGACAAGGAAAAGGATTTACTTCTTGCTTCGTTTGATTTAAAACTCAATATAACTCTAAACAGTTATCAATTAAATTGATTAGAAACACCAAATATAGACACTGCTCAATCATTCTGATTCTAAAATCTTTTGTCACCTGTATACATCCACTCACAGCTCACACCAATAGAACAAAGACAAATCCCTCCATTGTATAAAAACAAAGCAGCACTTATAGTTGGGCATTTTAGTTACCCTCCATACACTTTTACTTTTTTCGGCATAGTAGTGTCCATTTTTTACCCTTTTTTCTTTCCCTTTTCTTTCCAGTTTAAATTTTGTCGTTTACTTCACTCTCCTTCGGAAAGTAATATTGTCGCTCAAATCGAACTAATGCTTCGCTTCTTCTGGGCGATTTGTTCGAAATGTTCAAATATTTTAATATTCAAAATAACATTTGGCTTAAAAACTTGAAGTGTTTTAAACTTCAAGCTCTGAATGCAAATTTGGAACAAAATATTCACAGCAACCAAAATTTTGCAAGCAATGTCAAAATCGCTAATTTTTGCATGAAATGAATAAAAGCTTTCTTTAACTTTTCCTGCGCGAAATTTGAAAACCAGTACCAGTTTCCTTTTTTTCTTCTGAAAAGAATTTCAACAGTTTTTAATTTACCCCTTTTTTTCTGCCTTAAAAAAAACTTCTCTTTTCACCTTTTCTTTATAAGCACTTCCTCCTGAAGGAAAGTGCCCAGCTAGTAGTGTGAAAACCAACTCGACACAATTTAGTAAATATGCGAGGCGAAGTTTTTGGCGCCATATTATGCTGTATGGTATCAAACAACACTACTATATAAGTATTATGTCTGTGCGAGGTTATATGATGGTAAAAAAGAAATGCTCTCGCAGAGTATGGAGCTTAAGGGTTACTTTTAGTGATGACTGGGATGGACGTAGAGATGGTAAGTTTTAGAAGTGCTGGTATGAAATAGAAAGACAACAAACGGAGAAATATTGCTCAACAAATGAACGTTTTACATATAGGCTTGAATTTATTACACTAAGCACAAGAACTGAAATCTCAAATAGACAAATGACAATAAAAACTGAAATGCTTTGGTAAAAAACTGACCAACAACTAGACTTTAAAGTACAACAAAAAACTCCGTCAAACGAATAACTATTATAAGTCTTAAAAATAATAACAAGTCAATAAATGTAAAATAAATCAACTGATAATAAAAAATCAATAAAAGATCTTAATAAAAACTATAACAGTTAAACGATAAAAATGAATGAGGAGAGATTGTAATAAGTCAAGAAAAAGTATGAAAAATCTAGTGGTCAAAAACAATCAGAAAATCCAGCCAAAAACAAACCAAGAGAATATAAGTTAAGGGAACAGAAGTTAAATGTGGAGTGTAAATGTGGAGTGTAAATGTGGAGTGTAAAAAAGAATCCGCAGATTCACTAACTTAAATACCTCAGGTGCATCCTAAACAAACGCATGAAAATAGCATCAAACAAATTACCATACTGATGCATCATACAAATTGAGCATCAATAATATAATCCGACTACTGAGCAGCTCATGTACACACACAGAGCATAGTACCTACTCCCTAAATAGTGCATGCAAGCATACACTCTCATACACAGGTGGAGTGCAGCTGCAGCACAGGTAGACAATGGACTACTAACATAGACAACTCATGTAAATAACTTATGCATAATACTATAAACAATAAAAACAATCATAAACTGAAATAGAAATGACCAGAAAACACAAATGAGTTGCACAATGAAAGTAAGAGTCAATGGATAGAATACACACACAATGCACCCAAAATATAAAAACAACCACAGTACGAAACAATGTCATAAATGAATAAATGTGATCTATGATCAGGTGTAAGCATATGCTCCGCTAAACACAGCAATTAATCATGTAGATTCAATGATAAACATAAATTAGACACAAAATACACTTTTTCGAGGCTCATATACGCATATTACTGGAAAAGGTTTTTTCAGTTCAAATTCTTACAACTGGAGTTATTGAATATAACGTTGAATTGACAGTACAACTCTACAAGAATATAGAGAAGTAGTTGCTTTGTACAGGGAGCGTTTTTGGCCTAAGCTTCTACCAAAACAACGTCCTAGAATCCATATCCATACACATCTCAAACTAATCCGATTCCCACTTTTTAAAAACTATGCACATAATGCATGAATCAAGACTTCCAGAAACTGACGCTACTGCACCCTTCATCATGCGGTCCCGTTCCCATATACTGTAAGGGAAAGCATTGCATTCACTGCATCATGCATTGTGCTGTGATATCAACAATTCTGAAGGCATTGCATTTTTTATTGGATTGAACTTTCAAATATCAGCTAAAATTTACAAAAATTCAAAAGCAGTTATAACTCAAACTTCACACTGTGAAGGTGCACAATAATTCCAAAAGGCTGCTACGTTTGAAACTTGAATACCAAATCCTAATAACTAACAGAAAAAAATAAATAAAAAGTGTGAATTGTATTTTGTGAAGATGGGATAAATCAATTGAATTATTTAATGGTAGCCTAATATGAAAAGTGATTTGACGGAGAAGGAAGTTATAAACATGATATAATAAAAAATCCTTAGTTAAATATTTTTGAATTTTTTAATTATTATAATCACTAAAGTTGGTTGAAAGACACAGCAAATACAAAATCATAATGAAAATTAGAAAAGTTAATAATTCAGAGCCTCGATAACGTGGTCGTCTTTTTTCTTAAAACAACTATATACAAATCTGTTCTTTAAAGTCGGCAGCCGCATTCTATATAATAAGTCTGTTTGTATAAAATTATCTTGACTAGCCGGACCCACTGGCCTTTAGCCCGACTCACTCTTACGAGCAAAATTTAAAACCTGCAAAATAATCAATGATCCACAAATATTTTGACGCACAGAAATTTCTAGAATGCGATAAAGCGATTCTGTTTTATTAAATTATTCTTTTTTGCTTTATCGCATTCTAGAAGTTTCTGTGCGTCAAAAAATTTGTGGATCATTGATTATTTTGCAGGTTTTAAATTTTGCTCGTAAGAGTGAGTCGGGCTAAAGGCCAGTGGGCCCGGCTAGTATACATTTAAAAAACAAATAATTTTTGTTCGGATTCAACTGTTGAACTTTAGAGCTGCCAAAACTGAAACATGTTGATTGTGTACTTCTCTTAGCTGTTTTATTATTTGCTTCTCCTCACCAATTTTTTCATTTTGTCTTTCGCTGTAACGAAAATGTGTATATATTATTTGTAAAATCATTTGTCCTATTAAAAAAAGGTCAAAAATGTCAAGAAAAATAGAAGTCAGCGCTTTTATTATTCTTTATCAAATAATTTTATGATTATTTCTGTTCACGTTGTTGATTGAAATTAGAAAATGAATTATGTTGCTCGCGAGTTTTTTCAAGTTTGCTCCTGAATAAAATTTTCTGTGCATGTGTGTATAATATTACGCCAGTACAGAATGCAAAATATATTGAAACAGAACAGCCTAAACAATATTCAATAGGTAAAAAAGGACTGCAGAGCGATTTTTTTGTTAAAAAACCATTTAATGAACGTGGAAATGTGAAAATAAACTTAACCGATTTTCACAAAAATATTGCGAGAAATCAGCTTCAAAAAGCATATTTCACAAAACTTTTGCAAATTTTTAAAAAATCGTACATGATCTTTTGGTGAGTTAAATGTAAATCCATCATCAATTTGGCAAGTCGAATTTTAGCGATCTTGATATCAGGTTCCTGCAACTAGACAAACATTGTTTCTTACACAACAATTGCAGATGAAAGCAATGAAAAAACTTGAAACAATTTTTACGACTTCTGATTCAGGCATATGAGTTTCTTCTCTGATTTTTGAATCAGTCAATTCTTCAAACTCGTAAATATTGGACCTAAAAGAAAACGACAGGTTATTACAACTTAATTGTGATATAGGGCTGTTAAAATTGGTTTCAATCTGTAACGTGAATTTTAACAAAGTAAACATTCAATGAAAAAACTTGTCGGAGTTCATTTCGAGCGTATAGGTTTTCGAAACTGATGACTAGCTTTTGAAATCACAAAGTTAGAAAAACTCAGGTAATATGCAAAACAGTGGAATCAGTAAACATAATTCCATGCAACGAACGTGAACATCAGCTTCGCTCAGATTCTTGGCTTTTCCATTTCACTTCAGAACTACTTCTACTAACGCGAGAAGAGGATACAAGAGCTACAGTATTATTTAAGCGGGCCGAGGGGGTTGTAAGAGAAACTTTCAAGGTAAAGTAACTGTGAAAACTCAAATACTATTCATTCAGGTAACATACAAAAATGCACCATATAAAGCCAAATCATTTATCATCTACTGAAGTAAAAAGTGGTAGCAAAAATAGTCCTATCATTGGACTCATTTTCACTGTCATGCAGTGGAAAGAGCTGATTTCTTAACGAAAAAAAAAACGTTTCTGGAATTTTCACTTAGTCCATTTCGGTACCTTAACTTATTCCATTGCTAGCTTTCTTAAATTATGACTGCATTAGAACACTTTTCGTCTAAAAAAGTGCTAGTTACTCTGAAAGACTCAAACACCCTATGATTTTATTAAATTGACTGCATTTAATATTGTATAGTTTTAGAAGTCACTTGATAGCTGACTGATACTTGTTCATCTTCTTCATGATATACTTTACTTCCGTGATAATTTTTCCAACCACTTCAACCCTATACCTTCACAGCTAAATAATATTGTCTGCAATTTTACTAAGTGACCTCGTAATGCACATAATGAAATTTTTAAAACAAAGTAAGGGTTTTTCCTTGTTAGTTGTAGAATCATCTCACATTTTGTGTTCACTGGCGGTCAAATCTATAATGAACACAAATGGCATGAAGCCTGACCGAAAAATCCGTGTTAATCTCTATCGGTTGTGTCCTCGAGAAAAACCCGTATTAATCCCTATAGGTTGCGTCTTGGTCAAAAAATCCTGATAATCCCTATAGGTTGCGTCTTGGTCAAAAACTCGTGATAATCCCTATAGGTTGCGCCCTGGTCAAAAACCCTTTTCAATCCCTATAGGTTGCATTCTTGTAGAAAACTCGTGTTAAATCCTTATAGGTTGCGTCCTGGTCGAAAACCCGTTTCAATCCCTATAGGTTGCATCCTTGTAGAAAACTCGTGTTAAATCCCTATAGGTTGCATCCTTGTAGAAAACTCGTGTTAAATCCCTATAGGTTGCATCCTTGTAGAAAACTCGTGTTAAATCCCTATAGGTTGTGTCCTGGTCAAAAACCCGTGTTAGTCCTTATAGGCTGCGTCCTGGTCGACAACACGTGTTTAATCCTCATCGGTTGCGTCCTGGTCAAAAACTCGAGGTAAATCCCTATAGGTGGCGTCATGGTCAAAAATCCTTGCTAAATCCCTATAGATTTCGTCATGGCATGGCCTAAGTCGCAAGCAAAGTCAGTTAGCCTGTTATTGGCGATTAAATTCTCTTCTGGCAATGATCCAATAATATGATTAACGTTAATTGGGATTAAGATGCAAGAAGTTCAATTACTGTGAATGCATCTTTAAATGATCTTTAATGAGTGAATGAGTATGTCTGCCGAATGACCTTTCCATTTTTTGGATCATTTAAAGTTTTGTTCCTGACAAATTTTGCACTTTGCATTAAATTCTTACCGAACTTATCGCCTTTTTTTACTTTCCCAAACTTGTAAGGGCAATTAAGTAATTACAATTAGTTAATTTTTCTTTGTGATTACCTGAAGGCACTACATCATACCACTAACTAACAACAAGAATTGGTTTAGGTGACAACAATGGAACGTGGCGACCTGTAGCCTTGACAGATTTTTTTTTACAAAAACCCTATGTTAAATTGGGGTATTGGAATTAACTTGTCAAATTTTTCATTTGATTCACTGTTTATCAAAATCCCCGTTACAAAAAAAGCTTTTCTCCGAAAAAGTTTAAAAATACATACGTTATCGGTGGGTTTGAATTGATTTCCAACAACAATTTTTCATTTACAATTTGTTGTCGCGCGATGAGTCGCTTCAGTCTGATATTATTTTCGATGAGTACATCAACATTATCCAAACGAAAATCTAAACCACCCCTGAAATTGAAATTAAGATGTCAAATGAGCCTTAAGGACGCAGTATTTAACTTTCTTTTAAACTCACCTGTTAGATATGTCGGCAATCAAGTCCAGAATTATTTCTTTGAAGTCCAGAATTTTTTCCTCGATTGCAAAAAGATTTTGCGCGTGTAGTTTCTATGAATTGGATGATATAGATATTTAAGTTATAGTTGTTTCCAGTGACTCCATCGTCATGTTACAAGTTTTCACTTTTCTGCGAAAATTGTACCTCTGTCGAACAAGCACTCAAGTTTTTTTCAAAAATACTTAGCCGCATCAGGTTTGCCTTTGTCTTTGAAAGATGACTGAAAGAATCTGGCAAGCTACAATGATTGGCCTTAAAAAAGTTTTTCAACTCTCTCCAGCAGTTTTTTATTTTAATTTCGGGCAGACTTGTGACCTTGAAATGTTAAGAACGGCGTTAGTACACTTGAATGACGAATTATTTACATGCGTTACAAAATCAATTTTCATTACATCCCCTCCAACTTTTTGTTTCTTACCTTACATATTTGCTCCCAAATATCAATATCAAAAACTTCTTCGCTAGCGGTCCATTGAAAACGAATCCAAGCGTTTACAAATGAAGTGATTTGGCTCTCAGTTAAAGTCATTTTAATGACAGAAAATTCAAAAAGTAAATTCTCTGATTAACAAACATTACAAAAAAAATTACACTTTTCAATTGTTATTTCCAATAAATATGTAAATTATGAAAAAATATGTTTTGTCACTCTAATAATAGTCTATCCTCACAGTAAAAAAAATCAGATAAACGCGCCGGAAACTCATACATGGTAAAGAGCCGCGGCTTTCGAATTCAAATCTTTATCGCAAGCACTATACGCAAAACGCACCACAATCTCTTCTTATTAGTGTTCTGCAAGAATACTATTGAGATTACTCATAATGGGTGGTTGACCTGGAAAATTCGGCCGTGTCGAATTTACGACCAAATGGCCGGACAGGATGACTTGAAATTTTCCACATTCAAGTAATCTAATGTACTGGTAAACTGATTAGTTTTTGGACATAATTCGTTCATTAACTTAGCATTTATTTCCAAAAACTATGTTTTTTAGGCTTTAGTCAGAGTTTCCAGGAAAGTGGGACGACATTTTTTTTTTCATGATGATGCACATTTTATGCAGATGAAATTATTGAAATTGCCCAAACGTGAAGATTTTTTTTTATTCGTTAGTAACCTTAGCCACAATTAAGAAAACAAGCTGGACTATAAGGAAAAAAGAGTTAGCTGGGATGCTAGGGTTTTTTGCGTGTCACTTTCTAGTTTACGCACTACTCGCACTTAAATGAAGGATGGATATTTCATTGCTCTTCCTACGCGGCAGCGGCATCCAATTCACACAATGTAAATTGGATTCCAAGCATGTCTTTACTGCAGATAATAAAAACAAATGTTTTACCTACGTGGCACCTTAATCAAAATAATGCAAGGCTGATAGCAAGGATGATTGACCATACAATGTCAACGCTAACTAATTTAAAATTTACGTAAATGTTTTTAAAATTCCGAATAAAACTGATAAAACAGAAAACTGCATATCAGATCCATGTTGGCCTACTTTTGTCTGTGTGTACGGAATTTCAGAATTAAAATAGAGCTATTTCAATGATAGGAATTATGAGTTTGAGCAGTTGTAATTATAATAATTATTATTATTATTGTTGTTTATTGCAGATTTTTCGTTCAATCCATGGGTTTACATTAAATGATTAGAACGTAATAAACTATTTTTTCTGACTATTGTCAAATCAAGTTCCAGATTATGTGAGACTATGTAAAAGGCATAAAAATATAAATATGAGGAGGAGGCTCGTAAAATTTCAACTTGTCATGCTTGAACTTCTTTTAAGCTCGCAAATATGAGAACTTATTGGGAATGCCATTTGGCAAACTTTCTATTATCTCCATGGCACACTTTGAGTGCTATATCCCGGCTTAGTGGGAAGTATTGTGCCGAATGGATAATATGGGATTTATTGTGTCTTAATGAGATTTCCTATCAGGCACATTAAAGCACATAAAGGCACATTCAACCCTTCAAAATAAAGGATTGGAGAAGGGAAGAGGGAAGGGTGAAGGAAGGATTGGTTTTTTTGATGGCAGAGAAGGGAAGGAGAAGGAAGCGTTGACTCAAAAATCCCTTTTTAGAAGGAAAAATGGAGGAAGGTGCTGGTTTTTAAATTTTGAGAAGGAAGGGTTAGAGAAGGTCTTCTCAAGTTTTCAAAATCGTTCATTTTCATGCAAAAATTGGCCATTTCGGGGGCATTTTTACAAACATTTTTATGCTGCGCATGTTTGTTGGAAAAAATTCCCTTCAAATTTGCGCCTAAACGTCAAAGTTGTAGATACTTTGAATTTTATTTAATATTTGCCGCGAAGTATACTTTTGATTGGAAAAATATTTGAACCTCTCTGAACGAATCCTCCAAAAGGAAGAGTAAGAGAAGGATTGTTGAGATTTGGGCCCAAATTTTACCCTTTTGAGGGAAGGTGAAGGAAACGGCAAAAATTAAACTGAGAAGGAAGGAAAAGTAAAAAAGGGTAAAAATTTGACCCTTCTCTGCTAAACGAAAGAAGGGTGAAGGAAGGATAACTGAAATGCCCAGCTATGCATCCAACCCCTATTTTCCCACCTAATATTTCTTTCGCGTTTTTCCAATATCTCCCGGCAGAGTTTTACCCACCTAATACTCTACTAAAATAAATAAATATCCTTTCGCAATTAAAACAGGCAACAAGTTGAAGTTAGGTTTATGAATATCAAATTCCAGTCGCTTTTTTTCTGAAATTGACTTGACCACTCAGCTATCAGCTGATCTTTTGAAGGCACTTATGTATTGAAAGCACTCTACACTCTCTGCATAACTGATCGAAGACGCTCTGTGGTGTGCATAAATCTGCCGAAGGCACTCTGCATCATAATATAAATTAAAATATGAGAAAACAC
>Ga0210040_10008917_pt1 | contig 11765 bp, 11 predicted proteins | sample CryGeyCG12114_NA_FD_185462 | JGI IMG/M metagenome (GOLD analysis project Ga0210040, IMG submission 185462) | Groundwater microbial communities from aquifer - Crystal Geyser CG19_WC_8/21/14_NA (SPAdes) (version 2) | ecosystem: Environmental > Aquatic > Deep subsurface > Groundwater | place: USA... | reverse complement strand
AGCCGGAGGCGGCGTGACGAGGGCGGCGGCGCCTTGTATGGGCAGGCCCATGCCGCCCTTTCCCCCCACCGTTCTCCAGGTGTTGCCCGCCCTCGGCTCCGGCGGGGTGGAGCGCGGCACGGTGGAGATCGCGCGCGCTTTGGTGGAGGTGGGGGGCAAGGCCCTGGTCGCCTCCGCCGGCGGCCCGCTTGTGGCGGAGCTGGAGGAAGCGGGCGCCCGCCACATCCTCCTGCCGCTGGACCGGAAGAACCCCGCGGCGCTTCTCGCCAACGCCCTGGCGTTGCGCGGCATCGTCCGGCGGGACGGCGTGCGCGTGGTGCATGCGCGCAGCCGCTTTCCCGCCTGGTCCGCGCTGATGGCGGCACGGGCGACCGGCGCGGCCTTTGTGACCACCTATCACGGCTCCTACAACGAGGGCTTCCCGGGCAAGCGCCTCTACAACTCCGTCATGGCGCGGGGCGACCGGGTGATCGCCATCAGCGGCCACATCGCGGAGCTGGTCCGGGCGCGCCACGGCGTCGGGCCGGACCGGCTGCGCGTGATCCCCCGCGGCGTGGACCCGGATGCCTTCGACCCCGAGGCGGTGGACCCCGCCCGGGCGGAGGCGCTGCGCCGGGCCTGGGGCCTGCCGCCCGGCCGGCCCGTGATCCTGCTTCCCGGCCGGCTGACACGCTGGAAGGGGCAGGCGGTGCTGCTGCGCGCCGCCTCCCACCTGCCGGAGCCCCGGCCGGTGCTGGTTCTGGCCGGGGACGCGCAGGGGAGGGACGCCTTTCGGGCGGAACTGGAGGCGCTGGCGATCGGGGCCGGCGCCACCGTGCGCTTCCCTGGCCCTGTCGCCGACATGCCCGCCGCGCTGCTGCTGGCCGATGTGGTGGTGCATGCCAGCACCGATGCCGAGGCCTTCGGCCGCACCATCGTCGAGGCCCAGGCCATGCGCCGCCCGGTGATCGCCTCCGATCTCGGCGCCCCCCGCGAGACCGTGGAGGAGGGCGTGACCGGCTGGCGCGTGCCGCCGGGCGACCCGCCGGCGCTCGCCGCGGCGATCGGCCGCGCGCTGTCCATGCCCGACGAAGCGCGGCGTGCGATTGGGGAGGCCGCGAGGGCGGCCGTGCTGGCGCGCTACACCACCCGCGCCATGCAGGCGGCGACGCTGGCCGTTTACGGGGAAGTGGCGTGAGCGGGCGCATCCTGGTCATCAAGCTCGGTGCGCTCGGCGACTTCGTGCAGGCCTTCGGGCCTTTCGCGGCCATCCGGGCGCATCACCCGGGCGCGCGCATCACCCTGCTGACCACGCCGCCCTTCGCCGAACTGGCGGGCCGCAGCCCGTGGTTCGACGTGGTGTGGACCCATGGCCGGCCGCGCGGGGCGGACTGGCGCGGGCGGCTCGCCCTGTTGCGCTCCCTGCGCGGCGGCCGGTTCGACCGCGTCTATGACCTGCAGACCTCCGGCCGGTCCTCGCGCTACCGCCTGCTGGTGGGGCTTCGTGCCGAGTGGTCCGGCATCGCCTGGGGCGCGAGCCACCCGCATGCCAATCCCGGCCGCGACGACATGCACACGGTGGAGCGCCAGGCCGAGCAGCTTCGCATGGCCGGCATTCCCGCCGTGCCACGGCCCGACCTGTCCTGGCTGGATGCCGACCTGTCGGGCCTCGCGCTGCCCGATCGCTTCGCGCTGCTGGTTCCGGGCGCCAGCCCCTCACGCCCCGGGAAGCGGTGGCCCCATTTTCCGGCGCTGGCGGCGCGGCTGGGCGAGCCTTGCGTGGTCACGGGCGGGCCGGGGGAGGCGGAGCTGGCGGCGGCCATCGTGGCGGCGGCACCGGGCACCATCGACCTGACCGGGCGCACGAGCCTGTTCCAGCTGGCCGCCATCGCGCGGCGTGCGGCGGTGGCGGTGGGCAACGATACGGGGCCGACGCATCTGGCCGCGGCCGCCGGCAGCCCGACGCTGGCCCTGTTCGGCGGGGAAAGCGAGCCAGCCCGCTGCGCGCCGCGCGGCCGGGCAGTTTCCGTGCTGCGGCGGGAGCCGCTCTCCGCGCTGTCGCCCAATGAGGTGGCAGAAGAGGCCTCGCGCCTTCTGCACATGCCGGGATAAGCGGCAGGTGCGGGCCCGCGCCTGCATCCGGCCGCCATGCCCGCCCTTGCGCCGGTGGGGCCGGGGTGTCGAAGATGCGGCCTGGAATCGGCCGAGCCCGGCGTCCCACCATCCCAGCAGCAGCGGAGCAGCCCCATGGCCCTCACCCGTCGGAACCTCATGGCGGCCGGCAGCGCCGGCGCCGCGACCCTTGCCGGGCTGGGCCAGGCCCGGGCGCAGGCGGCCACGCGCTGGCAGTTCGCCACCCCCTATGCCGATACGAACTTTCACACGCGCAACGTGAAGAGCTTCGTGGAGGACATCCAGAAGGCCACCAACGGGGCACTGCAGGTCCAGCTCCACACCAACGGCTCCCTGCTGCCGATGGCGCAGATCAAGCGCGGCGTGCAGCAGGGCCAGGTGCAGCTCGGCGAGATCCTGATCTCCGCCTACGGCAACGAGGATCCGTTCTTCGAGCTGGACGGCGTGCCGCTGCTGGCGCCGAGCTTCGACGCGGCGGTGAAGCTGGCGGCGGCGGCCAAGCCCTTCATCGAGGCGCGCTTCGGGCGCACGGGCCTGGCGATGCTCTACAACGTGCCCTGGCCTCCCGGCGGCTTCTACAGCAACGCCCCGATCGAGAACCTGGACGCGCTGCGCGGCACGCGCTTCCGCACCTTCAACACCATGACCAACCGCTTCGCGAGCCTGGTGGGGGCGAACCCCACGCTGGTGCAGGCGGCGGAGGTGCCGCAGGCCTTCGCCACCGGCGTGATCAACGCCATGGTCACCAGCGCCGCCACCGGCGTGGACAGCCAGGCCTGGGACTACTGCAAGGTCTTCACGCCCGTGAACTTCAGCTACACCAACAACGTCGTCTTTGTCGGCCGCCGCGCGCTCGAGGGCCTGCCGGCCGCGCAGCGCGGCGCGGTGATGGAGGCCGCCAGGGCCGCGCAGGCGCGCGGGCTGGAGATGGCCCGTGCCTCGGAGAAGGAGGCGCAGGACACGCTGGTGGCGCGCGGCCTCAAGCTGGAGCAGCCGAGCCAAGCGCTGAAGGATGGACTCAACCGCATCAGCGTCACGATGACGGAGGAATGGGCGGGCAAGGCGGGCGAGGATGGCCGCAAGCTGATCGAAGCCTACAAGGCTGCCTGAGCGCGCGGCGGTGGTCCGGCGGGGGCTGGACGCCCTGTACGCGGCGGGCGCGGCAATGGCCGCGCTCTCCCTTCTCGGTATCTTCCTGGTCATGATGGCGCAGGTGGCGATGCGCGCGCTGAACCTGCAATTTCCCGGCGCGGATGACATCAGCGCCTATCTCTGCGTGGCGACCACCTTCTTCGCCCTCGCCCTCACCTTCAAGCGGGGCGAGCTGATCCGCGTCGGGCTGTTGCTGGAGAAGCTCCCGCCCGGGCCGCGGCGGGTGATGGAGATGGTGGCGCTGACGCTGGCCGCCATCGGCTGCGCCTACGCGGTGTGGTGGACGGCGGACGACGTGCTGTTCTCGATCGAGATCGAGGACATGGCGCAGGGTGCCCTCGCGATCCCGCTCTGGATCCCGAAGCTCGCCATGCCGCTCGGCGCCGGCGTGCTGCTGGTCGCCGTGCTGGACGAGCTGGCGACGGTGATCCGCGGCGGCCGCCCGAACTACGTGATCGCGGCGGAAGAGCGTGCCGCGCGCGGCGACTTCTCGGCCGAGGTGTAGTCGATGGACCTGCTCGAACTCTCGGGCCTGCTGCTCCTGCTGCTCGGCCTGCTGCTGGCCGGCGGGCTCTGGATCGGGATGAGCCTTGCCTTTGTCGGCTTCGTCGCCGTCTCCTTCGTGCATCCCCAGCCCGGCACCTATCTCGCCAGCGCATTCTGGGAGGCGACCGGCTCCTGGACCCTGGCGGCGCTGCCGATGTTTGTCTGGATGGGCGAGATCCTGTTCCGCACCAAGTTGTCGGAGGAGCTGTTCAACGGCCTCGCTCCCTGGGTGCGGCGCATTCCCGGGCGGCTGCTCCACGTCAACATCCTGGCCTGCGGCATCTTCGGCTCGGTGTCCGGCTCCTCCGCCGCCACCTGCGCCACGGTGTCCAAGATCGCCCTGCCCGAACTCAAGCGCCGCGGCTACGACGAGGACATCGCGATCGGCAGCCTCGCGACCTCCGGCACGCTCGGCATCATGATCCCGCCCTCCATCATCATGGTGGTCTATGCCGTGGCGGCGGAGGTCTCGATCGTCCGGGTCTTCATCGCCGGCTGCATCCCCGGGCTGATCGTGATGGTGCTGTTCAGCCTCTACATCGCCATCTGGGCGTTGCTGAACCCGAAGAAGCAGCCGCCCGTGGAACCCCGCATGTCCTTCCGGGAGAAGATGCGGCAGTCGGCCCAGCTCATCCCCTGCGGCATCCTCATCGTCGGCGTGATCGGCACCATGTTCGTGGGCTGGGCGACCGCGACGGAAGCCGCGGCCTTCGGGGTGCTCGGCAGCCTGCTGCTGGCAGCGGTCACGCGCTGCCTCACCTGGGAAAGCTTTCGAGACAGCCTGACGGGCGCCACGCGGCTCTCCTGCATGATCATGTTCATCCTGGCGGGCGCCGCATACCTGACCAAGGCCATGGCGCTGACGGGCATTCCCGCCGCCCTGGCCGCGGCGGTGGCCTCGATGGGGCTCGGCCCCTATGGCATCATCGCGATGCTGACGGTGGTCTACGTGCTGCTCGGAACCGCGCTGGACGGCACCTCCATGATCGTGCTGACCACGTCCATCGTGGTTCCCATGATCCAGCAGGCGGGCTTCGACCTCGTCTGGTTCGGCATCTTCATCGTGCTGCTGGTGGAGATCGCGGAGATCACGCCGCCGGTCGGATTCAACCTGTTCGTGATGCAGACCATGACCGGGCGCGAGCAGACGGCGGTGGCACGGGCCTCTCTGCCCTTCTTCCTCATGCTGGTCGTGACCGTCGCTGTTATCACGGTGTGGCCGCGCACGGTGACCTGGCTCCCGGACGTGCTGCTGAGCCGCTGAGGCCATGCACGCGAAAACGCCGCCGGGATGACCCGGCGGCGTCATGTTCATGCCGGGGCGGCGTTGCGGCCGCCCCGTGCACCAGCAATCACATGACGGGGCGCAGCGAACCGTCCGGCGCCCGCTCGAACACGCCGCCGCCGCCCATGTAGGCCGCGTCCGGGTTGTTCGCGGCGCGGCGGTCGGCACGCATCTCGCGGCGCATGGCGCGGCGCTCGCGCCGCTCCTCGCGCATCGCGCGGCTGTGGTGCATGCCGCGGTGCATCGGAGCCGCCTCGGGCATCGCGCCGGAGGACATGCTGCCCTGCGGCATCGTGCCGCGCGAGGCGGGAGCCATGGCGCGGCCCTGCGGCATGGTGCCGGGCATGGAGCTGCCGGGCATGGCGCCTGGCGCGACCATGTCGCTCTGGGCCTGGGCGTGAGCGCCCGGCGCGACGGCGACAAGGGCGGTGAAGGCGAAGGCGGCCGCAGCGGCCGCGAGCTTGCGGGACATGGAAGTCTCCTGTTCTGCGATCCCGCGGTCCCGGTGAGGGCCCGTCGATGGTGGATCGGCAACGCAACGTCGCCGGGCAGCGGGAGGTTTCCCCTTGCAGTGGCCCGGCAACCCCGCGGGCGGCCCGCCGTTGCGCCGCCATGTGGCGATGGATCGGTGCCTTGTTCCGCTCATGGGGCCTCGTCGCGCTCGCGACCGTCCTGGGCTTGCTATTGGCCTGGCGCTTTGTTTCCCCGGCGCCGCCGGACACCGTGCGCTTCGCCGTCACGGCCGAGCCCGCCAGCGCTTATAACCGCGCCGTCGACCGGTACGCGGCGGGGCTGGAGGCCGAGCGCTTCAAGGTGGAGCGCGTGGCGGCGCAGGGTTCGGTGGATTACATCCGCCTGCTGCGGGAGGGGCGCGTGGACCTCGCCCTGGTGCAGGGCGGCGTCCCTTCCACCTCGGGCAGCGCGGGATTGGTCAGCCTCGGCCAGGTGTTCTTCGAACCGGCCTGGTTCTTCATCCGGGCGGGCGAGCAGGGCGGCAACCCCGTGCAGGCGCTGCGCGGGCGGCGCGTCGCGGTCGGGCCGGAGGGCAGCGGCACGCGCGTGCTCGCGCTGGCGATGCTGGCGGCCAACGGCCTGCCGGCCGGAGCGATCGACCCCGTGCCCCTGGCCGGGAGCGAGGCGGCCGAAGCCCTGGCGACGGGCGCGGTGCAGGCCGCCATTCTGGTCGCGGCCGAGCCCAGCCCGGGCATCAACCGCCTGATGCGCAGCCCCGGCATAACCCTGCTGAACTTCGCCAGCCGGGCGCAAGCCTACGAGGCCAACCTGCCCTTCCTCAACGCCGTCAGGCTTCCCAACGCGGCGCTGAGCCTGCCCGAGGGATTGCCGGCCGGGGACGTGACGCTGATGGCGCCGGCGGCCTCGCTCCTTGCACGCGCGGACCTCAACCCGCAGGTGGCGGCGCTGATGATGCGGATCCTGCGCGACGCGCACCAGGGCCGCACCCTGTTCTCCGCCGCCGGGCATTTTCCCTCCGGCCTCAACCCCGAGCTGCCCCTGCAGGCCGACGCGGCGCGCTTCTACGAGAAGGGTGTCTCCTTTCTCCAGACCTACCTGCCCTTCTGGCTGGCGATCACGGTGGAGCGGCTCTGGGTGCTGCTGATCCCGCTGGTGACGCTGCTGCTGCCGCTCGCCCGCATCGCGCCGCCCATCTACACCTGGCAGATCGAGCGGCAGCTCTGGAACATCTACAGCCGGGTCCGGAAGGTGGAAGAGGAGAGCGCGAAGGGCATGTCCATGCAGGTCGCCGCCCGGCTGGAGGCGTTGGACAAGGAAGCGGCGGGACTGAAGCTGCCCGACAGCTACGCCGACCGGATCTATGACCTGCGTCGTCACATCGCCTGGGTGCGGGACCGCAAGGCCGGCGGCGCGGCCTAGAAGGCGACCCGCCCGAACACCGCGTGCAGGATCGCGAAGAGCGCCCCGCCCGCCAGCGCTCCCACGACGGTGCCGTTGATCCGCACGTATTGCAGGTCGCGCCCCACGCGCAGCTCGATCTTGTCCACCACGGTGGCCGTGTCCCAGCCCGCGACGACCTCGGCGATGAAGCCGGCGATGCGGCCTTGCGCCGCCGGCAGAACCGCGAGGAGAGCCGACTGGATGCCGCTGTCCAGCCGCGCCCGCGCGGCACCGTCCTGTTCCAGCAGGTCGCCCAGATTGCCCAGCAGGCCCGCGATCAGGGACACCGTGCGGCCCGAGGGGCGCGTCGCGTCGGCCTCCAGCGCGGCGCGGAGCCGCTCCCAGGCATCCAGCAGCCAGGCGGCGACGGCGGGGTGGGAAAGTGCGCCGCGCAGCGCGCCCGCGATGGCCTGCGCACGCGCCGGATCGTTCTCCAGCCGGTCGATCTCCGCCTGCACCCATGCCTCGAAGGCGGCGCGCAGGTCGCTGTCGTCCGGACCCATCTTGTCCAGCTCGGCGTTCAGCGCGGAAAGCACGCGCCGGGCGACGGCCGCACCCGCCATCCAGCCGACCAGCGCCCCGCCCTCCGCCCGCACCCGCTGGGCGATGGCCACCTTCAGGCTCTCTTCCTTGGCCGTCATCAGGACGCGGAGCTGCGAGAGGGCAAGGTCGAAGACCTCGTGGTGGCGCCCGCCCTGCACCAGCAGCCGGAGCGCACGGGCCGCCATCCGCGAGGCCGCGGGGCCCGAGACCATGCGCGGCAGCAGCCGCAGCAGGAGCCGGCGCGCGCGCCCATCCTCCAGCGAGCGGAGGATGCGGGGCAGGGCGGCGGCGATGCCCTCCGCCATCGGCCGCACGGTTTCGGGGTCGGACAGGAAGCGGCGCAGCAGGGCGGGGGCGTCGATCCGTCCGGCCACGCGCCGCACCTCGGCCTCCGTCAGCACGTGGTTGGCCACGAAGCGCCCCAGCCCCTGGCCGAGGCGGGCCTTCTGCTGGGGGATGATGGCCGTGTGCGGGATGGGCAGGCCCAGCGGGTGGCGGAACAGGGCCGTCACGGCGAACCAGTCGGCCAGCCCCCCCACCAGCCCCGCCTTGGCGGAGGCCTGGAGCAGGTCGGTCGCGTAGCCCGGTGGCAGCGCGTAGGAGCCGAGCGTCACCCCCGCCATGCCCGCCAGCAGGCCGTTCGCGATGCGGCGCTGGCGGTTCAGCCGGACCCGGAGGGCCGCATCGCCACCACCGCCCGGGAAAGCCGTGCGGGCCGGTTCGAGGGTGGGGGCTTCGGGGGGCGTCATGTCCATCCCGGCCAAGAGTGGCGATCCGCGCATCGCTTCTCCAGGCCCTGGCTGCACGGAAGCCGGGCCGAAGGGCATGGCCCTCCGCGGTTGAACGGGGAAGCCGGGGGGCGTATGTTATGTCGTAACACCATGATCCCGACCCCACGCTTCCGCCTCCAGGACCCGCTCTCGCTTTCCGCCGGCGCCCAGCCGCGGCTGGGATGGGGCGTGCTGGTCTGCGCCGGCCTCTGGGTCGCCGTGCTCTGGGCGCTTTCGGCATGAGCGGCGGGATACGCCTCAGCGACGTGACGCTCTCGCATGAGCGCCGCCCGGCGGTGCACCACCTCTCGGGCGAGTTCGCCCCGGGCAGCCTGACGGCCATCGTCGGGCCAAACGGCGCGGGCAAGACCACCCTTCTGCGCGCGATCGCCGGGCTGCACCCGCTGGACGAGGGCCGCATCGAGCGCCCGGCGGAGCGCATTGCCCTGCTGCCGCAGATGTCCGCGCTGGACCGCTCCTTTCCCATCGCCTGCCTGGACGTGGCCATGCTGGGCCACTGGTCGCGGAGCGGGGCGTTCCGCGGCATTGGCGCCGCGGCGCGGGCCGTGGCCGAGGCGGCGCTGGAGGCCGTGGGCCTGTCCGGCTTTTCCCGCCGCCCGGTGGGCAGCCTTTCGGCCGGGCAGTTCCAGCGCCTGCTGTTCGCGCGCCTTCTGGTGCAGGACGCGCCGGTGATCCTGCTGGACGAGCCCTTCAACGCCGTGGACGCGCGCACCGCGGCCGACCTTCTGAGCCTGGTGCGCGGCTGGCATGGGCAAGGGCGCACGGTTGTGGCCGTGCTGCACGACCTCGACCTCGTGCGGCGGGAATTCCCGGAAACCCTGCTGCTCGCCCGCGACCCCATCGCCTGGGGCGGCACGGAGGGAGCGCTGGCCGCCTCCAACCGCCTGCGCGCCCGGATGATGGCCGAAAGCTGGGACGCCGCCGCCGGGCCATGCGGCATCGCCGCCTGATCCCTTGCTCCACGACCTCCTGATCGCGCCATTCGCCGAGTTCGGCTTTCTCCGGCGCGCCCTCGTCGGCTGCCTGGCGTTGTCGGTCGCGGCGCCGCCGCTCGGGGTTTTCCTGGTGCTCCGGCGCATGAGCCTGACGGCGGACGTGCTGGCGCACGGCATCCTGCCGGGGGTTGCGGCCGGCTTCCTCGTGGCCGGGCTCTCGGTCACCGCCATGTCGCTCGGCGGGCTCGTCGCGGGGCTCTTGGTCACGCTGGGCGCCGGGGCGCTCTCACGCGCCACGGGCGGGCGGGAGGACTCGACGCTCGCGGCGCTGTACCTCGTGGCCCTGGCGCTGGGCGTGGTGATGATCTCGGCGACAGCCGGGTCGGTGGAGTTGACCAACCTGCTGTTCGGCAGCGTGCTGGGCGTGGACGACCCTTCGCTGCTCATGATGGCCGGGGTTGCCACCATCACGCTCCTCGCCCTCGCCCTGGCCTGGCGGCCCCTGGTGCTGGAATGCTTCGACCCCTCCTTCGCGCGTGCCGAGGGGGCGCGCGGCGGCCTCTGGCACATGCTGTTCATGGCGCTGGTTGTGCTGAACGTGCTCTCGGCCTTCCAGGCGCTGGGGACGCTCATGGCGGTGGGGCTGATGATGCTTCCGGCGGTCGCCGCGCGGCACTGGGCGCGGGGCGTGGGGGGCATGGTCTATGCCTCCGTGGGGATCGCGGCGCTCGCCTCGCTGGCGGGGCTCCTCCTTTCCTTCCACCTGGACGTGCCGACCGGGCCAGCCGTGGTGCTCTCGGCCGGGCTGGCCTGGGCGGTTTCCGTGCTGGCGGGGCCGGTGGACGGGGTGCTGGCGCGGGTGGTGCGGCGCCGCCACCTGGCAGGCTAGTTCCCGGCGGGCTCATCTGCGGCCCGCTGCCCGCCGGGGAAGACGGGCATTCTGCCACCATCTCCGCCCTGCCGCGTTTTCCCCGGCGTTTGCGTTGAGCGGGTGGTGCGAAGGATGCGGCGATGACCTCGAAATGGGATGACCGGCTGGAACAGGCGGCCCGGACGCGGGGCACGGTGACGATCACCTGCACCGAGGGCGAGAAGGACGACATCGCCGCCGCCGCCGCGCGCATCGGGGAGCGGCACCGCCTCCACCCGCAGATCGACCGCGCGCCCGCGAGCGGAATGAGGGTCGGCTTCCGCCCGGCCGGCGGTGAGGGGGAAGGCCCGCTCAGTTGACCGGCGGGCGATCCTCCGCCGGTGGCCCGGGCGTTGCCCGCGCCTTGGGCGCACCCTCCACCCGCCCCGCACCGGCCGGGACGCGCAGCGCCGGAAGAACGGCGCCGCGGGTGCCCGGGGCGCAGGAGAACGCGGCGACGGGGTAGCGGCCGGCGGAAGACTGCCGCGTGCAGGATGTTGCCCGCCGCACTTGCCCGCATGGCTGCCTGACCGGCACAACAAGGGCGAACCGAAGGGGCCGGACATGACGGGCATCAGAAGGCTGGCGGAGGAAGAGCGCCTGAGCGGCGCGACCGTGGCGGGGGGGTTCGTGTTCCTGGCCGGGCAGGTGGCCGACGACGCCACGCTCGATGCCGAGGGGCAGACCGCCGACATCCTGCGCCAGGTGGATGCCCTGCTGGCTGAGGCCGGAACCGACAAGCGCGCGCTGGTCCAGGTGCAGATCGTGCTGGCCGACATCAAGGACGCTCCGGCCATGAACCGTGCCTGGGACGCCTGGCTCGATTCCTCCGCCAAGCCGGCGCGGATGACCATCCAGGCACCGCTCGTGAACCCGGCCTGGAGGGTGGAGATCACCGGCATCGCCCTCGCGCCCCGATGAGGCGGGCCGCGCGGGCGCTGCCGCGATGATCTTCACCGGCGACAAGGCCTGGCTGCGGCCTTTCCTGGCCACCATGGGGCTGGGTGGGCTGGTGGCCTGCGGCGTGGGGGACGACGGGATCTGGTTCCCCATGGTGGTGCTGGCCACCGCCGGCATCGGCTTCGCGGTGCTGTTCCGCGTCTTCCCACGCGGGCTGGACTTCGCCCTGGGCGCCGCCATCGGCTTCGCGACCTATGCGGCGCTGTTCACCATCGTGGCCCGCACGGCCTTCCCGGAGGCCCCCGATCTTCTGGTGGGCCTGGCCTTTCTCCTGCCCATGGCGAGCTTCCTCTTCGCGGTGCTGCTGCGCCAGGGCCCGCTGCGCCACCTGGTTGAGGCGGGCGAGACCCCGGACGAGCGCCACCTGCGCCGGATCGGGCGCTTCTTTCTGCTGCTCGCCCTGATCGGCACGGCCAGCCTTTCCGTTCCGGCGAACCGCATGACGCCGGGCCTGCAGGGGCTGGTGATGGTGGCCGGCGCCGGCCTGATCGGCGCGCTGGCGGCGCAGGCGGTGCGCGAACTCGTGCGGCTGATGGTGGACATGGCCCAGCTCATGGACGCGATCAGCGGTCGGGTGGTGGCCCTGGTGGTGCCGATCGCGGCCTACGCGGCGCTGT
>Ga0210040_10008915_pt1 | contig 11768 bp, 7 predicted proteins | sample CryGeyCG12114_NA_FD_185462 | JGI IMG/M metagenome (GOLD analysis project Ga0210040, IMG submission 185462) | Groundwater microbial communities from aquifer - Crystal Geyser CG19_WC_8/21/14_NA (SPAdes) (version 2) | ecosystem: Environmental > Aquatic > Deep subsurface > Groundwater | place: USA... | reverse complement strand
GAGCAGTGCAGGCTTCGGAACAAATTCTGGAACGAGTAGAACGGCACATGGCAGCCTTGCTCAATCCACACAAATGCGTGCGTCCCGTGATCCGAGGACATTGGCGCATGCTCACCACGTCTTTCTTGAAGCGCTTCACAGCGGCCTGCTTGTCGGCAACGGGCCATACGCCGCCGCGCTCAAGGACGTTTTGCCGGTCGTCGACCACTACGTAGCGCTGTTCGCCCGCTTGCAGACTGTATGGCAGGGTCTGGACCTACAGGAGGACGAGGGGGTGCTCGATGCATTCTCGAATTATGCGCAGGACGAAACCGATATCCTGGCGGAGATGGACCGTACGAGAAGCTCGCTGGAAGATGGATTGAAGGTGCTGGTCAGGAGAATAGGCGAAATGGAGAATGACAGGCTGGTTGGTGATGTAGCTAAGATGGGGATGGGGAATACGGAGATGAGTTTTGTGCCGTGGAGAGCAAGGACGGTGGATAGGTTAGTCATGAAACTGGATTCTTTGACGGAGAAGGATGCGAGGGACGGAGGAGGTGCAGCGAGGCTTGTTGACGAGTATGAGTCATGAAAGATAATAGATTATTTTATATCAAGCAAACAGTGGCTGGGCCTCGAAGCGAGAGTCCGCAGATGCATGAAAGTAGCTAAAAGACTTTGCCACGTCAAGCATTTGACATTAGGCTTTCTATGTAAATCTACGCATCTGTTCCAAGTCAGCATGTGCCTTTCTCGATTTGCAGTACGCAGTCTCGAAACATGAAAGTACAAGACATGTAATCAGTCAAGCCGAGTTACCTCATTCCCTCCCCTGCCCGATCGATTATCTCGAGCACCGACCCATAACGAGTCAATGCCGAAACAACCGACCAGGCAGAAGGTCTCACTGGCCAGCAGCTCCACAACCTATCCTCCCCGCGTCAAGAGGAGACCGCAGCCGAGACTGCAATCTCAACTCAAGAAGCAAGTCCGGTACCAGGGAGAGTGGGTGATGAGACCGAGGAAGGGCTCCCACAGGGGATTGGAGAATGGATAGACTTGTGTCATCATAATGGTGTGTAGTGCGAAGAAGGGAGGGTGGACTTACGCTCAGGTAGTTGGCATGTGCATGGTGTGAATGGAGCGGGAACAATCTGATGAATTGCGGTTAGCATAGGCCACAATTCGAGAATGAGGTGAAAGGTATGGGAACGATGTTGATGGATCAGACAAAAGGTAAGCTGGTATGATATCTTCAAGGTATTCAGAAGCAGAACTGTTTGATTATATACTTTTGATCATCATGAAAGGTACGAGAGTGGCTAGAAGAAGAGCTGGAGGAACTTACTTGACCTACGGTGATAGATTGTGATGCTTGTGTAAAGGGTTAGAGATCAGTACTGCAGCATGTTAGTTATGCTTCCGCAAGGTTGTGACAGGATGAGGTGTTTGTGAGAGAATAAGTCAGATGGTAGTGCATGTTTAGTTCATGGCTCATGGTGTGTCGCCGGAACGAAAAAAGTATGATGATTTCATCAGGGAAGTTGATGTGAAGATGAAGAACAAGTGAGAGGACATACCAGAATAGAAGACCATTGTGAGGCGTAGAGCAGCACACCAAAGCGGTCAGCAACCTTCTCGTTCATAGAACAAAATCGCGACAATATAGCTATCATCATCAGTCAGCCATGCCAATACGATTGGCAGATACTGTCGCGTATTGTTGACGAGCTTGAAGTTTTGAAGCTTGGGCAAGTTTCAGAACAACTTGTAGACGAGAAATTCTTGCCAAGCTTAAATCCCTTGGCATATTTGGCAAAGACACCGCGGTGTTTGTAACTTCCAAGGTTGACACCGATCCACTTCGGGAACTACTACCTGCGTACTTACCATCTGGGCTGTCTAGAGGAATTGGAAGTCATGATGACTGCCAGCATCTTAATCCTTGAGGTGACACATCTACAGTTGGTTCGTTTGCCAGTCACTTCGCGGTACGACATCTTGTGCTTACATGCGACTTGCACTGCTTGAGGACTACACCGAGAATGAATCGAAAATTGGTTGATCATTTTTTATAAGTACCAAGACACGAATACTCAAGGATAGACACAGACATGCTTAAGACCAAGTCCCCAGTCCGGCGGTCTGGTTATCGTTCTTCCGAGACTTACCAAGTCCTCTTGACCATCTTGCCCTTCGCAGCACATGCTGCCAAGCATTGTTCGGGACCGACATTGCTGCCAGTTCCGACATCTGGTATATAGCTCGCCGTACTCGCAAGGTTGATTTGCGGACCGAGAATTGTCTGTGTGATGTTTGCTGGCAGGCTGAAGAATGCATTCGCAAGATTGTGAGTGCCAGCATCGTCTGAGGACAGAGCTGAGATAAGTTGGGCATTTTCGCAACCAATATTCATCATAGTATGAACAGATGCAGTAGGGAAGATGGTCATCTGGCCCGACTCAAGCGTTTGCTCGATAGTGGGCGCCCCATTCTCGGCGATCATGAAGGTTCTTGTGGTGCCGGAGACAGCAACAACAAAGTTGGTGGCACGAGGGTGAATGTGTGGTGGGAGCATGGAGCAAGGCCCAAGGTTCAGCATAGCCTAATAGGTCAGTGTGGTTCGTCGCCCAAGAGTTGCAAGACTAACCATGGTAAGCCCTTGACCTGTTGTGGCCGGAAATGTTGCGGCGTTGGCATTGACCACGCCACCTGGCTGGAAGGTATACTTGTCGTGCTTTGTAAAGTCGAAGAACCAGTCCGAGTTCTTTGGCAGCAGTTTCATGCGATCGAGGTTGGTGTTTGCCATGCGTAGTTTGGCTACCAAGTCAGGATCTTTGTTGACATCGAATGCAAGTGCCACCGAGGCGATGACGGCGAAGACAAGGAAACCTAAACCTAGGAAAGCCATGAGGAAGCGTTTCCAATTGAAGGATCGGCGGGACTCAGGATACTGTGCTTGAGGTTGTTGATCCGCGAGCTTGCGAAGTTTGATGGTGGCCTCCTGCTTTTCCGAGTCTGGCAGACCGTTGAAAAGAGTAATGTCACTCTTGGTGTCTGAAGTGGTGGATGGTCGACGAAGTGTTGATAGAACTTTGTTGAAGCTTGAAGGAAGAAGTTGCATGGTGACCTGCTATGCTAGTAATGGTACATCTCGCGACAGAGAGAGGTATGAAAGGACGATGGATCAGGAGGAAGTATGTCACCCCTTTTATACTTCGAGCCGAGCTTTCAATTTGCCTTGACTTCCACTAAGAACCACGTCACTACTGACCTCCGTCTCTCGATTTGGGGGCGCTGGCTAAATCTGAGAGAAGTTGACGATTGTTGGTGTTGGCCGTGGAACTTGTCTCCGGAGATCCCGCCGAACTATCGACCACTCTGATGCTTCAGACATTCTTCATGCATACCGTGGTCCATGTGCGGTGCATTGTTTAGCGCTGACAGGCTTTATAGCGTTGGTCCATACACGAACAGGAAAGGCCGACCTGTGAAGAGCTCAATACAAGCGCATACCCCCCAACGACGGACCGTGTTTACCTGGTGTGGCTGGTTAGTGTAATGATTCTTCACTCTTGAGTGGACATCCACTATCCCATGACTCTGGGGCGAAAAGCCAGATGTGTTGATCCTCTTTTACTATGAAGGTCAGATATCTGCTTTGCCCCCATTCCCGAGCCTTCATCGTTGTTCTGCGAAAGTCACAGGGACATGATTGGTTCGGTCTGAGGGATCTTTGATGCATTGGTTCTGTGATCTTGCCGTGAGTTATCGTCCATCCCATGGCCTTCCAGACAACATCAAGGGCATGGTACGTAAATTAGGCCTCCAGCGTGAATAATTACATGGCTATGCTAGACGACAGCCAAGAAGGAAGAATCAAGTTCGCGGGGTTAGTTGGAGTCTGCGAGTTCGTGCCTAACGTATTCTCGTGTCTCAACCTTGCTGCATGCTGCCATCGCTTGGGTGAAGAATGCCAAAATTGGGGGCCGAAGCGTGAAGCTCGGGATATCTGAATAGGCAACGGCGGATAAGGCTTGGGTTATTTTCTGTATCGCGCCAATAACAACGGAGGCTTGCCTTGGCTATATCCGGGACTTCAGCACAGCCCATGGCATTTGTTGTCGTAACGCTGCTGGAAGTCTTTAGCACGGGCTCGCTGGCACTTGATTGCCAAATGTGTTTGGAATATGGGACACTTGAGGAGCTGTAGCTGACCCAATTTGGTGACGTAGCGAAGTGCCAGCACGCGCGAGAAGGGTTGCAAGCATGAGCAGCGATGATACTGCGAGTTAGCATATGCATCGATACGAACTACTACCCGCCTGGTAGGTAGTAAAGAAGGTGTGCTAAGGAGAAGGCCAAGAGCTGCGATGTTGTCCTGTCACTGTCCCGGTCCTGTTGAGAATCACAACTTTGGCAACTCTTGCCGACCTCTCATTACTGTAGGCTAAACATTCTTCGACGTGCAGCTATTTTTGCCAACGACACCGGCAAGCTTCAACTTGTCCCGTCTTCAAATCTGTCGCCCCCAAACACCTTGTTACTGGACTTTCACCGGTCGAGGCTTGGGCACATATCATTCCACGGCTCAACCACAGAGTTCACGTGCAAAGGTCAGATGGCATATCGGTGCACCTTGGTGGGAAGACGCCACACCGGCTGTGCTCGGAAATCCTGGTAGATTCCTGGGTTGCCTGACATCCTGGCACCGAGATTCAGAGGCAGAGCATCCAATCGGCAAATATGCCTCGATACCGGCTCAGACTTGTCGTTTCACGAATGAAGAACAACGAACGAACGGGGGTGAGGAAGAACGTGCCTGTCAACCACATCCATGTGACATACCGACATGCATACCTGCTACAAACGCCAATCGCCCCCTTACCAGCTATCGGCCAACACGCAGCGCTGCAGAACTTCGCCTAGCATAACCGTTGGCCTCCCGAGTTTGTCATCCTCGGTCGGTGTCCGATTGTTTGCCTGTTCAAGGTGTCTATCGGCAAGCTGAACTATGCGCACTGCGCGATCAAGGTAAGATCGTGTATTCTTCCATCGTTGGCTCGTAATGCTCTCCTTTCTATGTCTATGCTGTATAGATCCTACTACAGCTTGCAATCTGGACCTCAAAGAACAGGCCTCGGGAGATTACGTGCACGAAGCTTGACGCGCATGGATGGAACACCATGTCATCGCTGTACCCTGCCACTTATGTATGAGGTGTGTTCCCTGGAGCCTCCGGCTGCAAAGCCGCGTCTCAAGCCAACCATCCTCCTACGGTAGGAACGTTGTAGAGAAGTCACTGTTAGACGTTATTTACGGAGCAGCTTGCCCACCAACCGTGTATCTCTGGGCGTATCACCGAAAAACCGAACTTCGCACCGCCCAAAAATTGTCCCATAACAGAGGTTGACGACGAGGTACACCATCCATGGGCACGGAGGCAGTATCTCAGACGAAGAAGGCATGTCTTGCAAGCACTGCCGCCCATGAACACTTCACTAAGGTCCAGTCACACCCCAGCAAACCTCACAACGCAGCACGTGTAGGCAGTAGTATTGTGTCCGCCTTCACTACCTGGTGAAGAGTAAGGCATTCCGGAATCACGTCGCAGATTCGTTATCTACCACGTCCGCCGTGCCGTCCTCCCTGAGTGCGAGAGCAGCCTACTAGGAATGGAATGGACTCGTCCGGACAATGTAAGTAACACTGAACTGAAAGCTTGTGAGTTCCCCTCCAACTCTAACAGGACCTGCCCACGCTTATTGTTGCTTCCGACGACCTTACCATCATGGAACCTGTCTTGCACTATCTCCATGTCAAGCAGGTCCCTAGCAACTGGTGTGACGGCCAACCCGACTGCCTCGAACTCAGCGATCAATACATCAGACTCTATGAAGCCAGCATCAGCTTCAAGATGCCATCACTCAGGACTTTTTGCTAAGAGAGGTTGGGTCAGGATGACGTCAAATGGGGTCAAACGGGGTCAGAAGGACCGTCCAGATTATGACGTGAATGAAATCCAGTGTCTTGCTCACAAGGTGTGCGAGCTTAACGAGTATCGAGTTCGCGACAACAGCGAAGAACAAGCCAGCGTCAAGCTCACGAAAATGGTCTTAGCAAGCAGGCACTGAACGTCACGCGTATGGGAAGAGAGCTTCCTCGATGAGCTAAATGAGGATTACCCAGTATTCTTCTTCGAGGACCTGAAGAAAGCGTTGCTGGGTGTGAAGAGACCAAACGGAGACTCTTCAGAGATCTCGACGGCTCTTGGTGCATCACCACTTGAGTGAGTCCTCCCCAAAGTCCACCATAACGATCGAGAAGCAGATTATGATATCTAGAAGCACCAAGGCCTGGCGCTGCTGTTCGGGATGGGACAGATATCATGAGCCACACACTATGTGGTTGCGGAATGAAACGCTTTCAAGCACAAGTTGTCTTTTGTGATGCGTCCCTGTTTCCTCGATGATGACCACCGGCTCGAGCGGCAGCTGTCACGGCCAGGACGCAGGGCAAAGCAGGTTGTCAGGGGTACTTGACCTTGTGAGTACTCCCAGCATCTGTCTAACATAAGTACCACTAGCTTATGCCCAGCGTGAGCGTGTAGGTCATTGTGATCATGGTCTGACCCTCCCGGCGAGAGTCGGCCTTCGCTATCTCAACCTCGCGCAACGCATCCTTGTCTTGGCAATTTCGCTCTAATCTCGAAGGGTATATCTTTATGTCAGATTGAACTTCATCCTACCTTCTCGAAACTTACTACTACTTACATTGGAAGATATGGGAAGGCGATGAATACTTCATTCACTACTCCACCCTTGCTGAGCGAGCTTTGTCTTGGCATTCCTCCTCTATCAGGGGGTATAAAATCCTACTATTCGGCTCGCTCGCTACTTTTCTCTCTCTAGATAAACAGCAGACGTACAGTCACACCCGGATAAGCCTGTTAGCCTTTATACACCGTATAGGACGTTTGAACCTTCGCGGCATGCTTGGCCTTTTTGGACAATTCGTGCGGTTGGTACCGATCCTACCTTTGAGCCGTTTTCAGCGTTTTCAGGGAGCAACAAGTGGGATTGAGATGCCACGTGATAGGACAATCTGGGTTATATTAAGTGATATTATATGTGATGCCTTGAATGTCAAAAGACTTCAAAGGCCGTCCGGTGATCCGAGGTGGAAGTCAATGAAAAGCACTTTAGCAGCAACAGCTTGAATCGTGACTCTGCCTCGCCCGCTGTACCGGTTCCACCTCTTCTTCCAAGGAAGACTGATAATTCGCCTCTTCGTCCTCCTCGGCTTCTACCGCATCCTCCACCTGCTCAATGAAACGACTGAGTGCCTGACGCCACCCATGGCTCGCGATTGTTTGGCCGTACCAGTTTGAGGTGTTGTGCGCTTCTTCTGCTGCAGCATAGCCAGCACACCACCCGGCTTGGAAAAACGGACTAGCAGTCTCCCTAACCAGCTCGTCTGTTTCGAATTCGTCATGACGACGGAATACCATCGTAGCGGTGCTCAGGTAGCCGGCATTGTCGTGCTCATCCTGGTGCTGGTCATGGTTGAGAGTAGGCTGATATGTAGGCGGAGGAGATTGAATGTTGGCCATTCCTGACTATTCGGCGGACTTTCGGTGGTTTTCGCAAGCATGGAGCCACGCTTCACCAAAGCGAAAGCTCGGGTGGCTGCTTAAACTTATACTAGTTCGATTATGCTCGTCTTCAAACCCCACCCGTTCACTAACTCCTTGTTGTTGATCTCCACAGTTTACAATCTGACAGGAAACTGAATGTAGTGTAAGGCTAAAACTGCCGACTCGACCTGTCTGTCCAGGCGACGACACTCGAAACTTGGTTTGTCATACCTCCTGTCGTTCTTGTCATTGGGGGTTGCTGGCTTTGGAGGGCCGATGATTGGAAGATGCACAACAACTCTTCGTTCATTGTACCACAACTTGCGGACAACACCACAGGTGATAAGGTCGGTGCATATACATGGCCGTACTCAGACAAGGCGCCCTTCGCGTTGCACAAACCATGGCTGCGAGCCGAGTTGTGCAAACTTCGTGATACTGCACAGAGTGGCGAGAAACGCTCGTGATAGCAGCGCAAAGACCTCCATAGGACTTGCGCGTCGCTTTTCCACTTGCCTGAGTATGTTTCTGTTGGCTTCCTTTATGGAATGGATTGACCATCCAAGTACTCTCTCCGCACCCTGCGCCGACTTGATGTCTCGACTGCGTGATCATGCCTAGCAGCACCCTATGCATTTCAGTAGTTGTTTCTTGATTGGCCAATCCACAGCCATGCTGAGTGTTAGGTGGTTATCCGTGGATATTCATCCGCTCGATCAGCCTCGCTCGCGCTTAGTGCCTATCGATGACATTCTCTTGCGCCGCCACCTGTGGTCCCCCGCCGCAGTTCATCGTTGAAGCAGGCCATGTGAGAAGCTGTGAAGGAGCCTAAGCTGTTTGTTCACAAGTCATTCATGCTCTGCCACTTGAATTGCCGACTTGCTCTCTCCGCGGGCCTCTTCTCGAACTGACTCCCGTGCAACTCCAGGACTACCGTTCTACTCTGCCCGCTATCGTTCGTTGTGGGTAACCACACCTTGTATCTGAAGATCGCCGCCTTCTTTGGGAGTGTCTTCAGCTCGTTCTTCTCTGTTACCACGACAAAAGTGGACTTAGTATCCCTGACCACAATTCCCTTGATACCAATTTTCCCTGCATCTTTGCTTCTCACCACCTCGATCTCAGCTCCATGGAAGTCGGCCGACGCAAGCAGTGGGCCATGACCCTGCGCAGTAGTACCTCTCTGTATTTGGACTTTTGATACTTCGCCATTATTAGTGTAACCCAGCACCTCAAGCATATAACCGTTCCACATCTCGTTCAATCCCTTGTAGATGTCATACTTGATTTCCTCTGGCTTCAAATCATGTACACCGGTTTGACGTTTTTCTTTAGCAGAGAGAGGCCGGGGCTTTTGCTTTCGAAGATAGTATTCTTTCTTCCGTAACCGAACTTGGCGGCGTAGGGCGCGTTTGTCTGTTGAAGTGGTAGGCTGAAGGAGTAGAGGTTTGTTGCGTACTTTTTCGGTGAAAATGCGCGAGGCCGTGTCGGGAGAGTGTGCGCGGGCGAGGAGGGTGTGTGCGGGATGCGTAGGTGCGAGGGTGGGCGTGGAAGTGCCTGGCGTGGAGACCATTATGAAGCGGAAATCGATGTTATTGATCTTGTGTATTGTTGTGTTAGCGGGCACCTTGCGGTGACGATGTTGCTGTGCAACGCAGAGTAACGTAATCGATCAAGGGAAAGAGATCATGGTTGTCATAAAGAGAAAACAGTCGACGGATCTTGAGTCAGAATATACTCGCCGATCTTGCTCAATGACTCTGACCCGATCGGTACCTAGTCGTGCTAGTGTACGTCTCCACCACCTACACAGTACGACATGAGGGCCGGACAAGAATATCCGAAGACCTGACCTTTCCCGAGCTGCTCAACAGTATCAAGGCCGCATTCCAGTACTCCAAGACCATAGTCGACGATGTTGTGACCACCAGAAAAGCAGTCGCTTGTTCTAATTTCGGCCATCTGACAGGACATGACGGAAACAAGCTCAGTACCTTACTATCACTAGGGGACAAGATGTGCTCATAATATTATATCATGTATCTGCTTAATATGCAGATTGTGATATCACTAAGTTCTGCTTCCACAGTTTTGTACTCATGGTCCCAGCGCTGTTCAGGCCTGCTGATTCTATCCAAGGCCTGCTAGCAAAGAATTCATATACACATCAAAACTCCATCGTCGCTACATGGATTACATGGCCGTAATGCCTGCATAGCCATAGATCTGGTTCCCATGAAGTATATGCCCAGGCGTAGGCGGCACATAATTGCCCTGGTATGGTGGATTCTGTGCCGAAAAATCTGCGTTTTTGTAGATGGGGTTGATGATCCCTTCCTGCGGCCGCTGCTTCCTTGATTGTTGTATAGGCGGCATCGTCGTACCTTGTGGATAGAAGGCCGGTTGCCCATTCAAGTTGAATTCGGGGCTGTTCCACCCCCATTTCTCTTTCAAATCATCATGAATAAATTGAACTCGCCAGCCGGCTTCCTTCTTGATCTTATCGAATATATGAAGTACTTCTTCCTGTTCGCGACGAACGGTAAGATGCTCGCCCGCAACAGCTAAGCAGCGAATCGAGGCAGAGGCCACACCACGATCTTTGACATGCGCTACGATGCCACATATCTGTCGAGAATGATATGTTCGCAATTCGTGCATTTCATCGGCTACCTGTTGACTCATAGAAGCCATTGGATGGCAGGAACCGAGCAAGACCATGGCGGTGTGGTAGAACAATCGAGCGACAACAGTCGTTCGCTTGACATACCACACTTCGGGAAAGACGCTCTTCCCACCAGGAGTGTAAGTAGGCACGTATGCCAGCGCGTGCATAGTGGGTGGAACACAAGCATGCCATCTGTCGCAGAATTGCTTGAAGTCGGTCCATAGCTGGTGCCGTTGATTAATTCTCATCTGCTCAGCGTGCATGGTCTGCTCTTGGAACCGTGGTGTGGAGGATTTGAGATTTGTGACTTTGGCTAGGATCCAAAGGATTTTGTGCGTCCAGTCCTCTTCGTTTCCTCCCATTGACTGGGGAGACATAGCCATGTCAATACCCCAATCGTCCGGATCCCATGCAACACCCCAATTGAAGTGAAGGCAACTGAAAATCTCAAGTCCAACATTCAACCAAAAACATGCTCCCCCTATTCCTGTAGCATTTGCATTCCAACGGCATTCCTTGATAAGTGCCCGTGCCCCAGCAATATGGTTCATTCGTTGGAGTGCAGTCTCGGACATGACTTCATAAACGTTCAAGATCGTTGCTGTTGTAGCGCAGAGTACGCTATCTCGGTCTGGATTCTGTAGCAGCTTCAAAAGCATTTGTGTCGCGGAATTGTAATAGCTTAAGGCATGTTCTTCCGGATAAGCTGAATTCACCAGGGTCAAATGACGCACTCCACACGCCAGTAAAGCATGCTTCAACATGGGTTGCCGTAAGGCCTGAAAAGGCAATATTCGTGAAAAGTGTTTATGTGCATCCATACTGTCCATCCAGAGACCAACTTCCTCCACGAAAACCTGCATGTAAAGCACTTCCATACGATCGTCCAGAGGAGGAGGCGGCTGCTCGGGTTCGGGCTGTATGATCATTGCTTGCTCATAATTCTGTCTCTGCACTTCTTGCTGCTCTGCGTATGCTGCCACCATCGCTGCACTAGGGTCCTGATAAGTTTGGTTTGAAGTATCATTATATATTACGGTGGCTGCTTCGGCGTATGTTTGATAGTTCTGTTGTTGAGGCGCTTGCTGCTGTGGTAGTTGTTGGTGTGTAAGGACTGGTGCTTGGACCGGAGGATAGTTGTAAGTCGTCATTTCTGTGCCTTCTATTTTCTGCCTTTTCGTGGCCGGCTCGAGTGGGGAATATCGCTCAAAACCCCCTTTGTACTCGGAAGCAATATCGCGGGAGTCATCCTGAAATACCACCCTCCAGTCGTGCGTGCGAGGCATCAGAACAGGCGGCTGATCGCATTTGGTGTCAATGAAGTTCAACCTGATGCCCCGCTTACATGCTCTATTAGACTTCTTGCAATTTTGACAATCAGGCAGCCCCTCATCACATTTCAGATGTCGCTCGCGGCAGGTCAAACAACCAGTACGGACACGCTTTGGTTTGGGACCTTGCGCTGTTTCATTGGGAGGGGGC